>ULPU01033547.1_pt1 | contig 65479 bp, 47 predicted proteins | sample 1953821 | NCBI WGS metagenome assembly ULPU01 (sample SAMEA4835637, study PRJEB28245) | human gut metagenome | biome: gut microbiome; material: fecal sample | place: Denmark | collected 2008
CAACTTGGATAAAGAAAGCGAACCCGATATCTACGCTGCCATCAAGCGTGACGCTCTGTTGGAGAATGTTACAGTAGCTGCTGACGGTAAGATTGACTTCGCTGACAAGAGCGTAACAGAAAACACTCGTGTTTCTTATCCTATCTACCACATCAATAACATTGTTAAACCGGTTTCTAAGGGTCCTCACGCTCACCAGGTAATCTTCTTGTCTGCTGACGCATTCGGTGTATTACCTCCGGTATCTATCCTGAACCCTGAACAAGCTCAGTACTACTTCTTGTCTGGCTTTACTGCTAAGTTGGCTGGCACAGAACGTGGTATCACTGAACCGACTCCGACATTCTCTGCTTGCTTCGGTGCTGCTTTCCTGAGCCTGCATCCTACTAAATATGCAGAAGAATTGGTTAAGAAGATGAACAAGGTTGGTGCTAAGGCATACTTGGTTAACACTGGTTGGAACGGTAGCGGCAAACGTATCTCTATCAAAGATACTCGTGGTATCATCGACGCTATCCTCGACGGTTCTATCGACAAGGCTCCGACGAAGGTTATTCCTTTCTTCGACTTCGTGGTTCCTACTGAATTGCCTAATGTAGATCCGAAGATTCTTGATCCTCGCGATACTTACGAATGCGCTTGCCAATGGGAAGAAAAAGCAAAAGACCTGGCTGGCCGCTTCATCAAGAACTTCGCTAAGTTCACTGGCAACGAAGCAGGTAAGGCTCTGGTTGCTGCTGGTCCGAAGCTCTAATCTGACAATAAAGTTAGAAACATATGGAAAAGGTATCTCCTCCGGGAGATGCCTTTTTTCTTTTTTAATATCTCTATCTCATTGATAATCCGAAAGTTTTAGTAGTTTTGCAGAAACCATTATTCAAATAAAGCAATATGAAAAGTATCAAATTGATGTTGGCAGGCGCAAGTTTGTTGCTGCTCTGCAGTTGCAGCGCCCAAACCCAGAAAGAGACCCAAGCTGCCAATGCAAATGAAAGTAAAGAGAATGCGGTGATTGAAACCATCATGTCACGCCGCAGCATCCGCCAGTACAAACCGCAAGCCGTGAATCGCGACACCATGCAGATTATCCTGGATTGCGGTATCAATGCACCCAACGGCCAGAACAAGCAATCGTGGGAAGTGCGTGTAGTGGATAACCCGGATTTCATCAACGGCATTACGGAAATCTACAAGAAGGAAAATCCCAAAGCCGCCGAAGACCCGAAATTCAAGAACATGTTTCGCAACGCTTCTACAGTAGTATTTATTGCCAATGACCCGTCTTATGACCTTTCGCAGATTGACTGCGGACTGCTGGGTGAGAATATGATTCTATCAGCCTGGTCCATGGGAATCGGTTCTTGCTGCCTGGGCGGTCCCACGCGCTTCATGACCTCTACTCCGGCTGCTGCCGAATACCTGAAGAAACTGGATATTCCGGAAGGCTATCAGCTACTTTACTGTATCGCTTTCGGCTATCCGGACGAAACGCCCGCTGCCAAACCCCGTAATGCGGCAAAGGTAAAATTCATCGATTGACTTTCGTTTGAATGACGACAATAAAAAGGAGTGCCTCACCTTTCGGCGGGGCACTCCTTTCATATATAACAACTAAAACTCTTCTGTTTATCAGTTCTTGTTTGCTCGTTTACGCTCAAGCTCATCGAGGATAACCTTACGCATACGCATTGATTTAGGAGTAACTTCCACGTATTCGTCTTCCTTGATGTACTCCAGTGCCTCCTCAAGAGAGAACTGTACGGGAGGAATCAGACGTGCCTTATCATCCGAACCACTGGCACGCATATTGGTAAGCTTCTTGGACTTCGTTACATTAATCACCAAGTCGTTGTCATGGGAATGCTCGCCCACTACCTGGCCTGCATAAACCTCTTCCTGCGGGAAAATGAAGAATTTACCGCGGTCTTGCAACTTGTCAATGGCATAGGCAAAAGCCGTACCGGACTCCATGGCAATCATAGAACCGTTGGTACGCCGTTCAATCTCACCCTTATACGGTTGATATTCCTTAAAACGGTGTGCCATGATAGCCTCGCCGGCAGAAGCGGTCAACACATTGGTACGCAGACCGATGATACCGCGCGACGGCATGTCGAACTCAAGATTTACACGTTCGCCGGCACTTTCCATCTTTACCATTTCACCTTTACGACGGGTCACCATATCAATCATCTTGCTGGCATATTCTTCGGGAACATTGATGGTCAGCTCTTCGATAGGTTCGCATTTCACGCCGTCAATCTCCTTGAAGATTACCTGCGGTTGCCCTACCTGCAACTCATACCCTTCACGACGCATGGTCTCAATCAGTACGGAAAGATGAAGCACGCCACGGCCGGAAACAATCCACTTGCCGTCTTCCTCGCTCTTGCGCACGCGAAGTGCAAGATTCTTATCCAACTCCTTCATCAAACGGTCGTGGATGTGGCGGGAAGTAACAAACTTACCTTCCTTACCGAAGAACGGAGAGTCATTAATGGTGAAGAGCATACTCATCGTAGGTTCATCAATGGCAATAGGCGGCAACGCTTCCGGATTTTCGTAATCGCAGACCGTATCTCCGATTTCGAATCCTTCGATACCTACCAACGCACAGATGTCACCGGAAGACACTTCCTGCACCTTTACACGGCCCATACCTTCGAATGTATGCAATTCCTTGATTTTTGATTTCACGATACTCCCGTCACGCTTTGCCAAAGACACATTCATGCCTTCTTTCAATATGCCACGGTGTACGCGGCCCACAGCAATACGCCCGGTATACGAAGAATAATCCAGCGAAGTAACCAGCATTTGCGGTGTACCCTCCAACTGTTCGGGGGCAGGAATATTCTCCAAGATACAGTCCAGAAGCGGATAAATGTTATCAGTCGGCTGCTGCCAGTCGGTACTCATCCAATTATTCTTGGCAGAACCGTAGATAACGGGGAAATCCAGCTGGTCCTCAGTTGCATTCAGGCTGAACATCAAGTCGAACACCATCTCGTACACTTCTTCGGGACGGCAGTTTGGCTTATCCACCTTATTTACAACAACGATAGGTTTCAGACCAATCTGCAGAGCTTTCTGCAATACAAACCGTGTCTGCGGCATAGGACCTTCGAAAGCATCCACAAGCAGAATGCATCCATCCGCCATATTCAATACACGTTCCACTTCACCTCCGAAGTCACTGTGTCCCGGAGTATCAATAATGTTAATCTTGGTGTCCTTGTAGTTGATAGAAACGTTCTTTGAGAGAATCGTTATACCTCGTTCACGCTCCAGGTCATTGTTATCCAACATTAATTCACCTGTGCTCTGGTTGCTGCGGAAAAGATTTCCGGCCAAAAGCATCTTGTCAACGAGCGTCGTTTTCCCATGGTCCACATGGGCAATAATTGCAATGTTTCTAATCTTTTGCATATAATACCTATTATTTTCAGGCGACAAAGTTAGTGATTTTGGATTAGATATGCAGTATAGATATGATTTTTTTGCTGAATATCATTGTGATATAAAAGTTTATCCCTATCTTTGCAGCCCCGAAAGGGAATATTTATAATAACTTTTAATTAAACATTATGTATTTAGACGCTGCTAAAAAGCAAGAAATCTTCGGCAAATACGGAAAGTCTAACACTGATACTGGCTCAGCTGAGGCTCAGATAGCTTTGTTTTCCTACCGTATTGCTCATCTGACTGAGCACCTTAAGCTCAACAGAAAGGATTATAGTACAGAAAGAGCTTTGACTATGTTGGTAGGTAAACGCCGTGCATTGCTGACTTACCTGAAGGATCGCGACATCACCAGATATCGTGCTATTGTCAAAGAACTCGGCTTGCGTAAGTAATCTACTTGCGGCAAAACCATTAAAAAAGGAAGTTTTCCAAAAGGAAACTTCCTTTTTTGTTTATAATCCGATTTATACGTAATTTTGTATCCATGAAAAGGAAAGTATCAGCAGCAAATCTTTCGATAGCAATCACTTTTCTATTGGTACTGCTATCATTCGGCTTCGGTTATCGCAGCTATTCGCAGGCAGAACAACGTGTGGTCTCTGACCTGAATCAAGCGCTGCAACGCACAGTATTGCAGCACAAGGGATTATGGTTGAATGCAGATACCATCCAAACCTATGCCAAGTTGCAAGAAGTGATGGGCACTCCCGTTTCCGTAAGCGGTTTCCACAGAGCCTTTACCGAAGCATTGTCCATCACCGGATTGAAAGATGTTTCTACCCTTTCGCTACATATACTGAAAAAGAATGCTCCCGCCACCGTATTCAATGAGATTCCTGCCGGATGTCTTGCCAGCGACACATTAGTATGGCTCTCCACCACAGCCGATGCATCTGGGCTGACACTTTCTTTCCGGGGATATGCCCGCTGCTCAGCTGCCATGCTGTTCAGCTTATCCAAGCAGACAATTCCGGCAACATTGCTATTGGCCGCCCTGCTCTGGGGAGGATTCACTTTCTTCTATTTCCACCGGCACACAAAGACTAATGCCAGTAACGGGCAGCAACAAGAAAACTTCATTACCTTCGGCAACCTTTCGCTTTCCCTCCAGGAAGCCTGCTTCTATAACGAACAGCAGGAAAAGCTAAAACTCACCCCCATGCAGTACACACTGATGGAGATGTTCTACCTTTCTTCCTCACACCTACTTTTCAAATCCGACATCTGCCAATCGCTATGGCCGGGAAAAGACAATGCAGACGAAACGCTTTACACATTGATACGGCGTCTGAAGCCCATTGTCGAGGACAACAGCAACCTCAGAATAACAACAGATCGTGGCCGCGCCTACGGACTGGAAATAAAAACCTAAACATTATAGAATCATGAAGACTAACAAACTTATCCTATTAGGGCTAATCTGCCTAACTGTCGCAATGCCGACAACCGCCCAAAACCGTAACGAAAAGAAAGCGCGCACTGAACGTGCTGTAAAAGAAGCTATTGCTGCTAAACAATACAAAATCAACGTAGATCGGATGCAACCGATGAGAGGCGGTAGCCGTAACCTGACCACCAACTATACACTGGAAATTAGAAACGACTCCGTTTTCTCTTACCTGCCTTACTTTGGAGTGGCCTACAATGCTCCGTATGGAGGAGGCAAGAGCCTGAATTTCAATGCATCCATCACCGGATACACAACCAGAGCACTCAAAAAAGGCAAAATCCAAATAGACTTCAAGACCCGTAGTGATGAAGACAATTATGAGTACCGCCTCACCATCTTTCCCGATGGTTCTACCAGTATCCATGTGCAACCCATGAACAAACAGTCCATCTCGTTCACCGGAGAGATGGATACAGAAAAGTAATCATCTTCCCCCTTTAAAAGGACAAAAGAAAGTATTGTCAGTCTATTGTCAGGCAAATGTCAGACAACTATCCGCTTTTTATTTCTTCCATCCCGGCAGAAAGCGGATACCTTCGTGTCCCGAAATCAAACAACAACCGGAACATGAAACAGATAATATGTATTCTTGCCCTGCTCCTAATGAGCGTCACGACAACAAAAGCACAAACCAGCCCGGCAACACCCTCCATCCGAGGTAAAATTCTCACAGAGGAAAAGCAACCGATAGAGTTTGCCAACATCGCCCTCCTTTCCGAAGATTCCACCTTCATACAAGGAACGTGTAGCCGAAGCGACGGTAGTTTTGAACTTCTCCCTCCCGCTCCCGGAAACTATCTACTACAAGTTTCTTCCATCGGTTACAAACCCCTTTGCCAGCCTTGCCCCACCGGGAGTACCCACAACTGGATATTGCAAACCGATGCCGTGCTACTTGCGGAAACCGTCATCACCGCCGCCCGCCCCGTTTTCCGACTAAAGGGCGGAAAGTTGGAGACAAGCGTACGGCAAACCCTGCTCGCATCCTTGAATGATGCCAACGACGTATTGAAACATATCCCCGGACTACGCTCCTCTGATGAGGGGTATACCGTTTTTGGCAAAGGGACACCGGTCATCTATATAGACAACCGCCTTCTGCAAGACAACTCCGAGCTGCAACGCCTCTCTGCCGCCGATATTGAAAAAGTGGAGCTCATCACCAACCCGGGTGCAGAGTACGATGCTACCGTTAAAGCCGTTGTACGCATACGCACCGTACGTAACAAAAGAGACAGTTTTGGCGGTAATTTCCGTGCAGGAATCACCCAACGGAGACGCAGCAGCCATTACGGACAAGTCAATCTGAATTATCAGAAGAAAGGACTGTCCCTGCTGGGCATGCTGTACACCAATTATGAAAACAGAAAACGCCACCAGGAGGTTCGCTACCAGATACCGTCCGAAATACAATGGGATGTAAATAACCGGGTTCACTTATATAATAAGGGACTACTTGCCGGAGGAAAAGCAAGCGCCAGTTACGACTTCACCCCCCAACACAGCCTCGGTGCCTCCTATGAGTTTCATCGTACCCCCGATTATCACAGCAGTGACCATTCGGCATATACCGTCCGGGCAAATGAAGAATTGGCCGATCACACCATACATTCCTCCCAAAACTTGCAGCAAACCAACCGGCACCAGCTGAATGCCTACTATCAGGGCAGCATAAAGCAACTCCACATAAACTTCAACACCGACCTGGTATACGGAAAAAGTTATAATCACCAGGAGGCTAAAGAAGAAAGCCAGACCGAAGGCAATCGCGACATCAGCTCTTTCAACCACGCCGACAACCGCCTTTATGCCGCCAAGTTGATTCTGACCCATCCCCTTTGGAAAGGTGAACTGAAGACCGGTGCCGATTACACCTTCATCCGGCGAAATGACAATTTCCTGAACCGGCAGCACATACTTCCCGATACAGACAGTCGAATCGACGAAAGCAAGTCCGCCGTCTTTGCCGAATACTCACTGACATTAGGAAAAATCAGCCTTCTTGCAGGACTGCGCTTCGAGCATGCCGTCTCCGACTATTGGGAGCAGGAAAAGTACGTGTCCGGTCAAAGTCGTACTTACAATGACTGGTGCCCCAACCTATCGGTAGACTTTCCTCTCGGCAAAGCCCAAGCCAATCTCAGCTATACAGCCAAAAGCAACCGCCCCAGCTTCTTCCAGCTACGTAGCACACTGAGTTATAACAACCGTTTCATCTACGAAGGCGGAAACCCACTGCTCACCCCCGAAACCAACCACGACCTGCAGTTCACGGCCCTTTACAAGTGGGTACAATTCGGACTTAACTACCAATACCGCCGCAATGCCATTGCCTTCATGACCAAAGAATACGAGGACAATCCGGATGTTGTCATCTTCACTACCGGAAATTTCAAACGGATGCAGTATCTCACCGCCTCTGCCCATCTGTCACCCACCGTCGGCATCTGGAAACCGGAGCTCGGCATCTACTTCGCCCAACCGTTCTTCAAAGTCACCAATCAAGGCAGTAGCAAGAATATGAACCGCGGCAGCATTTACCTCTTTCTGCAAAACAGTCTCCAGCTTCCGGACGAGTGGATTCTCTCCCTTGATGCCGACTACCAGAGCGAAGGCAACTTCGGCGCCATGCTGCAACGTTCCTATTGGGGCATAAACGCCGGCATCCGCAAAACATTCTTCAACAAAAGGCTGACGCTCGGACTGCAAGCCAATGACCTGTGGAATTCTCGGTATGGCTCCTTCATGCTGTTCGGTCCCCGGCTGACCTATACGAAAAAGGCAAACCCGGACTCGCGCAGCTTCTCCCTGAACCTAAGCTATCGTTTCAATGCAGCAGGCAAAGCGTACAAAGGAAAGCACGTATCGGAACAAGACTTGAAGCGGCTATAAACAGAACTTTGGGGAAGAAAGAGAAACAGAACAGAAGAATATTATACAAATAAGCCGACCACCGGAGATATTTCAGCAATATTTTCCCTCAGAATGTTGCATCAAGTAAAAGTTTCTCTTATTTTTGCGGTTTAACAGCTATAAATTATAACCTTTAGACAGAAAATACTATCATTATGGATACCAGCAAAATCGTAGGAGAAAAAATAAAATCACTCCGTGAAAGCCAATCCATCAGTATGGAAGAACTGGCACAGCGTTCGGGACTTGCTATCGAACAGATTGAACGTATAGAAAACAACATCGACCTCCCGTCACTGGCTCCCCTCATCAAGATAGCTCGTGTGCTGGGTGTACGTTTGGGAACTTTTCTTGACGACCAGGATGAGAACGGTCCCGTGGTCTGCCGTAAGGACGAGTCGCAGAACAGTATCAGTTTCTCCAACAATGCCATCCACAGCCGCAAGCATATGGAGTATCATTCACTCTCCAAATCCAAAGCCGACCGCCATATGGAGCCGTTTATCATTGATGTGGCCGCTACGGACGACAGTGACTTTGTACTCTCCTCACACGAAGGCGAAGAATTCATCATGGTGATGGAAGGGACCATGGAAATCAGTTACGGCAAAAATACCTACCTGCTCGAAGAAGGTGACAGCATCTATTACGATTCCATCGTTCCGCACCACGTACACGCCTATGAAGGGCAGGCAGCCAAGATACTTGCAGTAGTTTATACACCAATTTAAATTAATGGAAAATTAAAAGGTGAAAATGGAAAATGATAAATACTTTCTATTTTCACCTTTCAACTTTCCACTTTCAACTTCCACATCATGTTATACGAACGTACCCTCGGCCAATGGTTGGAACATTGGGCCGAAACAACACCAGACAAAGAATATATCGTTTACTCTGACCGCAACCTGCGCTTCACCTGGAGCCAGTTCAACCGCCGGGTGGACGACATGGCCAAAGGACTTATCGCCATCGGCGTGGAACGGGGAACACACGTAGGTATCTGGGCAGCTAACGTACCCGACTGGCTGACTCTATTATACGCTTGTGCCAAGATAGGTGCCGTCTACGTAACGGTAAACACCAACTACAAACAGTCCGAGCTGGAATATCTTTGCCAGAACTCCGACATGCATACCCTCTGCATCGTCAATGGCGAAAAGGACAGTGACTTTGTGCAGATGACCTATACCATGCTTCCGGAACTGAAGACTTGCCAACGCGGACACTTGAAAAGCGAACGTTTCCCTTATATGAAAAACGTCATCTACGTGGGGCAGGAGAAGCACCGGGGCATGTACAACACGGCCGAAATACTTCTCTTGGGCGACAATATAGAAGACAGTCGCCTGAATGAGCTCAAAAGTCAGGTCACTTGCCACGATGTAGTGAACATGCAATACACCTCCGGCACTACGGGATTCCCGAAAGGCGTCATGCTTACCCACTACAACATTGCCAACAACGGTTTCCTTACCGGTGAGCACATGAAGTTTACCGCCGATGACAAGCTCTGCGTCTGCGTACCATTGTTCCACTGCTTTGGCGTGGTACTTGCCACCATGAACTGCCTGACACACGGCTGTACAGAAGTAATGGTGGAACGCTTCAACCCACTGGTAGTGCTCGCCTCTATCCACAAGGAGCGCTGCACGGCACTTTACGGCGTACCCACCATGTTCATTGCCGAACTGAACCATCCGATGTTCGACATGTTCGACATGTCCAGCCTCCGTACGGGTATCATGGCAGGTTCCCTCTGCCCGGTAGAGCTGATGAAGCAGGTGGAAGAGAAAATGTACATGAAGGTAACCAGCGTTTACGGGCTGACCGAAGCTGCTCCCGGAATGACCGCCACCCGGATAGACGACCCGTTCGATGTACGTTGCAATACCGTAGGACACGACTTTGAACATACGGAAGTAAAGGTTATCGACCCCGAAACCGGAGAAGAGTGTCCCGTAGGCGTACAAGGTGAAATGTGCAACCGCGGATACAACACCATGAAGGGTTACTACAAAAACCCGGAAGCCACAGCCGAAGTCATTGATGAGAACGGCTTCCTGCACTCGGGAGACCTTGGAATAAAGGACGAGGACGGCAATTACCGCATCACAGGACGCATCAAGGACATGATTATCCGCGGTGGTGAAAATATCTATCCCCGCGAGATAGAAGAGTTCCTCTATCAACTGGAAGGCGTAAAAGACGTGCAGGTAGCCGGTATTCCCTCTAAGAAATACGGTGAAGCCGTAGGCGCTTTCATCATCCTGCACGAAGGAGTGGATATGCACGAATCGGATGTACGAGACTTCTGCATCGGCAAAATATCCCGCTACAAGATACCCAAGTATATCTTCTTCATCAAAGAATTCCCCATGACGGGAAGTGGCAAGATACAGAAATTCAAGCTGAAAGATCTGGGATTGCAACTTTGCAAGGAGCAGGGGATTGAGATTGTGTAATAATAAAGGATAAGAGATAAGGGGTTAGCGATTAGGGATTATTTGGGGCCGCATAGACTTTAATATAGGCATAAACCCATCCTTAATCCCTAATCGCTAACCCCCTTATTTTTCTTCTTTTTCCGGATACTTCATATTCTCCTCTTTCATCTGTTCCAATACCTCATGCAGGTATTTGGCAGACTCCCACTTAGCCATTGGCAGGTCGTGGAGCAGGTAGTTGCCGCAATCTTGCGGAGCGGCACCGGGAACTTCACCTTCATACTCGGCAACAAAACGGAAGGTATCCTGCATCAGTGCCAGTATGTCCTGTGGTTTCAAGTCGCCTTTCATCAGCAGATAATTGCCGGTGAGGCAGCCCATGGGACCCCAATAGATAATTTTGTCCTGCCATTGCGGGTCATTGCGCAGGTAGGTGGCGGCAAGATGTTCGATAGTATGCAGAGCACCTTGTCCCAAAGCAGGCTCGCGATTGGGCTCTTTCATACGGATGTCGAAAGTAGTGACTGTTTCTCCGTTCACTTCATCCTGGCGGGATACGTAAATGCCGCGCAACAAGCGGATGTGGTCGATTGTAAAACTAGGAATCTTCTTCATGAGTTATGAGTTATAAGTTATGAGTTATAAATTGCTGGGAAGGGTGGAGAGGAAGGTCCATATCGTGAGGAACGAACGCTCTGCCATGGTTCCCCAGAAATCGGCATACTGCGAAGCATGGTCCTCTACTCCGGGTGTGTCGCTGATGATGCGGAAGCTGAGAAAAGGAACATTGTACAGATAGCAAGTCTGCGCAATGGCAGCAGACTCCATATCAACGGCAAGACCGTCGGGGAAACGTTGCTTGATGGTATCCAGCTCCGTACGGTTGGTGATGAACTGGTCGCCGGTACAAACAAGTCCGCTGTGGATGCGGCTTTCCATTCCGGCTTCGTTCAGCGACAAGGCATGTTTCAACAGAGAGGAACATCCCTCGTAAGAGGCGGGAAAACCTTGCACTTGTCCGTACTCGTTACCGTCGCCGCACCAGACGTCGTGATACACCAGACGTTGGCTTGCCACTACATCCGTCACCTTCAGGCAAGCATCAATGCCGCCCGCCACACCGGTGCTGACGATGCAGTCCGGAGAAAAGCGCCGTATCAGTTCCGAAGCTCCTACCGCTGCACTCACCTTACCGATGCCACATTGCGTCAAGATTACATGGTTACCGCCCAATGTACCTTCCACATAGCGGAAACTACCATCGCCCGACGTATTCTTATCCTGCAAGCGCTCCACCAACCGGCGGTGTTCGCTGTCCATTGCACTGATTATCCCTATTGTCATATCTATAATAATTTAAGCTTGCATATTATCGTTAAAGCACTTTAATCTTTTTTTGGAAAGGCAAAGGTACAACATTCTGCCGATAACGTGACAATAACAATCTGCATTTATGTATCTTTGCCACAAAAGCGAAGATAGGCTGCACCTCAATAAAACTTTTTCACGCAAGCATGAAAGTTCTGTATTCGGTTTGCACTATCTTTGCCCCACAATTGATTAATTGATAACTCATAACTTATAACTCATGAAGAAGCTTCTTCCCGACCTTATTGCCATCTTGGCATTCGTCCTCCTTTCCTTCGCCTACTTCTTCCCGGCGGATATAGAAAACCGTATTCTCTTTCAGCACGACACGGCTGCAGGAGCAGGGGCAGGACAAGAAGTCAAGGAGTATTACGAACAGACGGGCGAACGCAGCCGTTGGACAAACTCGCTGTTCGGCGGTATGCCCATGTATCAGATAGCCCCTTCGTATGACTCCACCAAGTCACTGCAGTGGGTACAGAAAGCCTACCAACTCTTCCTGCCCGACTATGTGTGCCTCACATTCATGCTGATGCTCGGCTTCTACATCCTGCTGCGCGTCTTCGGCATACCGGTCTGGCTGGCTGGACTGGGCGGTATCATGTGGGCATTCTCGTCCTATTTCTTCATCCTGATATCCGCCGGACACATCTGGAAGTTCATCACCCTTGCCTACGTGCCGCCCACCATAGCAGGCATTGTGCTCGCCTATCGTGGGAAACTGCTGTGGGGAGGCATCCTCACCGCCTTGTTCGTGGCCCTGCAAATCACCTCGAACCACGTGCAAATGTCCTATTACTTCTTCTTCGTCATCCTTTTCTTTGTGGGAGCCTACTTCGAGAAAGCATGGCGTACCAAGACATTGCCCCAGTTCTTCAAGGCAAGTGCCGTACTGATTGTAGCAGCCCTCGTCGGCATAGCCGCCAACGTATCCAACCTCTATCACACCTATGCTTACAGCAAAGAAACCATGCGCGGCAAGAGCGAACTGGTGCAGACCGGCGACGCTGCCAAGCAGACCAGTAGCGGGCTGGACCGCGACTACATCACCCAGTGGAGCTATGGCATCGACGAAACACTGACTCTGCTGGTGCCCAACTTCAAAGGCGGAGCATCTGCCGCCCTCAGCCAGAGTGAAACTGCCATGAGCAAGGCAAACCCGATGTACAGCAGTCTGTACGGCTCACTGACACAATATTTCGGTACCCAGCCCATGACGTCGGGTCCCGTCTACGTCGGAGCATTCGTCTTGTTTCTGTTCGTACTGGGATGCTTCATCGTGAAAGGACCGTTGAAGTGGGCATTGATAGGAGCCACCTTCTTCTCCATCGTCTTGTCCTGGGGCAAGAACTTCATGCCGCTGACGGATTTCTTCATCGATTACGTCCCGTTGTACAACAAGTTCCGCGCCGTGTCCTCCATCCTTGTCATAGCAGAGTTCACGATACCTTTGCTGGCTATCTTTGCCCTGAAACGCCTGCTCGAAGAGCCGGAAATCTTAAAACAAGAAAAGAAGCCCCTCGGCATCAGCCTGCTGCTCACTGCAGGCATCGCCCTGCTGCTTGCCGTTGCCCCGGGCAGCATCGGCTCCGGCTACGTGCCCGCCCAAGAGGCACAGATGCTGCAGAATGCCGTCAACCAGCAGATGATACCCGCCAACGAACTCTCCGGCATCCTTGCCAACTTGGGAGAGATGCGTGCCGAACTCGTCAGCAGCGACGCCCTGCGTAGCTTCATCATCATAGGCATCGGCTGCAGCCTGCTCTGGCTCTATGCAAGCGGCAAGCTGCGTAGCTCGCTGACCATTGCAGGTATCACCATACTCTGCCTGGCAGATATGTGGGGGGTCAACAAGCGCTATCTGAATGATGCCCAGTTCGTGCCCCACTCCATCCGTACGGAAACCTTCACCAAGACAAATACAGACGAGCTGATACTGCAAGATACCAGCTTGGACTATCGTGTATTGAACTTTGCCACCAGCACCTTCGATGACAACAACACCTCCTACTGGCACAAAAGCGTCGGCGGTTATCACCCGGCCAAGCTGCGCCGCTACCAGGAAATGATAGAGCATCACATCTCTCCCGAAATGCAGGCGGCCTACAAGGCCATTGCTACCGCCGGAGGTGAGATGGACAGCGTGGATGCCAATAAGTTCCGCGTACTGAACATGCTGAACACCAAATACTTCATCTTCCCTGCAGGACAGCAAAGACAAACCGTTCCCATCCTCAACCCGCACGCCTACGGCAATGCATGGTTTGTAAACAAGGTGCAGTATGTGAACAACGCCAACGAAGAGATTGACGCCCTGGACAGCATCATACCCACAGAGACAGCCGTAGTGGATGCCCGCTTCAAGGATGTACTGAAAGGTACCACGGAAAGTTATAAAGACAGCCTCTCCAGCATCCGCCTGACAAGTTACGCACCTAACCGCCTGACGTACGAAACGAACAATGCCCAAGACGGTATTGCCGTATTCTCCGAAATCTATTATCCGGACGGCTGGCACGTAACCATCGACGGACAGCCTGCCGAACTGGCACGCGCCGACTATATCCTGCGCACAATGCATGTTCCTGCCGGACAGCACACCATCGAAATGCGCTTTGACCCCACCAGCCTGCACGTGACGGAAGGCATCGCCTACGGAGCACTGGCACTGCTGGTGATAGGTATCATCGTGGCAGTGCTGATAGCCAAAAGGAAGTATGTAAAGGCATAAAAAAATATCATATCATTCCCCCATAAGCACCCGACGCATTCCGCTATTCATACCCTGATACGGAATGCGTCGAGTGCTTATGTCCATTCCGTTATCCCCTCATGTTTTGTAAAAGCCGAAAATCGTTTTAAAAAAACGTCCATAAATAAAACGAAAATCAAACCGTAAATAATTGGGCTATTCTTTAAACCTGATAGAAGCATTCACCATGTTGTAGAACGTCTTTTCCGAAATGGGATATATAGGCCAAATATACCGTCTTATAATCTCACGGTTACTTAGTCCTGACTTAGCGTACTTATCGTATATAGCATTCACTTCTAACACTCTACGCTTATAACTTTCCCCTACAATCTTACCTTTATTTGCTACCTTTTTCATACCCTAACCTACAATCTTTTATAAGGCAAAAATAGTCATAATAACACAATAAAAAAAAGGCAGTCCTCAATAAATTAGGGCTGCCTTTCATTCTTTGTATGTGAGTGGTATCTAACTATACTTTAGTACTTACAATAGCTCCTAAACCCTTATTACGGATAGGAACTGCGATAAAGCGTTTGTCAAATCCTACAATAGTACCACGTTCTCCGGGATCATCTTCCTTTGAGTACATATAAATTTCTCCGTCTGCTTTCATTACCTCATCACCTTGGAAAGCAAAGGAACAGAATGTATCAGTAGCTTTAATTTCTTCTGAAAATGGCTTCTTGGTTGCATCTGTACTGTTATACTTAGGTGTGATAGAGGTCTGTAATACGCTAAATCCGGCAATTCGTTTCGGTTGGCCGTTGACTATGTCCGTAATGTCTTTGAATGCCTTGGTATCAAATAAGATAAGGTCTGAAACATGCTTCGGGTTAAGAACTAAATAGCGGTTCTCCAGCGGAATACAGACATCATCAAAGCGTTCTTTCAACAGCAAAATATCTTCAATTGTAAGTCGCTTTCTGGCACCTATATCCTCTCCGGTTGTCTGGATAACCGGAGTAAACTCACTGTCTTCTGACGGTGCGAAGGCATGAGCCGCTTTTTCCGCTGTTCTGGCTCTCAAAATATTGCGGTGTCCCATCAATACAGATTCCAGCTGATCATAGCTATACTGTATTACTTCCGGGCGGCGGACAAGCGTGTTCTCTGTCTCGAACAAGTCCAGTTCTACCCGGATGGGCTTGTCAACACGCTGTACAATCTTAATCGGGTAGGTAGTATTGTTTATCAATACCTTAGGGTCAACGCCCGCCTCTGCCATATTGATGGCATGGTTTTCTACAAGTCCCGAAAAGTCCTTCGCATAATTCAGGAAGGAACTATCAGGATAAAAATTCTCTTTGATTTGATTTACCCAAATCTCTTTTTGCAAATTTGCCATAATCTAAATTTAATTAAAGGGTTATTACTTACGCAGTTTCTCCTGCTCTAACAATCTGTTATACAATGCCGGATTCCGTTCCAACTCTTTAGGCGAAAACTTCCGATAATCGGTAAGTGTCCATTCTCCACGGGGTTTTCTTTCATTGCCGGATAAGCCTTGTTCTATGACATCCTTTATCATTCTCTTAGGTGCCGTGTTATTGGCAAACGTCTTGAATGCGTCCAAATCGTTTAAAGCCAATTCTTTCAAAGCACCGTTCACGAAATCAGGCGATAACCGCCGGAATACATTCCCGTTTTCTTGCACAAACGTTTCGTACTCAGTACCTTTTTTGTTTCTGAACTCCGTTTGTTTCTTATTCAGATACTGTTTGATACTGCCTTCATTCTCACTGTTCAGGCTATTCAGGTAGTCGTAGTCCGACTGGCTGATAAAGCCTTTGTCGTAGGCCGTTTGTACATCAGCCTTTAAGTCAAAGGAATTACTTTTTGAACTCATAAGTTTATTGTTAAAATAGTTATAGATATCATCGGCTGTACCGTTTTCCGGTACATCCTCCTTATCCCCGGTTATCCCGTCAATAAGTCCCATAGACAAGGCTTCCTGTGCCGTTATCCAGTGGTCTTTTCCATCAAAGTACAAAGCACTGATTTCCTCTTTGCTTTTCTGGCAACGCTTTGAAATCATGTCCGCTATGGTATTCTCCAAGTCTTCAATACAAGAAATCATATCCCGCAGGTCTTCCTTGTTTCCGAAGCATCCGCCACTAACATTATGTATCATCAGGCGGGCATATTGATTCATGTATAACTTCTTGCCGCAAAGCGCAATAACCCCGGCAATGCTTGCCGCCACTCCATCGACATGGATGCTTATATCTGCATCGGAACTCTTTAGAGCATTGAAAATAGCGATACCGGAAAAGACATCTCCACCGTTTGAGTTTATATGCACAGAAATGGTCTTATAGCGGTTTGATAATTCAAATAGTTGGCTGACAATATCTGTAGGGTCAACCTTTTCTTTGTCTCCAATCTCCCCATACAGGAGAATAGAAACGCTGCCATCCTTACCGGGAATGAAGTTACTGAACACTCCCGGCTTGTTTCTTAATGAGTTTTTGCTTTCCATTCTTTTTCTTATTTAATGCGTTATTTATTAATTGTTTAACTGCTCTATCCATATTGTTCTGCAACATCGCCTCAAACTGCTTATGAGTTTTCTTGAGTTCCTGCAGGTTCATTTCATTTATATTCTTCTTCACCGTGCCACGTTCCCGGCAGAACTTGTTTATCTTGGCACAGTTCATTAGCTTGTCTTCCGGGGTATCTCCATAGCTCATGCCTATTTCATAGGACAATCGGTATATCTGGCCGACTACTTTACGACATTGTTCCTGATAGGCTGCCTTGTCCGGTTCCGCCTGCCCTACGAGGTAGTTTATCAGATATTTCGCCTCATCAAAGGTTATATCCTTTGTGCTGGTTGCCCTTCCGTTGGTCAGGGAACTTATTATTCCCTGCTTGTCTTCCGGTTCAAAGCCCAACTTTGTGAACATAGTTTGTATTTTTTTCAGCTGGGCAGGGGATAGTGGCTTCTTATTGTATGACTCCATAAGTTTTCTTTAATTGTTCCCATGTAGGCTGTAATTCTTTTATTAGAATTAGTAGCGGCATTACTGCACTTTTATCCAATAGGCGTTCATCCATGCAGTAAATACTATCTACCAACGCTTTATTGATACCCTCCAAATCCTCACAGGGAGTTGAGGTGTTTATTTCAATGATTATTCTGTCTTTCTCTATTTGTACCATTACTATATGTTATTTAAAAGGTTTTCTAATATTGTTCGAGGACTGTTTGAATAGGTTTAAAATATCATCGCCATTTGATGCATTTCTGATTGGCTGTTTCTTACGTTCTTTTTGCACCGGAACAATGTAACCCTAACTTATCAATATCAAATTTGAAGATAGCAAACTCGTTTTGATGAAGATAGATATACTCTCCACACTGTTCAAAGACACGCTTTGCAGCACGTACATACGCTTCCAACTCAATATTCTCCATCGCTAATTTCTGCCTTTCAGCAGAAATTTCCTTCTTGTCTTCAAAAATATCATTGATACATTTATCCCTTAATTTGCAAGCTTTCTGCCAGCCTATGCAGTTTTCTCTAAGTTGCTGATTCTCACATTCGAGCTTTACCTTTTCCCCAGTAATCTTCATTAGCCGTTCTGATAGTGTCATATCATCCCCTCCACTATCTGATACTGACAAATCTCATTCATCAGGTCTCCGAAACGTCGGAAGTTTCTCAATTCCTTAATTTTTGACTTGTTCCTGATCCCATGCATGACACATATTTCCTCTATCTCCTTGGGTTGCAAGCCTATAAAGTCATGCCATACATTGATACGTCTTAAGAACTCCGCATAGCCCTCCTTTTCACGTGCCGCGTTCTTTTGCATATTCACTTTGAAATAGGGCATTCCGGCAAGCACTATCCCGCAGTTCCCACAAGTCTTGTCCCTCAATACCTGCAAGTACAATATCATGGAGTGAGTCAACTTACCGGCTTCATCAATGATAAGCAAGGGGGCTTCCAAACGGTTCAACTTATCGGCGGCAAAGTTCATCATGTCATTCAATGAGCAACAGAACGGTAACGACAATTCACGCAATAAAGACACAAAGAACTGTCCGGCATTCATGGTTTTGTCATACGATACATAGAATACGTTCTTTTGCCGTGAGTACGTCCGCAGGGCCGTAGTCTTGCCCATTCCCGTATCAGCGGTGACGCCTACCATCAGACGGTACTTACGGGCTTTGTCACAAGCCTTGTATATGCTTAAGAAATCGTAGCTCTGATACAGGTTGTTATACTTGTCCCGGTTTACGAAGTTCCAAAGCTTCATCAGCATTTCATCTGAAAGACTGTCCCACTTTTCTTTTGTAAGGGCGGTCATCGTGGCGTCACTGACATCACATCTGGAAGCAAAAGCGGACTTGCTCAGGCTTCTTTCTTTGCAATAATCGTTAATTGCCTTTTTAATCTCGGATTTTTCTGGTAAATTTGCACAAATTTCTTTCATCTTGATATTGGTTATCAGTCTCTTATGCGGTAACATATCGGACTGGATTAATAATCATTTTCATCAGGATCAGGTAGGCTGACATACACTTTCTCCTCAGAGTGGAAGAGATGTTCAGCCTTCCATTTTTTATCTTTATCGCCCTCATCCGTAATATTGATGAACTCATTGGATTTCGGGATATCCGGGGTGCATTGCATCCGTCCTCCGTTCCGTTCAAACTCACTGGCCAATACGCTGCTTTTACGTAATTCTTCTATCACGTTCTTTGGTGTATTGCGCTGGTTTATAAGCTCTACCGCCTTAGGGTCAATGTTCAATGTACTGCATTGCAAGTTCAACAGTTTTTCTTTGTTTTTATTCTGGACGCTTTTATTAATGCTTTTGGTCTTGCTCATTATTTCGACATCCTTTTCCGTCTGGTCAAACTTTGCCCCGTGCGCTTTCAGCTTCAATGGGATATAGCCTAAAGCCTCGTCTGTATCAGGGTTATAGATATAAACACCGTCTGCCGGTTTGATATACCGTACACGTACCTCCCTGTCATTCCATTCTTGCGCCAGTCTTGAAGGCAGCTGGTATTCATACTCAACGCCTGCACGGGTAAATTTAAGCTGACCTTTGCGCACCAATAGAGTATTCATATCCCGGGTGAAAAGATTATAAAAGTGAGGGTTCGTCTCTATGTTTTCCAGCCTGATTTCACCGGGCTTCTCGGATTCTTCGTACCTCATAATCGGGGTTTTACCGTTCTTGTCCATCCGGTTGTTGTATTCATGCACGCAATAAACGGCTATTGCTACCACCTGATCGAATGTCAGCCATCCCTTGCCGCTGGTGTATTTGTCAAACAATTCCTGAGACGTTCTCCCGTCCGGATTCCTTGTCTTTATACCCTCGCCTATATATCCGTATTGCTTCTTCATGAAAAGGGCTGCAAGCGTCTTAAAGCTACGTTCTACAATGGTTTTATAGCGTGGATTGTCCGTCACAGTCCAGGTGCATCCCATGCTGTCAAGTTCGGCCTTGAAATTTTCGGCTATCGTGGTCTGGTTGAAGGAATGGTTGTCGGACACTATTTCAAAAGGAAGCGCCCCGGTATTCCTTACGGCATCCTCCAAACCGTCCAGAATGGTCTCTGTATTTTCAGTTTCGGCTATCTTATAGCCTACAACACGGCCGCTGTGGGCATCAATTACCCAAAAAAGATATAAGGTTTCGTAACCTTTCACGTAGAATGGCAATCGCCAACCGTCTATCTGCCACTGGGTATTAGCGTGTTTAGCCTTGATGATGCTGACATAACCCATTTTTTCAAAGCGGGTTTTGTCCTTGCCGTAACGGTTTTCTTGTACTACGGGCATCCATTTGGCATAAATCCGTTTAATAGTGGTTTTTCCGGGCTTCTTGTATGGAGCTCCAAGCTCATCAACCATAGCGCATACTTCACGATGAATGTCCGCCTGGCTGTATGCCTTGCCGGAACTGGCAAGCTGCATTACCCAATACTCGTACACCTCGTTGAACTCTTTATGCCGTCCGCTCGGTTTCTTTTTAATGACTACACTTGGTATGCCTTCATCCAAAGCCTTTTTGATAAGTCCGCAGAAACGGTTGTATTTCACTTGACCGGGATAAAGCACATTATATGCCTTAACACCTTCTTTCACAGGGGAAATCAGTCCGGGCTCGGAATAGAAAGCGTTTATAAAGTATTGCCAAACAGCATGTTTGCGGGCATATACCGTAACCTTATCCAGTGAAAACCCCATGTCTATGTATATTTGGCGAAATTGAATAAATCCATAGGTATAAGCGCACTGCATGTGTTCCAGAATATCCTGATAAAGCAATTCGGACTTTCTTTCTTTCCGTTGCTTGGATTCCAAACGCTTCAATTCTTCCAATGAAGGTAATTTTTTGCGAGTGGGTTCGGGGATGGAAAGGTATGAGACAAAAGACTTTCGCTCAACAGAAATAACGCATGATATATTACGTTTACTCCATTGCTCAATAGCTGTTCTTCTTATACCATAGGCAATAAGCCATTCATAAGATAGATAAAATTCATTCCTATCTATTACAAAATCAGCCATAAATAATTCTTTGCGCTTTTTTCTTTAATAATTTAATTCTTTTAAATTCTTCCAAGATTCGAGTTTCTATACTCAAACTGTTTCTTTTCCCACTTAGGTATTGACTGATAGAAGCACGGCTAATACCCAATTCTTTGGCTATTCTTGATTGAGTTCCATGAGGCAACTCTTTTTTAATAATCAACCTTTCTTCTTTTGATAAAATCATATATTTACTATATTTGCAGTTAAATATCGGCTACTTTCCGGCAAAGATATGGTTAATTCCGATATTTACAAAGAAAAATATGATAATTATGGGTAAATCCGATATTAAAAAAGACTATACTATCAATGAGCGGGTAAAATTCATTAGAAAGAAGGCTCATTTGACACAAGCTGAATTTGCGGATAGTATTGGGATTAAGCAGGCTACAATGTCTGATATTGAAAGAAATAAAATAGGTGTAAGCACTAATCTTATTTCTGCGATATCGGATAAGTATGATGTAGATATTAATTGGATAATGACAGGAAATAACGGAATAAAAATAGCTAATTCCGATATTTCTTTTTCAGTTGAAGCTAAGGATTTGGATGATTATAATGAAATGTGTCCAAGTCGCCAAGATACATATAAAGACATTGATGATGAACTGAACAATTTAATATACACAAGACTGGCTATGATGGATTACTTTATTATGTCTATATTGTGTAAATTAGAAAATTTACTCACTTTCGATAAATCTGATCCAGAATATTCAGACTCAGTTCCGTTTTCAGAAGCTTTTGAGAAGGAACAAATGTTCTTAAGTCAGTTTAATAATCCTGGTCATGTAAGACCTACCTATTTCGATTTTCCTACTGAGAGAAAGTTGATGACATTAAGAGAAATAGATCAAGCCACAGAAAGAATGTTATCTCGTGCACGTATCATGTTTCAGAATCTTGAATTCAAATATTATTCAGAAGATACATGAAAGTACTGTTCCATTAATATCTGTATATAAGCAAATTTGCACTTTTTATGTACGGTTTCTATGCCTTTCCTTTGCGTTATGTAACTTTAGAGACTGTAAATCCCTTAAAAACAGCCTCCTGTGTAACATAAAAGAGTAGCAAAGTAACATGTGTGACAATGTGACTTTACACGCCGATATAAAGCTAATGCTCTTAGTATCAATTAAATAAACAATCACAATTAATTATGGACGAACCTTCGTGTAACTTATAGCCCCCTACAGTTTGTTCTGTCATTCCCTTATGTCTGTTCTGTCAACCCCTATATATTGATGAAAAACCACGGCTGTGAAGCATATTCTTCACAGCTGTGGCACGTCTTCTTCACGACTGTGGAAAAGGCGTACCACAGCCGTGCGCACATGATAAACCCAAAGGCTCTCAAGACAAACCACCGTGCAAAACACAACAGAAGCCTATGTAACACACAACGGAAGCCTATGCAAGAGACAAGAAAGCCCGGTCAGATGCGCAAAAAAACCATTTCTACCCTCCCGGGTAAAAACGGTTCAAGTCAATAATACATGAAAAAACGCTATTTAGAGAGAGTCTCTTCTATAACGGAATGGTTCTCTTCCTTCTTCACTCATCATCAGCAGTTCTCCGAACCGACATCAAAGTTAGGGAAGCATAACAAGAACAACAAATAGAATCTACGAAAAGGCATATCTCATCGACAGAACGGAAAAGAATGAACCCTACAATAGGGAAAAGAATGAAAAAAAAGCTATAAACAGTCGGCAGAACGATATATTTCAGTAACTTTGCTAACGTGAAAACAGGCTGCACCCCAGCATAAAAAAATGAACAGTATGGAAACTACCAGACAAAATAAAATAGCCCGTCTCCTGCAGAAGGAACTGAGTGATATCTTCTTGTTGCAAACCAAGTCCATGCCCGGCATACTGATTTCCGTCAGTGCCGTACGCATCAGCCCCGACATGAGCGTGGCACGCGCTTATCTCAGTATATTCCCCTCGGAAAAAAGCGAAGAAATAGTCAAGAACATCAACGGAAACATGAAATCCATACGCTTTGAACTGGGTACCCGCGTACGCCACCAACTACGCATTATCCCCGAACTGAAGTTCTTCGTAGACGACTCACTGGACTATCTGGAACGAATTGATGAACTGTTGAAATAATGTCCCTTCCCTTCTTTATAGCCCGCCGTTACCTCTTCTCCAAGAAGAAACACAATGCCATTAATATCATCTCCGGTATTTCGGTGTGTGGAGTGGCATTGGCTACGTTGGCGTTGGTATGCACCTTGTCCGTGTTCAACGGTTTTCAGGACATGGTGGCAGGCTTTTTCACAGCCTTCGACCCGGAACTGAAAATCACCGTCCGCGAAGGTAAGGTTTTCGACCCGCACGAAGCGTGCATCCGGCAAGTACACGCCCTGTCCGAGATTGACGTGTGGACGGAAACACTGGAAGAGAATGCCATGGTGCAGTACAAGGACCGCCAGGCAATGGCCGTCATCAAGGGAGTGGAGGACAATTTCGAACAGCTTACATCCATCGACAGCTTGCTCTATGGGACGGGAAAGTTCCTACTGAGCGACTCGGTGGTGGACTATGGTTTTCTGGGTGTGGAACTTATATCCGAGTTGGGCACCGGCATTCAGTTCGTGGACCCGTTGCAGGTCTATGCCCCCAAACGGAACGTACGGGTAAACATAGCCAACCCCACTGCGGCTTTCAACCGGGAGTATCTCTTCTCGCCCGGCGCCATCTTTGCCGTCAACCAGCAAAAATACGATTCACGCTACATACTGACGTCACTCGACTTTGCCCGCCGTCTGTTCAATTATGACACGGAAGTCTCTGCCATCGAGATGAAACTGAAACCCGGTTCCAACATCGGCTCCGTACAAAAGAAAATAGCAGGCATTCTCGGCGACCGGTTCATTGTACAGAACCGCTACGAGCAGCAGGCCGATGTTTTCCGCATCATGGAAATAGAGAAACTTATCTCTTATCTCTTCCTCACCTTCATTCTGGGTATCGCATGCTTCAATGTCATCGGTTCGCTGTCCATGCTGATACTGGACAAACGGGAGGACGTGGAGACACTGCGCAACCTGGGTGCCGATGACCGGCTCATAGCGCGCATCTTCTTGTTCGAAGGCAGGATGATTTCTGTATTCGGCGCCCTCTCCGGCATCGTTTTAGGATTGTTGCTGTGCTTTCTGCAGCAACGTTTCGGGTTGATTTCATTGGGGGGAGGCAATGGAAGTTTTGTAGTGGACGCTTATCCGGTAAGTGTACATGCCACGGATATTATTCTGGTATTCTTAACGGTCATCACTGTAGGCTTCTTGTCCGTATGGTATCCGGTGAGATACCTCAGCAAGCGGCTGCTGAGAAAAAGATAAAAAAACAGTTACTTCTTACGGATAATCGTCAATCCGTCACGCAGGGGAAGAATGACTTTCTCCACACGCGCATCCCGCGCCACCAAATCATTGAAGGCTTTGATACTGATTGTTTGCAGGTCTGTGCGATGGGGTTGTTCTTCCAGCACATGGCCATCCCACAAGGTATTGTCGGCAATGATATATCCACCGCCGGAAAGGCGGGCGAGCACCATTTCATAATACTCTATGTATTTACGCTTATCTCCGTCAATAAAGGCAAGGTCGAAAGTGAGGTCCAGTTGCGGTACCAGCTCCAAGGCATCGCCAATGTAGAACCTGATTTTATCCGCGTAATCGGAATTCTCCAGCCACGGACGGGTGAAGTCCTCCTGCTCGTCGTTGATTTCAAACGTATGCAGCATCCCGCCCTCCGGCAGTCCTTCTGCTATGCAAAGTGCGGAATATCCGCTATAAGTCCCTATCTCCAGCACCTGCCGGGGACGAATCATCCGTACAAACATCTTGAGCATACGCCCCTGCAAATGTCCGGAAGCCATGCGGGGATATAGCAACTTGACATGCGTGTCGCGATAGAGCGCTTTCAGATAATCGCCCTCATCATCAATGTGCTGCAAAATGTATTCGTCAATCGTCACTTTGTTAATGGATTATAGGTTAGGGATAAGGGATTAGGGGTTAGGGGTTAGTTCTGCGCACAATTATTAATTAATCATTAACCGCTAATCCCTAACCCCTTATCCTTAATCCCTTATCCTACAAATATCTGTTACTGTTGGGCAACACACTATCTTCAGCATGTTTCAGGGCATCTTCCACCACGTTGATTTCGAGGAAAGAAGTGCGCGTACCGGCTTTACCGCTACTCAGGTAGCCCACCATGTCCGTAGGACATAAACGGCCTTCCTTCAACAAGCGGCGCAAGGCTGCAAAGTAATACTCCTGCCCGTTGGCAAGTTCGGGCATATAGATAGCTTCCACACCGTAGGAAAGGGCAAGGTGCCGCATGGTCTTTTCCTTGTAGCAGATGGCCAACACCGGATATTTGCCACGGAAAGCGGCAAGGTTACGGGCAGTACGGCCGCTGTAACTGTCGGTGATGATTGCACGGATTTTCAGTTTGGTGGTAGCCTTTACCGCTTGTTTGGCCAGGAACGCAGTCACGTCGTTGCTGTTCTCGTCCAACGGAATACGGATATCGTTGTCAGACAGCTTGTCTTTCTCCGCTTGGGCGGCAATCTTGGTCATCGTCTTCACCGCTTCTACCGGATACTTTCCATAGGCGGTTTCACCGCTCAACATCAAGGCATCCGTACGATAATAGATGGCATTGGCAATGTCCGTTACCTCCGCACGGGTGGGACGCGGATTGGAAATCATGGTATGAAGCATCTGTGTGGCAACAATCACCGGCTTCTTGGCAAGAATACACTTGCGGATGAGCACACGCTGGATGCCCGGAATACGTTCCTGCGGAACTTCAATACCGAGGTCACCGCGAGCTATCATCACACCGTCGGCTACTTCCAGGATTTCATCGATATTATCAACGCCTTCCTGGTTCTCAATCTTAGCAACAATACGGATATCGCTGTTATGAGCGTCAAGAATCGCCTTGATGTCGAGTATATCCTGCTTATTGCGCACAAAGGAGTGGGCAATGAAGTCTATGTTCTTCTCAATAGCATAAAGGATATTGGTGCGGTCCTTCTCAGTCAGAGAAGGCAGATTGATGCGGACGCCGGGAACGTTGACGCTCTTGCGGCTGCCCAGAGTAGCCTCATTCTGTACTTCGCAGAGCAGGTAGTCGGGGGTCTTCTCTACAACAACCAACTCCAAGTCACCGTCATCAATAAGGATATGGCCGTCCACATTCAAGTCTTTGACGAAATGGGGATAGGATACCGAGATACATTCACGGGTAGTCTCCTGCTCCGGGTTGCCTACCACCTTCACGCGGTCGCCCGCCTTGAAAGGAATGGGCTCAGCCAGAACCGTCGTGCGGACCTCCGGTCCTTTCGTATCCATCAGGATAGCGATGCGGTTGGAAACCGAACGCACATTGTTAATCAACTTCTCGGCACCTTCACGGCCAAGATGTGCAGTATTCATACGTACAACATTCATACCTGCATCGAACAACTGCTTTATAAAATCAACATCACAGCGCTGGTCAGAAATCGTTGCGACAATCTTCGTTTGCTTCAATAACATAATCTATATACCTATTTTATTTAATAATCTTTTAATGCCTCCATGGCCAGACGGTAGGAGTTCAGCCCGAAACCGAGAATGACACCCTTGCAAGCGCAGGAAATCATGGACACATGACGAAAAGCCTCGCGGGCATGTACATTAGAGATATGCACCTCAATCACCGGAGAAGTGACCGAACGGATAGCATCTTGCAGAGCGATGGACGTATGGGTGTAAGCACCCGCATTCAAAATGATGCCGTCCACATCAAAACCTACCTGCTGAATCTTGTCTATCAGCTCTCCCTCAATGTTGGACTGGAAATAGTCAATCTGTACATCCGCATATTTCTTGCGGAGTTCGGCAAGGTAGTCTTCAAAAGTAACGCTACCGTAAATGGAAGGTTCACGTTTGCCCAAGAGATTTATATTGGGGCCGTTAATAATCTGTATCCTCATAACACAATTTTTTATACCTTTGCGGTGCAAAGATAGTGCAAACCGAAAGCAGATGCAAATTTATTTGCAATTTGCTGAAATGCAGCCTATTTTCGCGAAGCAAAGGTAGAAAAAAGAAATGAAATCAGAAGAAAAATCCACGAATAAGGAGAAACAAACGCTGATAATCAGAAAGTACCACCAGTATCTGAAACTGGAAAAAGCACTCTCACCCAATACAGTGGATGCTTACCAAACAGACTTACAGAAGCTGCTGCACTTTCTGGAAGGAGAGGGTATCGCTATCCTTGACACTACCCTGGATGACTTGCAGCATTTTGCCTCCGGACTGCACGACATCGGCATCCATCCCCGCTCGCAGGCACGCATCTTGTCGGGCATCAAGTCATTCTTCCATTTCCTCGTCATGGCCGACTACCTGGAGGGAGACCCCAGCGAACTGTTGGAAGGACCCAAAATCGGATTTAAGCTTCCAGAAGTACTGACAGTGGAAGAGATAGACCGCATCATCTCCGCCATTGACCTGGGCACAAACGAGGGGCAACGCAACCGGGCCATCCTCGAGACTCTATACAGTTGCGGCCTACGGGTATCGGAACTGTGCAACCTGAAAATCTCCGACTTGTATTTCGACGAAGGCTTCATCAAGGTAGAAGGTAAGGGCAGCAAACAGCGCCTTGCACCCATATCGTCCCGTGCCATCAAGGAGATAAGGAACTGGTTCGTGGACCGCAATGGAGGCTGGAAAATCAAGAAGGACTTCGAGGACTATGTATTCCTGGCACGCTGGGGCAAAAATATCTCGCGCATCATGGTATTCCATCTCATCAAGGAACTGGCGGAGAAGGTCGGCATCACCAAAAACATCAGTCCGCACACCTTCCGCCATTCCTTTGCCACCCACCTGCTTGAAGGAGGCGCCAACCTGCGCGCCATACAAAGTATGCTGGGTCACGAATCTATCGCTACAACAGAAATTTACACACATATTGACCGGCACAGATTGCGCAGTGAAATCATAGAACATCATCCCCGCAATATAAAGTACCGCAAAGAGCGGGAAATTCATTAAATTATGATAAAATTGCTGCGCGAGTTAACAAACTGTAATAGGATTTAATATCTTTGCGTTGTTGTGTCCATGCCCAAACAGCACACTAAAATGGAATAGACAAATTTCAATTACAAACAATTAATTTATACCTAAAATGACTAAGAAATTGTATCTGCCGTTTTTAATGGCAATGGTTGTTGCATTAATGACATCGTGCAGCAAAAAGATGGGTGAATTGTCATCAGATTATTTCACCGTAACTCCTCAAGTTCTGGAAGCTGTGGGTGGTAAAGTTCCCGCTACAATCAACGGAAAATTCCCCGAAAAGTACTTCAACAAGAAGGCTGTGGTAGAAGTGACCCCTGTGCTGAAATGGAATGGCGGCGAAGCTAAAGGCCAGTCGGCTGTGTTCCAGGGCGAAAAAGTAGAAGGTAACGACCAGACTATCTCTTACAAGATGGGCGGCAGCTACACTATGAAGACATCTTTCGACTATGTACCGGAAATGGCCAAATCCGAACTGTATCTGGAATTCAAGGCTACAGTAGGCAAAAAGACTGTCACTATCCCTGCTGTAAAAGTAGCTGATGGTGTAATCTCCACTTCTGAGATGCTGGAACAAACATTGGGCAGCGCTAACCCCGCCAATGGTGACGACGCTTTCCAACGTATCATCAAAGAAAAGCATGACGCCAACATCATGTTCTTGATTCAACAAGCCAACGTACGCGCCAGCGAATTGAAGACTGCCAAAGAATTCGGCAAAGAAGTGAAAAACATAGACGAAGCTGAAAACAAGAAAATCAGCAACATCGAAATCTCCGCATACGCTTCTCCCGATGGTGGTGTAGGCTTGAATACTACACTGGCTGAGAACCGCCAGGACAACACGGCTAAAATCATCAACAGAGATTTGAAGAAAGCCAAAATCGATGCAGCAGTAGACACCAAGTATACAGCTCAGGACTGGGAAGGCTTCCAGGAACTGGTATCCAAATCAAACATCCAAGACAAAGAATTGATTCTTCGCGTTCTTTCCATGTATCAGGATCCTGAACAAAGAGAACAAGAAATCAAGAACATCTCTTCTGTTTATAAAACTTTGGCTGACGAAATCCTGCCGCAACTGCGTCGTTCACGCCTGACTTTGAATTACGAAATCATCGGTAAGTCTGACGAAGAAATCGCAAACCTCGCCGACAGCGATGCCAAGCAGCTGAACATCGAAGAACTGCTGTATGCCACCACCTTGACTAAAGATGCTGCCAAGCAAGAAGCCATCTTCACAAAAGCCACTCAAATCTACCCGAACGATTTCCGTGCTTACAACAACTTAGGTAAACTGGCTTATCAGGCTGGTGATCTTGACAAGGCTGAAAGCTACTTCAAGAAAGCTCTCTCCATCAAGGATGCTCCTGAAGCAAACATGAATCTCGGTCTGATTGCCTTGACCAAGGGCGACAGAACAGCAGCAGAAAGCTATCTGAGCAAGGCTTCCGGTTCTAAGGAACTGAACGAGGCATTGGGTAATCTGTATGTTGCTCAAGGACAGTACGACAAGGCTGTCAGCTCATTTGGCGACACTAAGACTAACAGCGCTGCTTTGGCACAAATCCTGGCTAAGGACTACAACAAGGCTAAGAACACACTGGCTGCTATCGAAAGACCAGACGCTTATACTGACTACCTGATGGCTGTACTTGGCGCAAGAACCAACAATACATCTATGGTAACCAGCAGTCTGAAGAATGCCATTGCAAAAGAACCGGCTTTGGCAAAGAAGGCTGCTTCTGACCTGGAATTCGCCAAATACTTCACTAACACTGACTTTATGAATATCATCAAATAATAAAGGTTAGATTGAAAAGAACGTGCCCGGCATAGAAATATGTCGGGCATTTCTTTTTATTCACACCAAAAAGAAGTATTTTCGCGACGAAGTATCAGAAAAAGAACCGGAATGAAGAAAATCTATCTTGCATACCTTCTGCTTATTATATTGTCTGCCTGCGGCAGCAAAAATACAAATTCAGTCTACCTAAATGGTGAAATCAAAGGGCTGGGGAATGATACCCTTTATATATATGGTACGGACAAGTTCTATAACCGTATGGACACTCTGCTTGTCAAGGATGACAAGTTCTCTGCAACCCTCACCACCGACACACTTGCCTCTACATGGTTGCAATTCAGTGACGGTACGGAATATCCGCTTTACCTGGACAAAGGAGACAACATAAAGATAAAAGGTTCTGCCGCCGAACTTACTTCACTGGAAATCACGGGGAATGTTCCCAATGAAGAACTGACCGCCTTTCAGAAAGAGTTGAAAGGTTTGAGTACTCCCTCGGAGAAAGCATTGGAAGAAAAAGCAGAAGCCTTCATCAACAGCCATCCTTCTTCACTGGTAAGTATCTATCTGCTGGAGAAATATTTCGTGCAAAAACCGCAACCGGACTTCTCCTTAATCAAAGAAATGACAGAACACATGACCGGAGGCCTGAAAGACCGCCCATATGTGGACGAACTGCTTGACCTTATCCAAGAAGAAGAGAAGGTATCCGTCGGGAAAACCATCCCTTACGTCAACCTGCCCAATGCCAAAGGCACACAAATCAGCCGTACTAGCTTTAAGGACAAATATCTGTTGATACATTTTTGGGCATCTTGGGACCCGCAAAGCATGGAAGCCAACGCTGCCCTGCGCCGGATTTACAAGAAAGAAGAAAAGAACAAGCTATTCGCACTCTGGGGCATTTCCTTGGATATCGACAGAAAGGAATGGGAAGAAGCAATCAAAAGAGATACCCTGAAGTGGGAACAGAGTTGTGATTTCTCCGGATGGAACACAGCGCCCATCAAACAGCTCGCCATACAAGCATTGCCTGCCAATCTGTTCCTTAGCCCTTCCGGAAAAATTGAAGGGAAGAATATGAGTGAGGAAGACATCAAAAAGAAACTGGAGGAGATAGAGCAAAAGGAAAAAGAGAAGAAAGAGAGTGAAAAGAAACTCAAAAAACAAAACCGACGGTAGCCTATCCTGCCATCACTAACCCCTAATCACTAAAAACGTGCTCATAAAAGTTTTTGGAGCGGCTGTTCAAGGTATTGACGCAACCCTCATCACCATTGAAGTCAACAGTTCCAGAGGCTGTATGTTCTATTTAGTCGGTTTGCCGGACTCTGCGGTCAAAGAAAGCCATCAACGTATCATATCTGCTTTGCAGGTCAACGGCTACCGGATGCCGACCAGCAATATTGTCATCAACATGGCTCCGGCTGACATCCGCAAGGAAGGTGCAGCTTACGATTTACCTTTAGCCATCGGCATACTTGCCGCCAGCGAAGTTATCCAGTCCGATAAGCTGGAACGCTATCTGCTGATGGGTGAACTAAGCCTTGACGGCAGCCTGCAACCTATCAAAGGAGCACTCCCCATTGCCATCAAGGCCAGAGAACTGGGGTTTGAGGGTATGATTGTACCGCAACAGAATGCCCACGAAGCGGCAGTAGTAAACAATCTGAAAGTGTACGGAGCGGGAAACATCAAGGAAGTTATAGAATTCTTTAATGGCACGCAGGAATTAACCCCTACGTTAGTCAACACCCGCGAGGAATTCTATTCCCAGCAGAGCAACTTCGATTTCGACTTTGCAGAAGTAAAAGGACAGGAAAATGTGAAACGAGCCTTGGAGGTAGCTGCTTCGGGCAGCCACAATATACTTCTCATCGGTTCGCCGGGCAGCGGTAAGTCCATGCTTGCCAAGCGTCTGCCATCTATACTTCCTCCCCTCTCTTTGGGAGAGAGTCTGGAAACGACCAAGATTCATTCTGTTGCCGGAAAGTTGGGCAAAGACGGTGGACTCATCTCGAAACGCCCGTTCCGCGCCCCTCACCACACCATTTCTACGGTAGCGATGACCGGTGGAGGAAGTTTCCCCCAGCCCGGTGAAATCAGTCTGGCACATAACGGAATTTTATATCTTGATGAACTGCCAGAGTACAGCCGTAACGTATTGGAGGTTCTTCGCCAACCGCTGGAAGATAGGAAGATTACCGTGTCACGCATCCGATGCAATGTAGAGTACCCGGCAAGTTTTATGCTGGTAGCCTCTATGAATCCGTGTCCATGCGGGTATTACACGCATCCCACCAAGGCTTGTGTATGCAGTCCTGGACAAGTACAAAAGTACCTGAACCGCATATCCGGACCTTTGCTCGACCGTATCGACCTGCAAATTGAAGTCACCCCACTCCCCTTTGAAGAGATGGCAGATTCCCGCCCCGGCGAATCGAGCGCCACCATACGCGAGCGTGTGATACGTGCCCGACAAATTCAAGAAGCAAGGTATGCAGACATTCCCGGCATATATTGTAATGCTCAGATGAACAGTAAACTGCTTGCTCGCCACGCCCGTCCGGATGACAAAGGACTTGCCATGCTCAAAACTGCCATGAACCGCCTAAACCTTTCGGCCCGCGCCTACGACCGTATATTGAAAGTATCACGCACCATCGCCGACCTGGAAGGCTGCGAATTGATACAGCCGGCACACTTGGCGGAAGCTATCGGATATAGAAATCTGGATAGGGAGGACTGGGCAGGATAAATCGTCGCGAAATAAAAATATAAAATTCCGTGGAACTTCCCAGCCCCACGGAATCATGATCAAGAAATCTATTATCTTTTTATAATAGTAGTTCTCCACATATTATACAGAAGAAATTCTCACATCTTATTCTTCATTTTGAATACCGAGTATCATATACCCATAAGGAGGCAATGTAATATGATAGTCCTCAGACAATACAGGTGGTATATTGTCTCCATCCAATAGATTTAGAGGAGTTTGTCCCAGCAAGATACCCGTATTCTTCAAATTCACAGAAATGGTTTCCGTACTATTCTGGAAATTCATAATGACTAGGGCCGAAACTTTCCCATCTTTATTGCTTCGTTTAAAGACAGTATACTTACTATCATTATTTGAAGGAATACAAGTGCGCTGTCCCATGGGAGCCAACCCGTTATAGCCATTCTGCAACCTGATTAAATCATAAAACTTCTTCTGGTCCTTTTGAGGCCACTTATCAAGAATTAATTGGGCTATATAATCCGAATGATGATCACCATAATGGTTTATTACTACTGTCCCCATGGAAATTAAATAAGCCAATTCAAAAAGGCGCTCCTCATTAGTAGCTGGAATCTCCCACATTGGTGGAGTAATAGTTGTTGCCCCCAATGCCACAATACGGTCTCTATAACTCTTCAACTTTCCATTCAATTCACATGGATTCTGATTTCTTCTGGCATTTAAGACCTCACTTCTTTTTCCACCGCCCCAACCATACATATCAAAACCTTGAATTAGTTTAAAATCAAACCTGCTAATCCATTTTTCAATATTTGAAGCTCCTTCCGCATTAGTTAGAATGCCTCTACGATTTAAAACTTTTATAATAGACTCATTGATAATATCGTCAGTAATACCATCATAGACCTCAGGAGCATCCAGAAGTATTCCATCCACCCCCTTATCTGCCCAAAAGTCCAGATAATTCCGACACTCTTCCTGCCACTCCCAATTGTTAAAGTTGTAGCTTGGAATGCGTCCTTCAGCCCCATCCGAGTTTCCCCAACACGAATAGTAATAAGCCTGGGCTCTGTCACTCCAAAACCAATTGTCATTCAACTTCTTATCACTGAAATGAAACCAGTTCCTCTCCTTACTATATACACCATTACGCTGATCATCACATGCCTTTTCAAAGAAAGGAGCTTTATACCAGCAATAACCAACATTTCCAAAGAAAGTCAGCCTCATATCCCGTGCATGTACTTCACGGAGAAGGTCCTCAAAATCTTCCAATGTTCCAATAGACGGGTCTATGGCATAGTTATTTGTAGCTCCAAGCCCTCCCCACACACTAGGATCACCTTCATATATAGCCGAAAGTTCAATATTACGATAACCTTGTGCCTGCAATATATCCAAACTGTCTTTTATAGAGTTAAGCGTTTGGCGATAGTATTTGGGGTAATACCTTGTCATACCAGAAGTCTCTTCCCACCACGTTGCATTACGTGGTGAACCAAACCCCTTAATGACCAACGAACGGCTACCTGCTCTACTTTTACTTTTGGCATCCAATATAGTTAATTTGATATACCGATATACACCATTCAATTCTTTTACGTACTCAGTACCGGCAATACCCGAACGACAGTCTGCCAATAAGTCCCATTTTTTATTATCATTTGACCCTTCAATAATAAAGGACCAAACATCTTTTTCCACAAAAGTCTGTTTTATATTCCGAACATCACATGGCAAACCTAAATCCGCACATAACCATTGCGGATAAGCATTATTGTCCGCATACCAAAAAGTAGTATTGTCACCATCAAAGGCCTTCTTCTGAGTATGATTATTGTCGCAAAACGAAGAAGTGGCAGCTAAAGCATTAAAGGCCAAATCCTCAAGTTCCCGACCGCCTAAAGAAACCACATCTTTTTCTGTTCCAAAAACTCGAAATTCACAACTGTGTGCCCAATATCCCTTCGCTGAGCCCAAAATAGTCAGTCTAATATAACGGAATTCTCCTGAAACCGGAGTTTTGAAATCAAATCCACTAATACCATCTGTATTATCAACCAAAACAGCCCAGTGCAATTCATCATTGGAACCTTCAATCTTAAACTTCCAGCTATCATGGTCTTTAAAGATTTGCTGAATTCCGGATAACGTACAAACCTCTTCCAGATCAACAGTCAAAGATTGGGGAAACTGCTCATTATCAGCAATCCAATAGGTTGACATATTTCCATCCAAAGCATCATTCGGATTATGATCCTTTTGCAGCACCACATTAGTGCATTGCTTACCTAAAGCAATATTCTTATCCGCATTTGTTCCATTTATAACAAATTCTTTCGAAGAAGGCAGAAAACCATCTTTAGACTCAAGGACAGTTAATTTTACATAACGGTACACGCCACTCACACTTTCTGCAAAAACATCACCGGAAGCTCCTTTCGTCTTATCTACCAACAGCAACCAATTCTCTTTATCAACAGAGCCTTCTACCTTGAATTTCCAAACAGACGATTCATGAAATACCTGACAAATGCTAGTCAATGAATAAGAGGTTTTCAAATCTACTACAATCCATCCGGCAGACTGGCTAGATTGCCAGAAAGAAGTCAAACTACCGTCTACAGCTTTGGCTGAAGAATGCTTCCCTTTGGAAGAAGATGCCACAGTGGACGCTCCTACCGATAAATTTCCTTTCCTTACTTCAAGAATATCCGTTCCAGACCTTGCAAAAGAGAAACTATCACCATACTTTTCCCGAGAATAGCCATGAAGAGATAGCATCATCACCAATACCCATACAATCTTAAATTTCATAATCATCTTAAATTTGTTTATCATGTTTATTTGAATCTCATAGATAGAACGTTATCGAATTATCCCCCAACTTGAGTTTCATTTCCCCACAGTTTGGCACCATTACCCAAATTCTTTCGCCACTCATGCCTCCATCTATGTATATCCTGATCACGAATAAAAGCTTTAGGCCTTCTATCTTCTTTGGTCGGAGCAGGAGGTAGAACTCCAGCTTCTGATTGATACCAGTATACCACACTACTAATATCCAGTGTCAAATTATTATTATGCCCATGTTCTATTGTCCCTCTTAACGATTTCTCAAAATAAATCGGATCTGCCACAAAGAAACGATACACATGCGTTCTTCCCAACCAACCATTGTCATTATTAACCCTTGCATAACCATAATAAGGATGATTGAACAAGGTCTTCGGACACCACGAAGTATTAAAAAAGTCTTCAGTGCCCGTACCTAACAAAGATGCCTTTTCTTCACCATCAATGAATATCATATCATCTCCTTCTCCATACCACATTGTTGAAGGAGAATGGACATAATAATTTATCCCTACAAAATGTCCTTTACCCTTTATATCAGCAAACAGATAGTTATTAGCACCGTCCACATTATTACCCATTGGTCCTACCAATCCCCATTCGGTTTCACCTTCTGGTAAAGCTTCCGTCAATTCATGATTATACCATGCATGGAAACGTCCTGAACCCACCGGCAATTTTCTCATTTCTACATAATCTACATAAAAATAGATGCAATCAATATTTATATCGCTTTGATTCTCTATCTCTAAACGGGCACCATTGGCAAAAGGCATCTGGAAATAAGAAACCAAACCAGTCCCATTTGTAGGACCAACTGCCAATGGGAGTGTAGCATATTCATAATGCTCGTCCCATCCATTTCCAAAAAAAGCAGCAATCGGAGACTCTACTGAAGGAGTAGACCGTCCATCCCAATATATCCTGAATATGAGATCATTTCTCATAATATGCATCGGGGCAATAGTAAACCAAATATGGTTAATAATACCAGTACCCGGAATATCAACACTCCATTTCTCTCCTGGTTTTATAGGACCTACATTATCATTATTATTCCCCGTTTTATCGGCACTACTTATTCTACGGTTACGGACACCTTCTTGAATAGTAGTCAACCCTCCTAGTTCTCCACCCCTCACTTGAGTATGACCATCTAAAGTTGCGAACATACTCAAAAAGAACAACATAATCAAATTTATTTTTTTCATTCTTAATGTATTAATCAATTAAACAATACACATATTGATTTTTTACTGGGTATTGGAAGACATGGAAGGTGGAGCATCTTGCGGCCTACTTCCCCATTTATAATTAGGCTTTTTCCCCATTATCAACTCCAGTTTCCCCCCATTTACCAGTTCAGAGTGATAGAACCAAGGTTTAGAAAGTTTCTTCCCGTTCAATTTGGCAGATTGTATATACCGATTCTCATTGGACACATTTTTTGCTTCAATTACAAACTTACCACCTTTATAGTATTTTTCATCCAAATGAATGGTTACCTTCTCAAATAATGGCGAACTAATCTCATAAAAAGGCTCCACACAGCCTCCTCCATTCACTTCAAACAGCCCCATTGCAGCCATTACAAACCAAGCTCCACCTTGTCCCTGGTCTTCATCACCCGGCCAACCATGAATAGGGGTCGAGCCATAATATTTATTCATCATTTCTCGTGCCCAGTACTGCGTTAACCAAGGCTTTCCAGAATAATTAAACAGAAAAGCCGCCTGCATACACGGTTGATTACCGTGATTCACATAAGCCGCACTGAACCTATCACCCGGAGGAGAGAAACTGTATTCAGAAGAAATTTCAAATCCTTCATTTAACCGACGGTTAAATTCTTCCCTACCAATCATCTTAACCAACTCATTCATATCATGAGGTACCATCCACGTATATTGCCACGAGTTACCTTCTACAAATCCAGAGCCCAGCCACGACCAACTGGTAGAATGCTCATCTTTATTAATAGGTTCAAAATCCGGCATCCACGTTCCATCACTATATTTCGGCCGGACATATTTCGTTTCCGAATCGAAAACATTTTTATAATTATAAGCACGTCTTGTAAAATAATCATAATCCTCTTCATAGCCAAGAGCCTTGGCAAATTGTGCCGCATTCCAATCATCAAAAGCGTACTCCAATGTATTAGAAGTTGGCCCCTCATAGGTAGTTCCAAAGACATTATGATGAGATTTCTCACCATAAGGCACAAATCCATACTTCAAGTAAACATCCAAATGCCTATTGCCTACAATACCACCAGAAGAAAGTGCTGTTCCCTGTGTTGTCAAGGTCTTTTTAACAGCTTCATACGCTTTATCTACATCATAATTACGAATACCTTTCTGATATGCACTCACCATAAGAGGTATCTCATGCTGAGCTCCCATAATATCACAATACTCCACTCCCGGAGGTCCATTGGGTAACCATCCACCCACTCTGTAATACTCCAATAATGACTCTACCCACTTATTCATAATGTCTGGAGTAGCAAGTGCCCACAATTGATTGAGATTCCAAAAAGTATTCCAAAAAGCATCACAGCCATAAATAGGCGAAGCAGGATCTTTCAATTGTTGTGTTCGCTCATACATATCAACATATTGACCGTCCACATCACTGAAAATAGTCCTTGAACAATAAGAACGATATAAATTCGTATAGAACTTTCGTTTATCTTCCTCAGTTCCTCCTTCAATTTCAATGGTGCTTAAGATTTTTCTCCATTCATTAACGGCATATTTACGGACTGCATCAAAGTTCCAGCCAAAGCCTCCAGACTCCACTTCCAAATTCTTTCGTGCTTGTTCAATACTCACATACGATATAGCAGTCTTAAGCTGGATAATCTCACCCTCCTCCGTATCAAAATTCATAAAAGCACCGATATCATGTCTTCCCCAACAAATGCTTGAAGTAGTATCCACATACCCATTGACCCATGTTCCAAAAGATTTCATCGGTTTATCGACACGAGCAACAAAATATACTGTATAATCATTCAGCAGATTGGTTGGCTCATCATACGACGATTGGGTAGAGAAACCTTCTATTTCATAATCACTGACTTTGGATATAGAAGCCCATCTAACTTCATATGGATATTCCGAACCATTCTCCAAATCAAATAAAATACGGGAACTATCCGATTTTGGAAATGTATACCTTTGAAACCCCGTACGTGTTGTAGAAGTTAGTTCCGCTTTTATATTATAATCATCCAAAAGGACTGAATAATATGATAAAGAAGCTTTCTCATTTTTATGATTAATACGGGAGCGGTAGCCGCTATCAGGTTCGTTTTCTTCTCCCGGCTTAATTTTCAGAGGTCCGGTAACAGGCATGGTCAGTAAGCCCCCCATCGTCCAACTATGTATATGACTAAAACCTATGATCTGATTAATTTTATACTCATAACCACCTCTCCATACATTCCCCTGATTGTCCGGACTAAGCTTTACCATTCCGAATGGCATAGCTGGTCCGGGAAATTGCATCCATCTCGAATCAGAATTTCCAATCATAGGATCAACGTACTCTGTGACATCCCTTGACTGTCCCCAAAGAGAAGAGCTAAAGTATAACAAGAACAATAATATCACCTTTTTCATACTTATAAGTATATGAATTTCATATAAATACTTTACATGCCTACCGAACCTCTTTGATTAAGTTCAAATTCAGCTATCAATTAATTCCACCCCATCCCGGATTCTGTACAAAAATATCAGGATTCTTATTAACTTCATCTTGATGGAACGGCCACAAATAGTGCTTAGGTGCCTCAAATACTCTTTCCTCAACCAAGGTACGTTTAAAGAAACTATTATCACGGGCACCAATATCCATACCATGGACCGCTTTTACCTGATCGCTTATCTTCCAACGATTACAATCGAAATACCGATGAGTCTCCAAAGCTAATTCCACTTGACGTTCGCGTCTAATTTTTTGTCTCATTTCATCTTGAGACAAACCTGCCTTCAACCCTGGCAATCCCGAACGTTTACGAATCAAATTTACATATTTATAGACATCATCCACCGGACCAGAAGCCTCATTCAATGCTTCTGCATAATTGAGGTAAAGTTCCCCCAAACGGAAATAATTCCATGTCTTATTTACAAAAACTCCTCTTAAAATATCTACACCATCCTCATCCAAAAACTTACGCATCAGATAACCAGTAGTTGTATAGTCAGGTCCACCAGTACGTCCATCAGGAGCTCCCATACGGAAATCAATCTGACGTCCTCTCCAGTAAGCACCGCTATAAGTAACTGTTGCATAGAATCTCGGTTCTCTGTCTACAAACATATTAAAAGTATTTTCCGGATAATACCCCTCTGCATCTGCCTCTTCCGTAAACCCTTCTTCAGAATATCCTGATTCAGAATTAATTATTGGACTACCATCAGCATTATATCCTAAAATAGGAGTTGTACCATCTGCCATTTCATATGCATCAACAAGCTCCTGAGTAGGACATAAGCCTGACCAACCGCCTAAACTGAGCGGAGCGGCAGCACGTTCCATCTGGTCATAAATCGCCACATTCTTTGCAAAAATAATCTCCTTATTCCAGTTCTCTACAAACAAGTAACGGTAATTCTCCATTGGGTCACCTGACGGTGCATAATACAACCCATAACCCGCCTTTTCCATTTCATCTATACATGTTTTGGTATATTCGGCAGCAATCTTCCAACGTTCCGCTTCATAAGAGAGGGGGAACAAGTGATTTCCTTCTTTATCTGTAAAGTTTGCATAATCAGGATTACCATTCCACAAGGGGCTAGCCCTATAAAGTAAAGCCCTCGCCTTTAATGCCATAGCAGCAGCTTTTGTCACACGACCATATCTGTCTGCTCCTTCTTTCATTTTCAGCATACCTCCAGCCTTATCACACTCGTTAGTAATAAAATCTACACACTGATCTAACGGCATTCGTTTACACAATTCTGAAAAATCTTCATTGGGATCAAATACTTTCTCTGTAATGTGTATCGGCCCATAAATACGCAATAATTGGAAATGAAAAAATGCACGTAAGAAAGTAGCCTCTCCAATCCAACCGGCACGCTTTGACTCATCCATAGGAACCTTAGCTACATTTTCAAGAAAGATATTCGTTTTTCTAATACCCTGGTATGCCATATTGGAAATATCTTTTAAAACATTATCAGGTGTCCAGGACCCATTATTCATGAAGTAGGCAAAACAATTTGTATAAGGATAATCCAGCTCATCTGCCGCACCAACGAATGGATTGTGCCCCCAATCATTCGTGAAATTCAATTCCCAGGGCATATTCCAATAAATGGATGATAAGAATTGCTCTGCATAATTCTCTCGTGTAAACACATCATCAAGGGTCAAATCTTCATCAGGTGCTTTATCTAAGTAATCAGCACATGAAGTATTTACTCCCAATAATATCATCAACAAAGTGATGCAAACTATATTAATACGTTTCATATTCGCTCAAGTTTAATCGTTCTACTTTTTAAAAATCCACTGCAAGTCCAAAATTCACAGCCCGTTGAATAGGATACCAATTATCAGATTCCGGATCAATTGTGTGATTAATCTTATCCCATGTATAAAGGTTAGTTCCGTTTACAAACACTCTGAGATTATTGATCTTCAATTTACTTACAACTTTCTTTGGCAAAGTATAGCCAACTTCCAGATTCTTCAAACGCAAATAACTAGCATCTTTCTGCCAAACCGTCGACCGCCGCATACTTTGTACATTAAAGCCATCCGTAACCACCGGATATTTTGCTGCACCAGCAGTTTCAGGTGTCCAACGATTGTCATAAATTTCCTTGAATACATTGAAAAAGCCCATACCACTAGCAAATGGCCAGAAAGTACGATCTTCGAAGAAAGTACTCGTACGAGCAGCACCTGTAAAATAGGCACTCAAATCAAATCCCTTATATTCAATCGTACCACCAAATCCAAAAACCAATTCTGGTTCACGAGTATAACCTATTGCGCATTGGTCATTTGAATCAATAATATTATCTCCATTGATATCCTTATATTTCACATCTCCCGGTATTGGACGTCCACCCAATAAAGACTGGTCATACCAATTGTCAATATCTTCTTCTGATTCAAAAAATCCAGCAGCTACCAAACCGAACGGTTGACCGATAGGATGTCCTATCTCGGACAAATTTGAATAGAGTGGATCGGCTTTATCATTCTCAAGTACTTTACTACGAGCAAATGTTACATTCCCGCGTAATGAATAGAACAATCCGGAAGAAGTACGATCTTTAAATTCCAACAATGCATCAAAGCCTTTATTTTCTGCTTTTCCCAAATTACCCCATAAAACACTTGCAGCCAAGAAACCTGCTCCCGTTGGTACAGATTGGCGTTGCATTAAAATACCCTTTCTTTTTTCATAGAAAAAATCCATCTGTAAACTAAAACGGTCTTTCCACAAACCTAAATCAAGTCCTAAATTCGTTTTAACCGCAGTTTCCCAAGTAACATTGTTGTAGCCAATCTTAGATTCAATAATACCGGGCCATCTAATTTGATCTTGTCCAAAATAGTACACTTGTTCCCAATTCTGATCCATCTTTGTCAAATACAAAAAACGATCACCACCAATTTGGTCATTACCAACTTCTCCATGTGAAAATCTTAATTTCAAATTGCTTACTAAATTATCTTTCCAAAAAGATTCTCCAGAAACTAACCATCCTAAAGATATAGCAGGGAAGAAGCCCATTCGCTTTCCTTTCGGAAAGTTCTCTGATCCATTATAGCCCGCATTAAATTCTATAAAGTATCGCTGTGCATAGTCATAAGTCGCGCGCATCGCCAAACCTTGACTTCGATAAGGTAAATTCATAATAGAAGTCCTAGCAGACAAATTATCATATTGTCGACGATTTAAAAGTAACATACCTGCAACAGAATGTTTATCGAATGTGCGTTGATAATTTACCGAAAAATCCATATAGATAGCACGATTTGAATTTTGTTCGATACTATACCCCATTGCCTTATCGTCCCGGTGTGTAATATATTGATCTTCTCCAGTTTGTTCATTCTTGCCAATATATTGCTTTATACCAAATTCCTTATATCTCAATGCTTTGTTTGCGTGATAAAAGTCAAAAGAGAAATGCCCCTTCACCGATAGTCCTTTTGTTACTAAACGAGATAAGTCCCAGGTTAAACCTGCTGTAGATTGTATAGTAGTCAAATGCTCATCAGAGTAACCCGTTTGCGTAGATTGTCCCCATGGATTAGAGCCGATATACGTAGGCAGACCACTGATACTTCCATCCGGATTCGTCACAGGAAATGCAATAGGTCCAGTATCACGTAAACCATTAAAGATACCTGCTGCACCAGCACCCGGATAATTACGGTCATCAATAATACCACCAACACCCAGCTCTACAACCAAGTCTCTAGTCAAGTTTATATCTACGTTAGAACGATAATTATATCTGGAAACTTTTGCATTCGTATTATGAGGATTACTTTTATCCGTTTTATATATACCTGTCTGCATTGAATATCCCAAATTCACGTAATACCGTACTATTTCATTACCGCCAGTTACACTCAAATTGTTTATTGTCTGATATGAATTTTTATTAAGAACCTTATCTATCCAATCCACATTCGGATATAAATAAGGATCTGAACCTGTACGGAATTTCTCCAACTCTTCATTAGACCAACGAGGAGCCTTGCCCACATTAGCCAATCCCTCGTTCATTAATGAGGCATATTCATAACCGTCAATATAATTACGCTCGGCCAAGCTGGAAAGAATAGCAGATTCTGTTCGGAACGAGACTTGAGGCTTACCTTGCTTACCTCTCTTTGTATTAATCAGAATAACGCCATTAGCACCTTTCACACCATAAACAGCAGTTGCCGAAGCATCCTTAAGTACAGACAAACTTTCGACTTCATCTGGATTTACTGAACTTATAGACCGCTCAATACCATCTACTAAAACCAAAGGTGCCTTTTCTCCCCAAGTTGCAATACCACGAATATAAATAGACGCAGCATCAAATCCTGGTTCACCAGATGTCTGTCGTGTTATAATACCTGGCATGCGACCAGAAAGCGCATTTGGTAGTGAAGTGGTTGCAGTTTGCTTAATAGCTTTAGGAGCAATGTTGGATATAGATCCTACTACACTGACCTTTTTCTGAGTACCATACCCTACCACCACAACTTCTTCCAATTGAGTATCTCCCTCTTTCATTATGATTTCCAGATTCTCTTTTCCATTAACTGGCAGTTCAAGATTTCCAAAGCCAACATAAGTAAACAACAATACACCGTCACTAGGAGCTTCTAATGTAAATTGTCCATTAGCATCAGTAATCGTACCGATAATTGTTCCTTTTACTACAACATTTACACCAGGAAGAGTAATACCAGCCTCATCCTTTACGATACCCGTAACTTTAATCCTTTGAGAAGGAGACATAAAAGCAACATTGTCAGTGTCAAAGGAAACAGATTCACCTAATACATTCAAGGGAAATGCCAAACACCCTATAAATGCATACAACTTAAAATTCCAAAGAAAACTCTTTTGAACTTCTGTTCGAACGTTTTTGTTTTTCATAATTTTAAATACCATATTTTTAGTTCAACAAAGAAGTAGATATAGTAATTTACCCATACCTATTACTAAGAGCAAAAGTAGACTATAGAACAGTATTTCGATGAAACAAATGTCTCATTAAATACCATAAACATCCCCTTAAGGAGAAAAAAATAGAATTTTTTTCCTATACAGAACTAATAGGAACTTTGTTGTTTCTTATCAGAATACACAATATATTCCCATGAACGCAATAATGCATTAACATTCTGTTTATCAACCACTACCTTGATATTATGTTTACCATTGGGCAATTGATAATTCCAGAAAAGATCTAAACGACGATAACGGAAACTTGTTGGAAACTCAGCTTCCTCTACAAAATGATTATCAATATAAAGTTTTGCTTTTATAATATCATCCGGTTGACTATAGTCCCTACGAATCGCCTCACCCCTAATTACAAAACCAACCCCATCTATGTCAAAAGATAAAGTATCAATATCTGTACAGTTCAATCCTTTCTTAACCAGCGGATACACTCCTTCAAAACATTGTTCTAAACGTACAGCAGTAGGCTTTTGTATCGGTAGCATTACCTGATTGTCAAACACCGTCCCTCCATTTTTCTCTATCATTAGAAGAGCATGTCTATAACTAATAGCATATAAATCATCTAAACTCAATGAAGTATATTTAAATTTCTTGACTTCTGCTCCTCTCAAACCTTGCATCCAATATTCCGGAATCTGACTATAGCCCAGCATCACACCTAAAATACCACCGGCAGAAGAAGGATTACAATCAGAATCTTGCCCAGCACGTGTAGATATTTCCATTGTTTTAGTAAAATCTCCATTACCATACAACAAACCAAGAACAATATAAGCTGCATTTATCTTTGCATCAATATCTAATGGTGCAAAAACTCCATCAGGACATCCAACTTCTTCCGAATAATGTTTCTGCAATTCAAACCATGTCTGTTTCCAATCATCCGGGTATTGTTTATGCCATTTTATTACATCCGAAATACATTGATAGAATGTACTTTCAATAGGTATGGTTTTCAAAGCTTCCTCCACAATATACTGAATATCATTTGATATAAAAGCCAAACTATACATCGCACCCACATATACTCCACCATACCAACCATCACCATAACACATAATATGTCCAATCTTATCGCTAATCTCAGAAGCAGAATTTGGCATACCAGGATTCATCAAGCCAGCAAAATCAGCTTCAATCTGATAATCTATATCATCCGCATGGGGATTAAACAACCAATGCCCAGACTCCTTTACCCCATGTAAAATATTGTATCTAGCAGCCTGATTAGCATGCCACAAATTATAGTCTGCCGTCGCAAATGCAATGGCAAAAGAATCAACAGGAGCGTCTAGTCCAACTCTTTCCAATACATCTACAAATGTCAAATCCATATAAATATCATCATACAAATCGGGCCAAGAATCCATTAACTCTTGTACATAGCCTTCATGCCATGGGATAGACTGATAATCTTGTATAAATGTTCCCTGATATCTGAACTCCGTATGACTGCCAAAACTAACTCCAATGGTTTGTCCTGCCCATCCTCCTTTTATTTTATCCAAAAGTTGGCTTGTAGACATGGTATTTGTAACTGACGAAGATTGTTGGTGACAAGAAGTCATTGTTCCTCCAGCCAAAAACAAGATTAATACAATAACTAATTTTTTTCCGATTGTTTTCATAATATTATCTCATAAGTATTCTGCAAATCCAATAGCCTATAGTATTCTATTGCGCATAAATTCAATTACTTCTTTTTGATAAGGAATCGAAACTTGCGCTCCAATTCTTGTGACAGACAAAGCAGCAGCTGCTGTTGCAAACTGTACACAATCCTGTAAATCTACTCCTTCCACCCACTGAGCTACAAAAGCACCACAGAACGTGTCACCAGCTCCTGTCGTATCTACTGTATTCACTACATATGAAGGAATCTGTTTCTCCATCTCATCCGAAACAATAACCGACCCCTTTGCTCCCAATGTCAGAATTACGACTTGTCCTACTCTTCTCAATAGACTTCGAGCAATACCTATCGGTTCCGAAAAGTCCAATGACTGTCCTGCTATAAGCATAGCCTCAGTCTCGTTCAGAATAAGAATATCCACTTTCTCCAGGATATAAGAAGGTATCTGCTTGGCCGGAGCTGGGTTCAAAATGATTTTAGTGTCAACAGTATGAGCATACTCAATCAACGAAATCACCGATTCATAAGGAATCTCCAGCTGCAGCACCAATGCATCCGCTTCTTTTATAACTGGAAGAATAGTATCCATTCTTTCTCCTCGCAATAAATTATTTGCCCCTGGAGCCACAGCAATGCAATTCTCTCCATTTTCCGCAACAAAAATAAAAGCAATCCCAGTAGAGTGTCTCACACACTTCTGAATATAATCCACATCAATTCCACTATCTACAAAAGAGGTTATAAGTGTATCTGCATAGGCATCATCTCCCAGACAAGAAATAAATGAGACATGTCCTCCTGACCGGGCAGCAGCAATTGCCTGGTTAGCTCCTTTGCCTCCATATGAAAGGCAATATTCTGCATCTCCTATTGTCTCACCCGGTTCAGGCAGGTGACTGACGCGGGCAATCAAATCAACATTCGTGCTACCGACCACAACTATTTTCTTACATTTTTCCATTTCATCATTAGATATATAAATTACCATTTAAAGTCCCGCATAAATAATCAAACCGATTCCAGACAAGAACAGAATGAACATACATGTCAGTAAAGCTCTGTTTATTTTAGGACCTCCCACAAATTCTTTCCAAATAAATACACCCCAGAATGCAGCCACCATCGTAGCACCTTGTCCCAATCCATATGAAATGGCAGCACCAGCTTTTTCCGTCGCCAACAAACTGAACAGATTGCCAATACCCCAGATTATACCACCCAATATTCCTACAGCATGTAAACGGAAACTACCTGCAAAATAATCCTCATAAGATGTAGGTGTACCGACAAAAGGATGCCTCATTGCGACTGTATTGAAAATGAAATTACTGGTGAAAATACCAATAGAAAAAATCACCATTGCTGTATAGGGAGTCATCTTACCGACTTCAGGACATTCAAAATTCTGCAAATCCATAGAACTTGCAATAAAGCGGAAAAAGAAAGACATCATAATACCTGCCACTATAGCTATCACAATACCTTTTGTTTTTTGTTGCTCCCCACCTTTTCCCATATTCTTATAGGCCCAAGCATTAAAGACAATCGCCACAATCACCAGCAGAACTCCTAAGAAAAGGAATACCGGACTACCTTGCGGTGCATTAAAATAATTAATGAATACTCCCAGAACCAAAGCCAGCCCTACTCCCAATGGAAAGGCCACAGACATACCTGCAATAGAAACAGAGGCAGAAAGTAGAATATTGGAAAGGTTGAATATGACACCCCCGATAAGAGCCGAAGCCAGATTAGATGCGTCAGCCTGCAACAAATCATCAACAAAACCTCGTCCCAATTCCCCTACGCTCCCCATTGTAAACGCAGCCAGAAGTGACAAAAGTAACACACCTATTACATAATCCCAATAGTAGAGTTCATATCGCCAGACACGACTGCCCGCTAGCTTCTGGGTATTGCCCCAAGACCCCCAACACAGCATTGTTATAAAACAAAACACTACTGCCAACGAATAATTTTCAATGATAAACATAGTATTAGAATTGAATTATTAGAATTAAATACTCAAACAGCTACTGACCACAAAATTAACCTGCAAAAAGGATTTAGCATATAATAAATGTCCCAATAAATAATACAAAAGTCTCAATCCCATTCCAAACTATTTCACATCTTATATCCTGAGACTATTTTACCTTTTCTACAGTCAAATAGTCCAATCCTATCAATGAATTAACTGCCTTTTCATTTTTATCCAGCTGTACAAGTTTCAAGAAATTCTCCCCTTTCTTCAGCTCCAATATACCTAGTTCAACTGTCATCATGCTCAACTTTGAATTATAAGTATCAACAGAGGGAAGAACCGGACTTTCATTTACCTCAACAGAAAAGCGACCATAATCTGGGGCAATCGTAAACCTGCACTTTACCGAATATTTTCCTCCCTCATCAACCACAAAACCTAAATTAGCACAATCTCCTTTCCTACTTTCTCTCCATATAAACTGTACTCCATTACTCCAATTCATCTCAGGAATACACTGCGTTCGTTCCATGCCACCAGTTACAGAAATATTCATAAATTCTCCCTCCACTTTTCCATTTTTGTCAACAGAGTTACTCACCAGGTCATTCTTATGCTTCGCTATATCAATTACAGCCATCTTTTCTTCTGGTTTCCGGTTCGTTTTTCCTCCCGGAAGCATATACCAATAAGTAGTCGGTGCGTAATTGACATATGTCGCACTCTGATGCCAAAATTCCATATCAAAAACAAGAGATTTCTTAAACGTTATGCCATCCAACCCACGATATCTCAAATTTGCCACGTGTCCAGGCTGATAAGCTCCTGTGCCATCGGGTTGGGCAATAAAAGGATGTTCAAAGAAATTTGGCATACACCAAGCATAACCGTAATAATCCTCCGTCCCGGTCCCAAAATGTGACGGGAAACTTTCTCCATCAATATATACCTTTTCATCCCCTTCACCCCACCAATCACCAACTGTATTAAAGATTGTTATAGCATCACCAACATAAACACCTTGACCAGTTAAAGTTACAAAGTTTATGTCTTCTGCATCCAATGTCCCATTGATACTCTTATGTAACCCTGTATATTTACGATGATATTCCATCCAGCCTACGCCGAAATACATGGTTCTCTCATTCCATTCCCAATCAGACGAATAAACAGTAAGAGATGTACTCACTACTTCAGTTCTCAAATTCTCCAGAGAAATTTCACATTTATCTTTATACGGCATCACCCAATAACAAGTCATCATAGAATCTTTGCTTACAGTAGTATAAAACGAACTATAAGGCGAAAGACGATTACCCGTTCCATAAAAATCACCAACTGGACACCAAACTGTCTGATTACCATCAAAAGTAATTCTAAGTATCACGGAACGTAAAGCTTGAGCCAAATCATCAGCAGATAGTTTAAGTTGTATACCACGTATAGCTCCTCCACCCTCTAGAACAATCCGATTCTCTCCCGATAAATTCGTAATAGCCTTATCCCCAGATACTTTTTTTTGATATTTTCCTTCAAGAATAGGTTGTTCCATCAGTTCCCTCTGTGTACCATCAAGTACATCAGCTTCCTTTTTCAAATCATCCAAAGTAAATGTTTTTACAATACTTCCCTTATCATATGTGCGATAGTTTACACTATAAAAGAAGTTCTCTCCGGGTGGACGATTCCCTGCTGCAGTGATACCAGGAGTTTCATAAGTAATCTTGCAATGCTTTGCATAAGGAATCGGTAAATACAAATCATGTCCCCGTTGTTTATAAGGAGTCAAAGGAGATACAGACGTAGATATAGGCGCATCTGCCAGAAAGTGACCACTGATAAGACTCAGTACCTCACCTTCAATAGCTGGTATATCCGAATCATCCAAATAAAAACGTAATATACCGTTATCATTATAGTTGGCCACCGTAATCCATATACGTACTACAGCACCAGGTCCTTCTGCGTCAAACATAACAAATTCCCTACGTCCATCCTTTTCTTCCGTACGAAGAAACTGGCTAAAATCCCAATTGGCAAACCAGTCATAAGAACCTTTCACTGCATGATCTGAGAAACGGTCATAACTGCTGAACTGCCGCACAGTGTAATATGGAGATGGATAATCAACCAATGACTCACGGTTGGTCATCTCCTGCAACAAAGAGGAAAAAGTTATCTCATTACCATTAGCAAACGAAGAAAGTATAAACACCTGCATCAGCAAGACCAAAAAGAATTTACTACATGTCATTATTTGTCATGATATTAAAATTATACCAGATATTTTCTATACCAATACATAAGCTCCCTTACAGTCCATACATAGTCTTAGTCAGTATCCCGACGTCAAACGTTGGGGTGTATTCAAATATTTATGGACTACCGGATCTTCCGGTGCCTCTGGAGTATTCACAATAGACATCGGAATATAATACGAATCAGCCATATCAGTGAGCTGCTCAACAGACTGTTTCCCTTCACGGTATGTCAAATCAAACTCAAAATTCATTTCACCGGGAGAATCTACACAGAAGTTAACTACCCATAAGTTATTGTAAAGCATACCATAAAGTTCATTTTCTTTTTTAGGAGCATCCTGCAATCGCATCCCCATATGATGTCCTCCAAAACTGACAATTGGAACGTCTCCTGACGACCAGATCCGTGCACCATCCTCCGCTTCATATTTCACCCAGCTGTCTATAACAAAAAAGTCCTTGCATGAGTTAGGTATTTGTTCCTTGTACAGCTCATAAGGAATTCCTCCATTGGTAGCAACCGGTTGTCTACAATCCTGAGGAAAAGGAAACTTAGCATAGAATACTTCTGGTGCTATTGATGAAATTCTGTCAAAGAAAATATTAACCTTCGCTCTCGGAACCTCTTTGAAAATCTCAACCTGACGATTCATATTCTTCACCCTTGGATGTTCCATATCCTGCGAAACAATCCATGAATAAGGTGTTTCTCTCACTTTAGCCTTACTTTTCGGTTTTGCCCACTCCATTCTAGTAATCTCATTGAACTTCTCTATACGTTGTGCTTCATCCATATGCATATAGATATCACCTTGAGACCATCTGTCCATATCATTGAAGTGTACTACCATGAAGTCGGCAAGCCCTTCCGTAAACAACGGTTCATCCATACCTTTCCAGCGTGCAGATGTCACCCAACCGTTCTTATCAAAAGATAACTCCGGCAAATCTATTTTCTTATCAATAATCTCTACCTCCGAGGTATCAAGTGCAAAACGAGTAAACGAATTAGCCGGCATATCAGATACCCAAAACCATGCCTCAGTTCCTCCGGGAATCGCCTCACGACTAGTATTAAGATTCTCATCAACTACCCAGCGCCAAACATAATCTCCCTCTTTAAACAAAGGATATGACTTTCCATTCTCCAAGTTTCGTACAGATTTATAGTCTACCTCCCTAAAACCGGTAACATCCAGTTTAACCCATCCTGTATAAGATGCATTTGCCGCATTAACAACATACAAACCAGCATCTGCCTGCGCGAACTTATTACGTGCCAGTTGTGCCAGTAAATATTTTCCCCGCTCCCACGGACGATAAGCAAAACCATTCTTTTCATTCAGCTGTCCTTGCGTATATAAACTATAAGGTGCCTCTGAAGTCTCATTAGAACCATATGTATGTTCAAAATAACGGCATAACAAACGGTTAATCTCTTTCAATTCATCTTTAGCTCCACTATTCAGTTCTCCCCATACTGGCGAACTGATTGCTTTTGTATGGTAAACAGCACGACGTGCCACTTCCATCTCGCGTGGCATAGCTGCACCACCAAAAGCCCACCAATCTTGCCACTCACCTTCGAAAGTTCTCAATTGATTTCCAATCTCCTTTTCTATATTCCTCATCGCCTCACCTGCTGTTTTCATACGCAACATAGGCTTGAAACCCATCTCATTCCATTTTTTGATAAAAGCAAGCAACTGTGGCATAGGACCATCATTATCACATCTCCACTCATTGGTAAAAGTCAATGTAAGGAAGGGGTAATCGTACCCTTTTTCTCTCAAATCCTTCAAGCGTTTCACACACACATCATATGCTCCATGCATAGATACATCATCAGTCTGTAGAATATTACCATTGCGCGGCCATGATGTTTGCGTATTGGCATATTCCCGCTGTTGTAAACGCCACTCCTTTTCCGCAAAGAAAAGATAACCTTGCCAATAAGGATATCCTGACCAAACCAAAAGTTTTCTATCATCAGGCATTTTCCACCAAAAAGCACCAGGTTGCTCTACCGGAGAACCACCCCAATGCGGATTAATGCCAGTCCAGATATAATGTATGTCACGGTCAAGTAACCTTGTTGCTGCTGCACGTGGGAAACCATTCACATCATGTTGCATACCCACTTCAATATCCAATTGAGACCACATATCTTTAGGAATCCAGTCAAACATCTCATCCCATTGTTCCTTATTGGCATAAGGGTGTATATGAAAAGGCATAGCATTGATTCCAATCTGTTTGTTTTCAATCATGTCTAGCATTGATTCCCGTCTGTCCTCAGAAGCTGAATTCCACCATGAGTAAAATGGATCTAACGCTTCTACTGTCCATGCAAACCGATTCTCCGGAATTTCATCTTTGGTCTTCAATGCCAAATCCAATGCCACATCAATAAAACGTTTATGCAAATCAACAGCAATCAATGCATGGTCAGTATAGCCATAATCAGTATGTGTGATATGAACAATATCAATATACTTAAATCCTAGTGTGTCTTTTCCCTCTACACTGCTCTCTACCGTATTTTCCGTTGTGTTTTGACAACTGCAAACCAAGGCGCCCAAAAGGAACAGTGCACCGATAAATAGTTTGTTAACTATACATTTCATAATATTCCGATTTTTGATATTTATTTTTTATTGAAAATACATACTTTACCCTGAGACCTTCCACTTCAGTCCACAAAATCTTTAGGTAATACCCCAAATTGTTTTAAGAAACATTTGGAAAAATAAGAAGGAGAATTGAACCCTACCATATAGCAAATTTCATTGACCCGATTTTCACCATCCTTCAACAATTGGGCTGCACGCTTCAGGCGTTCTATACGCAAATATTCATTAGGAGTCAAATCAAGTACTCCCTTTATTTTCCGATAGAAATTAGAACGGCTCATATTCAGCATTTCAGCCATATCCTCCATACTGAACTCCGGACTATGAAGATTAGAAAGAATTATTTCATTCAGCCTTTTAATGAATTCCTCATCAGCCTTTGTCAACGCCATTGTATTGGCAGCCACAAAGGGAGACTTGGCAAAAGTTTGACGTAGCGTTTCTCTATTCTTAATCAAGCTGGCAATCGCAGCCAAAAGATATTCCGGTGAGAAAGGCTTCTCAATATATGCATCAGCTCCTAGCTCCAACCCCTCTACTTTAGACTGTATATTAGTTTTAGCTGTCAATAGGATGATGGGGATATGACTATAATCCAATTTGGATTTTACAGTCTTGCATAACTCAAAGCCATCCATTAGTGGCATCACGACATCACTTACAATCAAGTTCACAAAATTTTCATCCAATATACGCAAAGCCTCTTCTCCATTGACAGCTGTCAGAACGATATACTCATGCGACAACTGCCTACTTACGAAAGAAAGCATTTCCGGATTATCTTCAACTACCAATACAGTATATCTGTTTTCATTATTTTCTTTAAGCTCCTCCCACTTCGCCTGAAGTTCTGCAGAAGGTTCCACATTACTAACATCCCCAGATTCCATCGTAATAGCATTATCTTGGGTAAGTGGCAGAGTAAGGCAAAATATATTTGCGTCTTCTCCCTCCACCATTCGTAAACTTCCCCGATGCAGTTCAGCCAAAGAACGGGAAAGTGCCAGTCCAATACCTGTGCCAGAAGTCACCTTTCCATTTTCCTCCCCATTAAAGCGTACAAATGGTTTGAATATTTCCTCCTTCATTGTATCCGGTACGATAGGCCCATCATTCACTGTCCGAATATGGAATATTCCATTCTCCACAGCCATATCCGTTTCCAAGAAAATCTGTACATAGCTCTCTGCATACTTCATGGCATTGCTCAACAGATTACTGAGTATCTTGGTAAAAGCTTCTTTATTGACATGCGCGTAGCAAGCCCGTTCAGGTATTTTCAAAGTGAGATCCAGTCCTTTCTGTTTGGCAAGAGAAGTAAATCTCAAATGTGTCTTCTGTACTACTTCCGTTATATTGCATCTAGTGAAATTCAAACTGAATCCTTGACTTTCAGTCTTGCGAAAATCCAATAACTGATTCGTCAGATTCAGTAAGCGTTCCGTATTCTGTTCCATGATATTCAGATCCTCACGAGTTTCCGCATCAACATCTTTTTTTAGAATGATATTTTCCAAGGGTCCTTTAATCAAAGTTAAAGGAGTACGTATCTCATGTGCCACATTCGTAAAGAAATCGAATTTTGCATTATAGATTTCACGTTCTTTCTCCTGCTCGAACTTTTCCATCTGCCTTTGTTGTTTTCTGTTATTCCGCTGCTTCAGATAGAGATAAAGATAGGCAAAGAAAATCAAGAACAGTAATGCATAAACGACATATGCCCAAACAGAAAGGTAGAAAGGCGGCAGAATACGGATATGTAAAGTCGTCTCTTCTTCATTCCATATTCCATCACTATTGCCTGCCTTTACCCGAAACGTATAATCTCCATAATGCAGGTTAGAATAAGTCACCAACGGACTCTCCCCTACAGTCAACCACTCACTATCAAAACCATCCAACTTATACATCAGTTTATTCATCTTCGGAGCCTGATACCCCAAAGCAGCAAGCCGGAAAGAAAAAGAATTTTGCTCCGCACAGAGTAACAACTTATCCGAGAAAGTAATATTTTCCTGTAACGGCGAATTCTCAGCACCAGCCCGCATCTCTTTATTGAAAAGGAGAAAATCGGTAATGACGGCAGAAGGAACATATTTATTTTCCGAGAATGTCTTTGGATTGAAGGCGACAAAACCGTCAATACTACCAAAATAGATAGTACCGTCCTTATCTTTAAAACTGGAACGATAGTTGAATTGGTCACTCGGCAACCCGTTCGCCGTCGTATATACTTTTACCGCTCCTGAAGTTAAATCAAAACGGGCTAAACCATTATTCGTCGTTAACCAGAATACCCCGTCTTCATCTTCTGCAATTTGGTAAACCACATCATTCGGCAATCCATTACCGGTATCATAGCGTGTAAAGTTTTCTGTTTCCGGATGAAACAGACAGATTCCTCTTCCCTGGGTAGTCAGCCAGACATTCCGGCGTGAATCTTCAAAAACACTCAGAACCTTATTGTTGGAAAGGCTCTTTTCATCTTTTTCATTGTGTACATAATTCTTCCATTCTTTCTTACTGACATCATAACGAAAAACCCCACAAACATATGTAGCCAACCACAAGTTTCCACTGGTATCTTCCTTAATGTCATACACAAATATTCCTACTAATTCCGGAATTATATCAAAACTGTCCGTTTGTCTGTTATAACGCATCAAGCCACATCCTGTCCCAATATAAATGTCCCCTGCAGCAGTCCTGCAAATAGCAAAAACATTATTGTCATTCAAGGAATGTGGGCCGCCGTCATATTGATATGACCTTACAATAGTTTCCGTACGGGTATCAATTACCTTCAGTCCTTTGGAAAAAGTTCCTACCCAAAGCTCATTCTCTACCGAACACAACCCATGCACATTTGTAAAACCAAGACTCGGAGTAAAGAACTTGAATTCCTTCGTCACCGGATCAAACCTATTCAATCCACCATCTTCTGTTCCAATCCATAACTTTCCCTGACTATCCTGGCAGAACTCACGTATCCGTTTCCCATGTAAGCCATCATTCACTCCCTTCGGATAATATCTTTCAAAACAAGTATATGAATGCGGATAGTAATTGATACCTCCAAAATAAGAGCCTATCCAAACGCCACCTTCGCAATCCTTACACAAAGAATAAACTGCATTATCCGACAGTGAATACGGATCATACATAGAACTTTTCAAATGCACATATTTATCTGTTCGAAGATTATAAATATAGATCCCAGACTCACATCCTATCCATAATTCATCGTCAGAAAAAGACATCAACTCACGGCACCATATCCGTTCCCCCGTCTCATCTGTCAACAGCAAATCGCGGACTTTTCCCGAACTAAGATTCATTTCCTTTATACCTCCACCGACAGAAGCTATGTAAAAGCAGTTATAAGCCCCCGGCAGTACCTTCATGAGCGGATCACCTTCAAAGACCTTCTTACCATCGGAAGAGACAAAAGGATGAATCGTCTTGAGTCCGTCTTTTGAATAGAACAATCCGTTTCCATAAATCCAAATCGTTTCACTGTTATCAAAAACAACACAATGTACATTCGAAGTCAAAAAAGGGAACTCCTTAAGTGTATGGTTCCTCAATGCCTTTGTCTGCAAATTATAATGGAATATACCCTGGCGTTCTACCGTAATCCACACATCTCCATTTTTGTCTCCAACAATCATGGCTGCAGCATTATCTATGGTAGTACCTTCATCACTTAACTGTTTGAAAGGCTCAAAAACATCTCTTTCCGGATAATATATATACAATCCCATATCCGTACCCACCCAAATATTGCCTTCCACATCTTCATATAGAGCAAGTATATAGTTGTTCCCAAGACTATACTCATCTGTCCTATCATATTTGAATATCTTAAATGACGAACCGTCATAGCGGTTTAGACCGTCTTTGGTTCCAAACCACATAAAGCCGGCTTTATCTTGTAGAATATCGTATACTGTATTTTGAGATAGTCCGTCCCGGATAGTAAGACTATTAAGATAATAGTGCTCCCCGATTGTTTGTGCATAACAAGTGAAAAAACATATCAGGCATATAAAAGCTATCAGCATTTTCTTCAGATTCGTGTTCTTCATCGCTCTATTATTTAGACCTCAAATATAGGCCATTTTGCCAACGAACGATAAAAAATGCGTCCCAATGAATGAAAGATTCGTCCTATCCCCCTCTATCTCGCTAGATAAGGGGGATTTAGAGCTGCAATATTTCCTACTTCTTTTCTATCCGAATGCGCGCATCCACCGCTATCACCTGCTTTTCAGTCGCCAACAATGGATTGATATCCATCTCCTTGATTTCCGTTGCAAAGCGCAGCAAGGTGGAAAGTCGTACAATAATTTCGGCAAATTTATCTTCATTCACTCCCTTCTGCCCACGCGTACCTTTGATAATCTTATAAGCACGCAACGAGTGAATCATGGAGTAAGCCTCCTCGTAGGACAACGGTGCAAGACCGGAAGATATATCCTTCAGCACCTCCACAAAAATACCGCCCAGACCGCAGAGTACCACATGTCCGAACTTCTCTTCGTATTTGGCACCGATAAACAATTCCGTACCCTTCAGCATCGGCTGCACCATGATAGCACTGGCTTCGGGAATCTGCATCATGCGGTCGAACTCCAACGCCAAATGCTGCTCTCCCTTGATGTTGAGCACAACACCGCCCACGTCCGACTTATGCACCGGCCCCACCACCTTTGCCACCACCGGGAAGCCCGTGCGACGCGCAAAGGCAAGCACTTCTTCCTTGTTGTCCGAAACAAACTCCTCCACAATAGGAATGCCTGCAGAGCGAAGCAATGCCTGCACATAGTGCGGTGCGATATAACCGTCCGCAGGAATGGAGTCTATAATCCGGCGGATACGGGGAACATCCACTCCAAAAAGTTCGATTTCATTATTGGCAGGCCGCGGGGCATTCATTATCCGCGAAAGTGCCGTGCCAAGGGTCACTTCATCGGCAAAGTTCACATGGCCCTTTGCCAGGAAAGCGGCAACCTCGGCTCCCGCCGTATTGATGGAAGGAAGAATCGGAAAAATCGGCTTCTTGCAATGCAGCATCTTCTCGTGCAGCACATCATACATTTCAAACATGGTCACCAGCCCCGGAGTGCCGAAAATAGCCATTACAGCATCAATATTGTCAAACTTCTCCTCACAATACTCCAGACAGAGGCGCAGATGTTCCGGCGTACCCGTAGCCAGAATATCAATGGGATTCCCCACAGCCGCACCGGGGAAAAGCTTACCCTTAAGTTCCTCCGCCACCGGTCCTTCCAGTTTCGGAACATTCAGTCCACCCTTACTCAATGCATCGGTCAGCATCACTCCCGGACCGCCGGCATGGGTAATGATGGCGAAGTTTTTCCCTTTCAGTTCCGGCAGTGTGAAGATACAACCTACGGTCGTCAACTCCTCGCGCGAATAGCAACGCACAATACCCGCCTTACGGAACAAGGCCTCTACCGCCGAATCGCTACTGGCAATGGCCCCCGTATGCGAACTCGCCGCCCGGCTGCCGCTTTCGCTACTGCCCGCCTTGATGGCCGCAATCTTGCAGCCCTTCTTGATGAGCGAGGATGCATGAAACAGCAGACGGTCGGGGTCACCGATACTCTCTATATAAAGAAGTTTTATTCTGGAATCCGCTTCCGGATTGAAGTGTTCGTCCATGTATTGCAACACATCCTCCACGCCGATTTGCTTGGCATTGCCCACAGACCATACAGAGTTGAATTGCAATCCCTTGGTCACGGCGCTCTCCAATATGAACACCGCTGTGGCACCGGAGCTGGAAATCAGGTCTACCCCTTGCGGATGCAGTTGCGGGATGGGCTGGCTGAATACACTGTGATGCCACGAGTTCATAAAACCGATACAGTTGGGGCCTATCAGAGAGGCTCCATACCGGTTCACCGTTTCCAGTATGCGATCTTCCAGCACAGCACCCTCATGGGTCTCCTCACCAAAACCGGCAGAAAGGATAATGAACGCCTTCACCTGCTTCTCCGCAGCAAGCATCTCCACCGCATCGGGACAAAGCGCGGCAGGTATGGCAAGGATGGCAAGGTCCGTATCGGGAATGTCCTTCACATCCGCAAAGGCAGCAACACCCTGCACTTCAGTCTCTTTCGGATTCACGGCACGAAGCTCACCGGTATATCCGCCGCTAAGCAGATTTTTCAGGATAGCCCCTCCGGGTTTGTGTACATTGTTGGATGCCCCCACTACCACAATACTGGCCGGGTGAAGTAATTGGCTTGTTATCATAGTCTGTTTTACATTAAGTTAATGATTCATGCACAAATATACATTTTCCATACATAAAAGCAATCGGTAAAAGAGAAAATAAGCTTAATCCCTTTGCAAAATATAAATAAGTTTACGGAAGTATATATATTTGTGCCATCAATAACAATACGCAGAAAACTACCCTATATGGAAAGCCGTGTCAAAGAGATAGATTATCTGAAATGCATCTTCATCACCCTGATGATTATCTTCCACCTTGTATATATAGGCGACAAGTATCCGTATGCGAAACAGATCGTCTATACGTTCCACATGTCCGCTTTCCTGATTATTTCGGGCTATCTGGCCAATAACCGGAAGGATGCCCGAAGCTTTCTCCGCAAGTTTCTATGGATTTTCATTCCGTATGCCTGCATGGAGGCGGCCTATACGGTGATGTCTCATTTCCTGCCCGTACGCGAAAGTGTAGATGCCATTACTCCTACCGTATTGCTCGACAAGATATTCCTCCATCCGATGGGGCCTTACTGGTATTTGCATACACTGATTCTGTGCAGCCTCATCTATTATATCACATTCCGCTATGTAAGGCTGTCGGTTGTCTCCCGGCTGGTTGTGACCGGTGTCTGCCTGTTTGCCCTTTCCCATTGGGGAGGATTGATGAACTTCTCCAATGCCCTCTATTTCCTTATCGGCATGACAGTGAGCCAAAGCGGGCTTCGTTTTACACAAGTCTTTCGCGCCACAACCTTCGCCATTGTTCCATTCGTAATACTATGCTGTTTTCCCGCCAATCTGGATAGGGGTACTCTGGCAGGAGTCGCCATCACCTGGCTTTCCATCAGCCTGCTGTTGGCAGCCTACGGCTATCTGCCGGTACAAGCCAAACGGCTTTCCTTCTTTATAGGGCGCAATACGCTGGTCATACTCCTTTTCTCACCCATTTTCACCATTCTGTCCAAGGCGTTCCTGTCCGTGTTCGCCTTCGACCCTACGGGGATGCTGTTCCTTGTCACTGCCACCGCCTTCACTCTTAGCGGCTGCATGGGTATGGCGTGGGCTATGGACAAGATGCACGTTTCCAGATTCTTCTTCGGGAAGAGGACTATATTGTGTTGAGACGATTCACGTCTCCGCCCACAAAGGGAAGTTTCACCACAAACTCCTTTTCGTCCTTAAGAATCTCCACCAGCGTGCCGTATAGGGCATACTGCCGTTGCAGGTTCTTCAATCCCGCTCTATTACTGGCCACATAGTTGCGCAACTGAAGATTGTTGCGTACCGTAATCCCTTCGTTTCCTATGGATATATGGACTATCAGCGGCGACTTCTTTGTACTGATATTATGCTTCAAGGCATTCTCCACAAGCATCTGTATGCTGGCAGGAATGACGAGACAATGATGATTCCGCAAATCATCTTCTATCTCCACATGCAGCGCATCGCCAAAGCGGATATGCTCCAGGTATAAATACGACTCTACGAACGACAGTTCTTCCTGCACGGTCACCGTAGCTCTGCCATGCGTAGTGAGCAGATAACGGTACACCGTAGACAGCTTCTTGGCAAACCGGTTCGTCTTTTCGGTATCCTGATAAGCAAGGGAAGCAAGGACATTCAGACTATTGAATAAGAAATGGGGATTAATCTGGTTTTTCAGCACTTCGAACTGATACAGCGCCTTCTCCTTCTCGATGACAGCCATCTGCTTCTCCATCTCCGAACGTTGCAGGCTATAGAAGAATATCTCTATCTGCAGAACGATAATCCAGTTCCACGGCACTACCGGCAGGGAGCTTCTCAAGATATGCCAGAAATTTCCATGCCCGCCCATCAGCAGGAAGTTCAAGATGTACGTCAACAGAACAGCCAGTGCAGTGGTCAACACGATATCCACCAGAATCCTCACCGCATTGTTGCGCTGTTTCAGTCTTTTATATATCAAGTTGATAACCCCAAAGTCGATGAACCCCAGCCCTATGCACAAAGGAAGATTCAGAAAGAACTGCACCATGATATTCGCATACCACGGCTTACCGCTGATGACGTTATAAACGCACCCTATGACAAGCAACGAGACGGAAACCGTCAGTATAAAAAGGAATATGTATCTCTTATGCCTCATAACTTATAACTCATACCACTCCGTCCACCCATTTCAAGAAATCGGCCACGCGACTGCGGCTCACCAATACCTCGTGCGGGCACTCTGGCTCGAAGTAAAGCTTCAAGCGACTGCCGAAGTACCTGGAACTCTTCCGGATGGACCTAATGTTGGATATGCAGCTCCTTGAAACCCTAAAGAAAACATCCCTATCCAGCATTCCCTCCAACTGGTCCAGCGAGTAGCTGATGATATACCGTTTCCCGGAGAAGAGGTGCAGATAAGTCAGCTTGTCCTCACTATAAAAGAAAGCGACATCCGGAGTTTCTACGTAGCGGAAGGTATCGCCCACCTGCACCAGAAAACGGTTTTTCTTGTTGGCTGCCAAGTAGCCGAGTTCCAGTTGCCGATATTCGGGAGCCGCAGAACGGAGGGCACTGTTGCGCTCGAACTTGCACAAGGCTGCTTCTAGGTCGCTTTCTTCAATGGGTTTCAGCAGATAGTCGATGCTGTTTACCTTGAAAGCCTTGATGGCATATTCGTCGTAGGCGGTGGTGAAGATAACGGGCAAATCGACGGGACACTGCTCGAATATCTCAAAGCCCAACCCGTCGGACAAGCGGATATCTACAATCATCAAGTCCAGGCTGCCCTGACGCAAGAGCAGTACAGCCTGCTCCACGCTCTCTGCCCAGCCCGCCAACTGCCAGGAAGGGCGCAGCCGTTGCATCATACGCTTCAGCTCTTCGTAGGCGAAGCGCTCATCTTCTACTAATAAATACTTTACCATAAAACGTGTCTGTTATTGCGACAAAGATACTATTTTACCTCTTGTCTTTACTAAAATGGCATTTGTCATTTCAGCGTATACCTGAATCCCACCGTCAGGCGCAGAGTCGGTCTGAAGCAAGGCTCGTCCTCATCGTTCTTGAAGTTATTGAGAAAACCTTTCAAACTACGGTCCGACATACTTATTCCGCGTATCCAGTTACCGCCCACTCCCAGATAAACAGCCGTCTTCCTACTCAACTGGTACGAAGGACTGATGTATGACCTCAGCATGACGGTAGAATAGATTTTCGATTTCCCGTCGACTTCCATCACGGCAGACATGCCGTCCATATCGAGGGCGGTCAGTTCCAGCTTCAGCTTCTTGTTCAGCCAGGTGGCGACGGACACTTTCATGCCGCTGGACATATCCACTTTCAGCTCATACCTGCCGGCATTCCTCCAACTGAAGTACATCATGGGCAGTATCATCGGGATACCGTAAGAGTTCGTCAACCCCGCACCGATGCCCAAGTCGAGGTTCTTCCGCAGTTTATAGACAAAGATGATTGCTCCATTAGCCAGTAGGGTCTTCATGGAAACCCCGTCCAACGGGGCATAGACACCGCCGCCCACAGAGGCTATGATACTCCACTTGTCGGACAGGGGACGGATGTGGGAGATATTCAGACTGGCATTCAGCAGATTGTCCGGATTCAACTCCCGCGCCTGCCCCTTATTATGGAATACGCCATAGGCAGCATTGACGGTTGCCGACCACGCCACCAGCCTGCCCTTGTCGTCATGCCTGACGGAAAGCGGCAGGTTATACCTTCCCGATACCATCATTAGGCTGCCCGAACCATACTCGTTGCCGAGGTCATCCTTCAACGAACTTTCGGGCAGATAGTCGTAACTGATATAGCCTTGCCCCCGGCAGCAGAACGGCCACGCCGCAAGCCACAACACCAATAGAATCACAGAGTTTGTCTTCATGGGAATATGCAAATGTTTTCTGCAAATATAGTCCTGCGGCAAGTAAGCGGGAAGCATTTACGGACGGGGTGCGGAATGGGGAAGACGAAATGCGGAAACCGGAAGGCGGAATGATTCCATGTTTTACGTTACGCATTTCACGTTACGTAAAATACATAATATTTTCGGGATAAAACAAATATCAGGTGAAGCACCCATCAATCTCCAAACTAATTGTACCTTTGCGGAACTTTAAACAAAAAAATGATGAAAGAAGAAACTTTCGATTATTCCAAAGTTCCCCATAACTTCGGCTTATGCGCTACTGACACATGCCCTTATACTGACACCTGCCTGCGCCGAATTGCATATACGTATGCACCCTCAAACAACATTTTCCTATATGTACTGAATCCGAAAGCAATAGAGTCCACAGCGGGAAAATGCAAATATTATTGCTCGAATAAGAAAGTGCGCTATGCCAAAGGCTTTATCCATACGGCAGAAGCCATCTCTGTCGGCCAGTCCGGCACGTTCCGCTACCGGCTCATCGGCTTATGGGGTATCCGAAGATATTATCAGAAGCGGAAAGGGGAAACTTTGCTCTCACCAACCGAGCAGCAACAAGTCATTGCAATTGCCCGTAACTTAGGACTCCAACGGGCGGAGTACTTCGACGCTTATGTAGAAGAGTACGACTTCACATGACGGCTCCGGTCATCTCACATGATAACTCCGGTTACCCCAAACGGTAACTTCATTTACACTACGAGGTAAAAGGCTTTACACTATGGCGTAACGACCGTTACAATATGGCGTAACGGCCGTTACACCCTATGGTAAACTGCTTTACATTAGAAGGTAAACAAGCAGTAAATACAATACGCTGATTTAAAGGGAAGTATTCAGTATAAGACTATGGCAGTATTTCACCTTCCGCTGTCACCTTTACGTAGATTTCCCTTTCCCCTTGCTCCATCTCTACCAAAAAGTAACTGCCATCGGGAGTCTCAATAAAGTCGGCATCATCAATGACATAACCGGGATGGGCAGCCGTAACGGCGTTCTTCACTACATCCTCCAGATGTCTCTTACTGATATCCCAGATAGTATAGGCCCATGCACCCTCAGCGGTGAACATCACATCCTTGCTGATACTTCCGTGCACGATTTCGACTTCCGTCATACCGTTCTTTTCTTTTTCAATATCCACAATGCGGGCATTGGGATATTTCTCTGCTATAAAATCTTTGATGGCAGCGGAAATATCAGAAGGGAGATAATCTTCGGGAGAACCGCCGTTGTGCGCATCGGCCACTTCCTTCACCAGAATGCCGTCCTCCGAATAATAGAGGTCCATTTCCTGATTACCTTTCTCCACTTCGATGATGTAGACAACAGCCATTTCCTTACGTTCCAGCTTGTCTACATCTTCCACCTTCCATACATTATAATAGGTACTACTCTCGTAAGAGCTTCTCACCGGAGCGGGAAGGTCTGCATAACGGAGGTCGGTTTCGGTCATCTGCCATACACCGTCTTTGGTGAACCAGGCCTCCTTTTCGAAATTGTCCTCATGGAAATCAGCCACATAATATGCACCTTTTGTTTCCCATTCTATACGCTGGGCATTGGGATGCTCCTTGGCCAACGCATTACTCAGTTCCGCGGGCACGGAGATTCCGTCGTTGTCGTCATCATCACAGCTTTGCAAGGCAAAGGCAAACACGCCTAACGCCAATAATAAGAAGTACTTTTCCAGTTTCATAGTCATTTCGTTTTTTTACATTATCAATACCAAGTTTGTTCATTTTGTATGGCAAAGATGAAGCCTAAATCTGGAAAGAATCTGGAAGAATACTCATATTTTGCAGAAAACAGCTATCTTTGTGCCACTAAAAGCGTTCATAACAAAAGAGATACATAATAACACAATGGAAAAGAAATTCAAACGTACCACCGTGACCTCGGCATTGCCGTATGCCAACGGCCCGGTTCATATCGGACACCTGGCAGGCGTTTATGTTCCTGCCGACATTTATGTCCGCTACCTGCGACTGAAAAAGGAAGATGTAATCTTCATCGGCGGCTCCGACGAACACGGAGTGCCCATCACCATCCGCGCCAAGAAGGAAGGCATCACCCCGCAAGACGTGGTGGACCGCTATCATACGCTTATAAAGAAGTCTTTCGAAGAGTTCGGCGTTTCCTTCGACGTGTACAGCCGTACTACTTCAAAGACGCATCACGACACGGCTTCCGACTTCTTCCGCAAGCTGTACGATAAGGGAGAATTCATCGAAAAGACCAGCATGCAGTATTACGACGAAGAAGCTAAGACCTTCCTTGCCGACCGCTACATCACCGGCGAGTGCCCCCACTGCCATGCCGAAGGCGCTTACGGCGACCAATGCGAGAAGTGCGGCACCAGCCTCAGCCCCACGGACCTGATTAATCCGAAGAGTGCCATCAGCGGCAGCCAGCCCGTGATGCGTGAGACGAAGCACTGGTATCTGCCGCTGGACAAACACGAGGAATGGCTTCGCCAATGGATTCTGGAAGACCATAAGGAGTGGCGTCCCAATGTTTATGGCCAATGCAAGAGCTGGCTCGACATGGGCTTGCAG
>ULPU01015089.1_pt1 | contig 56399 bp, 56 predicted proteins | sample 1953821 | NCBI WGS metagenome assembly ULPU01 (sample SAMEA4835637, study PRJEB28245) | human gut metagenome | biome: gut microbiome; material: fecal sample | place: Denmark | collected 2008
TTATTTGATTTTTTGTTCAAGTTGATTATACAATCTACCGTCCTCTTTTTTGTCTATGAGCTGGACGACCGCGAAGAATGGCAAAAGCCGGAATGCTTTATAAAAGCTAATCCTGGCTTAGGCACCATAAAAAGCCTTGCGCAGCTGCAAAACAAGGTAAAAAAGGCGCAGCATAATCCGGAACTTGTCAAAAACCTGCTTTGCAAGGACTTCAATATGCGTGAAACATCCGGCAGTGCATGGCTAACCTTCGAGGCACTCAATAACGAAGAGCGCTTTGACATCGAACAGTTAAAACCGCGTTATTTTATCGGCGGGGCGGACCTGTCGCGCACAACGGACTTAACCTGCGCGTCGGCCATCTTCAAAAAGCAGGCTGACGGCCCTATATATGTCATGCAAATGTATTGGCTTCCCGAAGATCTGCTGGAAGAACGCAGCGAACAGGATAAAATCCAATATAACCTCTGGGTGCGGCAAGGCCTCATGCGCGTTTGTGCCGGTAGTAAAATTCGCTACGAAGACGTGACAGCATGGTTCTGCGAGCTGGTGAACAAATACGGCATGATGATGCTCTGGTGTGGCTATGACAGCTGGAGCGCAAAATACTGGGTTGACGACATGATTAGCAATTTCGGCAAGGAAGCAATGGAACAGGTAATCCAAGGCAAAAAAACACTTTCCAGTCCTATGCACAACATGGGCGCGGACTTGAAAGCCAAACGCATCATTTACAACAATAACCCTATTTTGAAATGGTGCCTTTCCAACACTGCCATTGACATAGACATCAACGGCAATATACAGCCTATGAAAGCCAATCAGCTCCGACGTATTGACGGTACAGCTTCTTTGCTGGACGCTTACGTCACTATGGAAAAACACCTGGCAGATTACAATTCTTTCACGCTTTAGTTTAGGAGGAAAACATGAATATATTCCGCTCAATGTATAGTAAAATCTTCGGCCGAAACCCGACACCGGCAGCGGAACCCGTCAACCTTGTACGCTTTGTGTCTCTGAATCAGGACGTAAATCTGGCGCAGGCTGGCGGCGCTGAGGCCTATCAAAATCTTTTTACGCGCGTCTGCATAGACTGCCTGGCAGAGAATGCGGCCAAGCTGAAGCCCAAAGTACAGCGCATCATAGACGGAGGCATCAAGGACGGCGACAGCAGGCTGCAGGCGCTGCTTGAAATCTCTCCCAACGAGTACATGAACAGCTTTGAATTCATCTACAAAGTTGTTACGCTATGGGCAAAAGACAATAACGCTTTTATTTATATTGCGAAGGACCTGCGCGGCAATCCTATAGGCCTCTACCCTATCGCCTACGCGCAGGCAGAATTCCTTGAAGCAAACAAAATGCTCTTTGTTCGCTTTACGTTCGGGAACGGCTTTCGTATGACCGTCCCTTATGAAGAGCTGTGCCATCTACGCCGCTTCTTCGGCCCCAGTGACCTTTTCGGCGAGGACAACGAAAGAACCCTAAAGCCGCAAATCGGCCTTCTGAACATCGTCAACAAAGGCTTCGCGGCGGCGGTAAACAACAATAACCGCTTAAAGGGCATCATCAAATCAAATGTAAATCTGCATAATGATGACTTAAAGAAGCAGCAGGAAGCCTTCGTGAAAGACTATATGAATCTATCCAACAATGGCGGCATTGCGGCGCTGGACACCAGAACAGAATACATCGAACTGAAGAATCAGCCGACCGTGGCCGATGACAAGCAAATGGAAGTTGTGCGCAAGGACATAATGGCCTATTTCCACGTCAGTGAGGACATCTTAATGGCCCGCTACAATGAAGAGCAATGGGGTGCTTTCTACGAAAGCGTCATTGAACCCATCGCAATCCGCTTAGGATTGGAGCTTACAAGAAAAATATTTACGCAAAGAGAAATTGCTGTAGGCAACAGAATCCACTTTGAAGCTAACCGCCTGCAGTATGCATCTACAAGCAGCAAAATCACCCTGACCAAAGAACTGATGCCGTTCGGAATGCTCTCTGTTAACGAAGCAAGGGAAATCTTCAACCTTGCGCCCGTTGAGGGCGGCGAAAAGCGCTTAGTATCTTTGAACTATATTGACGCAGAGCTTGCTAACCAGTACCAGGCTGGCAAAATCGGCGCTGAACAGGTGGAAGGAGGTGAAAAAGAGTGAGTGATACAAAAAACACTAAGCTTTACGCGTCACCGTATAATCCTAAATTCTGCATTCGGTCCGCTCCGGCCGCTGACGACAGCGATAATAAGCAGCGACGAATTGCGGGAACGGCAATGCTTTTCGGTGAAAAGACGGTTCTGTTCAGCATTGGTGATATTGACTATTGTGAAATCATCGACGCACATGCTCTTGACGGCTGCGACATGTCTGACTGCGTGCTCACGCGCAACCATCAGACCGATAAGCTGCTGGCACGTACCAAAAACAACACTCTGCAGCTATCTGTAACGGAGCACGGCCTTGACTTTGCGGCTGACATTGCAGACACCCAGGACGGCCGCGACACCTTTGAGCTTATCAAACGCGGCGACATTGAGGCCTGCAGCTTTTTCGCAGAAATCGAAGAAGCAAGCTATAATGTCGAGACGCACACACGCACCATCTTGAAATTTAAGCGTTTAAATGACGTGTCGGCCGTAACCTTCCCAGCCTACGAAAACACAAGCATTGACGCCGAAATGCGCAGCGCTTACGGCTTCGAGGAAGCGGAAACCGCCGCTGCCAAGCAAAAAATTGAAGAAGCCAAGAAAAAAATCTTACTGAAATTTTAAGGAGGATACCATGAATAAAGAACTCTTAGAACTCTTAGAAAAAAAGAAGGTCCTGCGCTCTAAGCTGGAAGCTGCCAAAGACCTTACTGCAATCAATGCTCTGGAAAAGGAGCTTGACGAACTGAACAAACAGGAAGAGGTGCTGGTGGCGCGCGCCAGAATTGCCAACAAACTGAATAACAATCCCGACTTAGGAAATCCGGTGCCTACTCCTGGTAATGTTCCTTCTGAAGAAGATATGTACGATACCATGGCCTACAGAATGGCGTTTATGCGCTATGTATGCTCCAATGGTGCCAAAGAGCTGCCGGGTGAATATCGTAGCAACGCAAATACAACCACTACCGATGTCGGTGCTGTTATTCCTACAACCATCATGAACCGTATTGTCGAAAAGATGCAGGCTGTCGGTATGATTTTGCCGTTGGTAACTCAAACAAACCTGCGCGGTGGTGTAACCTATCCTACAAGCACTGTAAAGCCTGTTGCTACCTGGGTAGCTGAGGGCGCAACCTCTGACAAGCAGAAGAAGAGCGTCACAGGCATCACCTTTGCTTATCACAAATTACGCTGCGCTGTATCCATCACTCTGGAAACCGAACAAATTACTCTCTCTGCCTTCGAAATGTCTCTTGTAAACGGCATTGCTGAGGCGATGGTTAAGGCTCTGGAAGAAGCGATTATTAACGGCAATGGCACAGGACAACCGAAAGGCATTCTGAAGGAAGATGTACCTGAAGGACAATCTGTTGTTCTTGCAGGCTTTGCACTGACCTACGAAGATGTAGTTAAAGCAGAAGCTGCTCTGCCGCTGGCTTACGAAAACAACGCTGTCTATGTCATGACCAAAAAAACCTTTATGAATTTTGCTGGCCAAGTTGACAATAACGGCCAGCCTGTTGCCAAGGTAAATTACGGTGCAAGCAATGCTCCGGAGCGCTACATTTTAGGGCGCAAGGTAATCTGCTGCGACTATCTGCCAAACCTTGACGCAAATACTACTGTAAATACTGCTGTCGCTCTGATTTTCGACTTAAAAGACTATGCTGTCAACACCAACTATGTAATGGGACTGAAGCAATACGAAGATAACGACACCGAAGACCAGATTTTCAAATCTGTTATGCTGGCCGATGGTAAAGTTATTGATAAGAATGGCCTGGTAGTTATTAAAACTCCGGCAACTAAAGGCTAATCATGGATGAACTGTTAGCAGAAGTAAAGCTCTACTTACGCCTTGACGGTGACATAGAGGACACACTGCTTACCGGTATGATTAAAGCTGCGAAGCAATACCTTATTTCTGCCAGCGGGAAAACAAAAACAGCTGACGGAAAAGATATTATCGATGACGAACTTGCCAGACTAGGCATTAAAATGCTTGTATCACATTGGTATGACCATCGTGGCACAGAATGGCTTGGCAGCGGCAAAACGCCCGCTGAAATCGGCTACAGCTTTAAAGTAATACTGGCTCACATCACAAGCTCAGGTGATTATATATGTTAAACGGAGCAAGCGACCGCACGCATCGCATTACCTTACGCCGCCCGGACATCGTAGCAGATGGCTACGGCGGCCAAAAGCGTGCCTTTAGTAACTACGCAACACGGTGGGCGCAGGTAAAGCCCCCGGCGTACCGCGAACAGCAGGCGCAAGGCGCTCCCATGAGCCGCGAGGAAATCGTGGTAGAAATAACGCCTGCTGACAATGCTGTAGGCCGCGGATGGCGCTTACTCTGGCAAAACCATGAGTACGCTGTCACCTCCACGGACAACACATACAGGGAGCGCACCCTTATAACGGCCAAGCGCCTGAATCCGGGAGAATAACATGCCACGCAGCTACATAACAACATTAAGTGATGAAGAACTTACAAAATGCCTTAAACAAATCAAAGCATTTGACGGAAAAACCAGACTGGGAGTTGAAAAGGCTCTGAGGAATGGCACAAAACGCGTAAGAACCGGCGCTGCCAGACGCGTAGCTGTACGCTCCGGCACACTGAAGCGCTCTTCACGTTCCGGCTTTTCTCGGGCAAAGCTGGAAGGTGTCATAAGAGCTAAACAGCCTTACGCGCATCTTGTTGAATATGGAGCGCAAGGCTTCTTCACAAAGCCTAAAAAGGCTGGCATCCGTGCGCTAAAAATGAACATCGGCGGCAAGACCGTGTATTCCAAAAGCGCTCGTGTTCCAGCAAGAAAGGCACGTCCGTTCCTTGCGCCGGCCTTCGAAGACGAAGCTCCCAGAATCATCGCTGATGTAAAAAAGGAGATTGAAAATGCTTAGACTCCCAAATAACGCTCTGCAAAAGGCTCTTATTAAATTACTTAAAGAAAAGATGCAAGGCGTATCTGTTTATGACTTCGTGCCAATCGAAGCTACGCCGCCTTATATAACTCTTGGCAGCATTGTTGTAACTGATCAGAGCACTAAAACAGAAGACAATTACAAAGTTGACATGCAAATCAACATTTGGAGCGAATACGAAGGCAGATACGAAATTAACCATATAGCGCAGCAGGTTATATCCCTGCTTTGCAGCCCTGACGGCTATATGGACCTATCTGCCGACGGCTTTGCCATGTACCGTGCTAAAATTGACACCTACGAAGCCTACCCGGAGGACGGCGACGGCTATAACGGAGCAATTACCTATGAGGTACATTTAAAAAACACCAAAGCAAACGCTGACGATATTTAGAAAGGAGCATAATAATGTCTGAAGTAACCTTCGCTACCCCTACCAACGCATCTACAAATGCTACAGCTGGTAAGGATTACCTTATTTATCTCAACACCGGTGCAACCGAAGCTAATCCGACCTGGACGCTGCTCGGTGGCCAACGCTCCGGCGACCTCTCCCGCCAGGCTGACGAAATTGACGCCAGCCACAAGACTAGCGGCGGCTGGAAAACAACTCTCCCTGGCCTGCGTTCCTGGTCCATTGACCTCGAAAGCGTTTACCTGGCTGGTGATGCAGGTGCAAAATTCCTTGAAGCGGCATTTTTGGCCGGTAAGAGAGTGCATATTAAATTTGAATACCCTGATAAAAGCTATATTACAGGTTGGGGCGCTGTAACAGAATGCAGCCTGAAAACACCTCATGACGATGTAGCTACCATTAGCGGCACAATTAAAGGTGACGGCGCTCTCAGCGACGTACAGCAACCGGCCGCTTAATCAATTTCAAAGGCTGGCGCTTTGGCGCTGGCCTTAACTAAAATTTAGGAGGAAACCATGAAAAAAATTGACTTTGAATTCTTTGCGCCTGGCCAACAAATCTACTTTGATGTCAGCCGCATCATGCAGGTAGAAAATGTTTTGAAAAAGGGCGTCGGTGAAATCGTCATGGAACAAAATTTGAATATGGGCACGCTTTGCGTCCTGCTCTCCATTGGCCTGCGTCATTATGGCCTGCAAAATCCGGAAAAAGTTGCTAAGAAGCTGCAAACGCTGCTTGACGAAGGCGTGGAAATTGAAGAAATTCAAATGCCTGTAGCAAAAGCTCTTGTAGCAAGTGGCGCGCTTGGCAAAAAAGTTTATTATCAGCTTTTCCCTGAAGAGCTTACTGAAGCGAAATCTGAAGCTCTGGAAAAAGAGGAAAACTCAAAAAACTAAGCCAGGGCGAAGCAAAGCGCCCTAGCATTTTTGAATGGCTTGCATGGGCTGAACCTATAGCCTACGGCAGGCTTCACCTAACCCCAAAGCAATTTATGGAGTTAGATCTTATGGAATTCAGCGCTATGGTTGACGCACTAAAAGAAGCCGACGCACATCGGCGCGAGGAAACGGCTTACTGGGTGAGCCGCATAATGAATTGCTTTGCTAGCAAGCCCATAAAACCGGCAGACCTCTTAGAACCATTCAGTCCACCCAAAACAAGCGCTGAAATTGTCAACGAGCGCAACGAGTTTTTCAAGAATTTCTATAATCAACGAAAGGAGGTAAAAGCAGATGGCGACAGTAGCACAGCTTTTGATAAAAATCGGCGCTGATACATCAGAGCTAAAAAAACAGCTCAATTCTACAAAGAGGCAAATACACTCGACGTTTGGCAGCGATTTCCTAAGAGTATCCAACCGAGCGGCTCTTGCTATCGCCGGTATTGGCGCTGCGATAGCTGCTGCAGGCGTAAAGGCCGTTGAAGCGGCCGGCAAGCTGCAGAACGCGCAAACAGCCTTCACTAATATGTTAGGCAGTGCGCAGAAGGCAGCAGCCTTCACAAAAGAGCTGCAGGGCTTCGCAGCGGCAACACCTTTCGAATTCAACCAGGTTACCAGCGCTGCGCAAAAATTCTTAGCGTTCGGCTTTACTGCCGAACAGGTAATCCCAACGCTTACGGCTGTAGGCGATGCAGCTGCCGGCGTTGGCCTTGGCGCTGATGGTATTGACCGCGTAACTTTAGCTCTTGGCCAGATGGCCGCTAAAAGCCGTATCCAATCGGACGAAATGCTGCAGCTGACCGAGGCAGGCATTCCGGCATGGCAGATGCTCGCCGATAAAATTGGAAAAAGCGTGCCTGAGGTTATGGACATGGTAAGTAAAGGCGCTGTTGATGCTGCAACCGGTATCAATGCCCTTGTAGAAGGCATGAATCAAAAATTCGGTGGCATGATGGAACAGCAGAGCCACACCATACAAGGCACATGGTCCACTCTCATGGATGGCATAGACCAGACAGCAGCTCAAGTTGGCTTGAGACTTGCAGAAAATTTCAATGTGACAGGCATCTTCGAGAGCCTAGGCAATACGATGAATGATTTTGCTCAAGCTGTACAAACCAGCGGCATAGCGGAAGCCTTTCGGACTGCCATCCCAACGGAATTTCAAATAGCGATAATTGGAATCGGAACAGCGCTGGTTGGCGTAGCGATACCAGCTATAGCTTTAGGAGCAACGGCTCTGCTTGGCTTCTTGGCTCCTCTTGGAGCAGCCATAAGCGCTGCTGCACCGTTTATAGCGGCGGCAGCAGCTATAGCAGCGGCGCTATACGCACTTTGGGAACGCGGTACCACAGCAGCAGAAATAATTGACTTCTTCGGAATGCATATAGAAGTTGTAAATTTTTTCGTTGATACTGCTAAATCTCTTTTCGCACAACTTGGCGAAACAATACAGGCAATGTTTACATTGGCGCAACCAATTTTAACCACATTAGGCGTTGTTGCTTACGCTGCTTTTAGCATTATCATTGCTATACTCGGCAAAGTTGCTGAAGGCATCATGATACTCGGCGGCGTATTTATGACTGTCGTAGATTGGGTAATGCAAGTAATAGAGTATTTCGCTAATGGTATAGGTAGCTTTCTTTCCTATATCGGCGATAGGCTCATGGAAAACGCAAACGATATGCTTCCAGCTTGGGCAGAAAGCGCTTTAAAGACTATTTCTGGCTTTGTAAGTACAGCGATTGGCTGGCTTAACAATCTTATCTCCAAAATTTTCGAGACGGACAACGCACTTTCCGAAGCTGCAGGCAAGGAAAAGAAGGCCCCTAAAGCTCCTAAAAAGCTGGAAATACCAAAATACGAGCAATTCAAAAACGCAGCCCCTGTAGGAGCAACCAATGTTCCTAAAATTGCAGGCGCTAGTGCTAAATCGGACAATAGCCTGCTGAATGAAGCAGCAAATACCAGTAAGCAGATAGCTGATGAATGGTACAGAACATTTTCGACCAAAAGCGCTATGGTTGACCGCTGGTACAAGGAAGAGAGCGACAGCCTGGAAAAAAGCCGCGCTCTTAACAGCAATTATGAGGTGGACAAGCAACGTCTCACAGAGCTTTACGCGCAAAAGCGGCTTGATGCACTCCGTGAAGAAGCCAAGGAACGCGATGACCTTATAAACAAAGCCCGCGAACTTGGTATAAACAGCAAGACCGCTGATATAGCTCTCTATAGCTCCGAAGGTACCAAACAGCTGGAGCAAATGCGCTTAGATTATACGAAGACACTGAATTCCATCTCTGACCGTTGGGCAGAGCAGCAAAGGAACTTCACAGGTATGACCGAAGCGCAGAAAAATACTTATCTGGCAGCTCTAAAGGAATACGGCGTAGCTTACGAGCTGAATGCGCAGCAGGAAATCAGCTTCACACAAGAAGCCGAAAAGGAAAAGCTGGCCGCATTCAAAAAGTATCAAGATGAACGCCTGGAATATTACACGCAATGCAAGGATATACAGGCCGACATAGATAAGGCCTATGCTACAGCCTCCTACTCTGCCCTGAAAAGCGCACTTAGCAAGGAAAACCTTGCCAGAATATCAGCTTACAACGAAGCCAAGACAACCATGCAGGCCTATTATGACGCTACCACAGAAGCACACATGAGCTTCAAAGAGCGCATGAGCAACGCAATAACTGAGAGCCAGAATTCTTTCCAAAACTTTTTCAGTGACGTTCTGACCATGCAGACATCTTTCGTCGATGGTATGGGCGAGCTGCTTAATAATCTTTTTGACAACATCGTCAACCAGATAACAGCAGGCTGGGCAGCATCCATCACGCAAGGCGCTCTCAGCTTCTTAATGCCCGGCAACGGCAATAACGGAGGTTCCGGTGACGGTGCTGGCGGTGACCAGCTGGCGAACTTCGGAACTGCGTTGGATGCAGCAACAGGCTCAGTCAATGGCTTAGGCGCTGGTGTTGGCGCTGCTAATGGCGCAATAGGAGCAGGTACAAGTCTTATGGGTGCCTACAATGGCATTCAAAGCCTTATTACCGGAACAACTAAACCGGCTGAGGGCGCAGCAACAACAGCAGTCACAGCAGCATTGACGGCGCTGGCAACAGCTGCCACATCGGCCAGCATTGCACTTAGCGCCATGAGCGCCTCCAGCGGCTTCGGCTTTGGATTTTTTGCTAAAGGTGGCGTAGTAAAAGCTGCAGGCGGCGGCTCTATCGTTGGAGCCGGAACTGGCACATCGGACAGTATTCCGGCAATGTTGTCTAACGGAGAATACGTTCTGACGGCCGCGGCCGTAAACCGCTTAGGCCTCCCCTTCCTGGATAAGCTCAATGCAGGCGACTTCCCTGGCTACGCCGAAGGCGGCCTTGTACGTCCGAATCTTTATGTCGGCGCTGGTGTTAGCACTGCTAAAAGCAGCGACAGCCAAAGTCTGGCAGAAAAAGCTATCAACATAATTATGAACATATCCACAATGGACGCTCAAAGCTTCCAGGAATTTTTAGAGCGCAACGGCGGCAGAGAAGCAATTCAACAGGTCGCCTATGACGCGGAAAGAAATTTCTTGACCAATAAAGGAGCGTGGTAATATGGCGTTAAAAAAATTCCCTGACCTAAGACGCTTCGCATGGGAAAGCACCAAAAGCCAAAAATGGGAAACTACAAGCCAGCGCTCAGCGTCCGGGCGTATGCGTACCTTGACCAACCAGCTTTACCCAAACTGGACAATAACAGCAAGCTATAACTGCTTGACTGATGCAGAAGCGCGTCAGCTGCACGGCTTTGCCGCAAGTGTAAAAGGCGGCTTTGAGCCTTTTTTGTGGTTAGATCCGGAAGACTACCAAGAAAAAGGCCGGCCGTTAGCGGCGCTGGATGGTACACGCTATCAGGCTACTATGAAGCTAGGCGAACACGTCGAGCCGGTAGAATACATTGAGAACGTGGCTGTTTACGTTGATGGTATAAGGCAAAACCCTTCTTCCTACTCTATTGATGGTGGCGTAGTTAAATTTAAAACAACGCCGGCAGGAACCGTTACAGCGGACTACACGTACTATTGGTGCGTACACTTTGCTGATGACGGCCTTGAAATTGAAAAGATATTCCAGGATGCCAACAAAGCAAGCCTGACGCTGGAGGTGGTAAGATGAAAAACGTACCGCAAAACCTTATTGAGCATCTTAACAGCGTGAAAAATTTCACGGCCTGCGACCTCTTTGAGCTGCGTTTGTTTTCCGGTAGCGTCTATCACTTTTCCGGAGCCGATTACAATGTTACCTATGACGGCAAAACATACAAGCCCGGCCCGCTCATAACGCGTCAGAAGGTAAAGCTAAATGACCGCGTCACTGTTGACAGTATGACCATCACCTTCAACACAAATTCAACCGACAAGGTCGCCGGAAAAACTATCATGGCAGCTGCACATGATGGCGTATTAGACAAAGCGAAGCTGCTTTTGCGGCGCTGCTTTTTCAAGGACGCTGTAATTTTAGGCGTTATAGACCTTTTTGCCGGCAACGTGGAAATCAAAAAAGCCGGAGGGCTAAAGCTGGAGCTTACTGTAAAATCCAAAGCACAAGGCCTTTCGCAAGAATTTCCGATAAGAAGATTTTACCCACAAGGGACATATACAAACACAGGCGGTACAATTACCAGCGACGAAGAAGGCGACTCTGGCAGCCTCATTTGCCCATACGTGCCACGAAAAGAGGTGCTGCTATGAGTTATACCCAACAAGGTGAAAAAATCGCTCTGGCGGCGCGTGAGTGGCTAGGAACGCCACATGTAAACGGCGCTCGTGTCAAAGGCAAAGGCGTTGACTGTGGCATGTTGCTCATCGGCGCTATGGAAGATGCTGGCGTAATAAAAAAAGACGCCATCGAAATAGCGCCCTACTCTCCGGAATTCCACTTGCACAACAGGCGCGAATGGATGAAGGAATATGTTGAAAAATACTGCAAACGCATCGAAGGCGAACCGCAAAAAGGTGATTTTCTGCTTTACCAATACGGCCTCTGCTGTAGTCATGCCGGCATATATATCGGCGATGGCTGCGTAATCCATGCGCAGCTTGAACAAGGTGTCATCCTGTCGAGCTTCGACGATGTTGTTTTTTACGATGCCAAAGGCAGGAGCAGACTGCGCGGCGTCTATCGCTTTCAGGGAGGACCTGCATAATGAGCATTTTCAAGGGAAAAACTGTTGTCAACAGAGCCGAAAAAATAGCTGACTTCACAATAGCAACAGCGGAATACGGCTCTGCTGTACCGGAGATAATCGGTACAACACGCACCAGCGGCAACATTATTTATTACGATGACTTTACCGCCCACGAGCACAAGGAGACTCAAAGAAGCGGTAAGGGCGGCGGCTCTAAAACAGTAAGCATCACCTATACCTATACCGTGGCCATCATCTTCGCACTTTGCGAAGGCACTATTAAAGGTTTGGGAAAAGTGTGGAAAAACAAGGATATTTATAATTATCCTAGTGATGAAATCGGCATGACGCTATATTATGGCACAAATGAGCAACAGCCTTGGCCGTATGTTGTCGGCAAGCACCCTGAAAAGGCTCTGCCTTACAAAGGCCTTGCATATATGGCTGGCGTTATAGACCTTGGAAGCAATGCCAGCTTACCAAATTTCAATTTTGAAGTTAAAGGCAAGCTTACTGAAGGCGGTGACGGTGTAGATGTAAACCCTGCTGATTATATTCTGTATATCCTCAATAAAATCGGTATGGGCGATGTAAAAATTTCCGGTATAGAAAATTACAGACGCTATTGTGCAGCTGCTGACCTGCTGATCAGCACGCCGATGGATGAAAGCAAATCCAGAACCGCCCGCGAAATCGTCAATGAGATTGCAACAATCACCAACGCCTTCATGTTCTGGTCCAACGATCAATTTAAAATCGTTCCGCTAGCTGACAGGCCTGTAGGCGATTGGAAACCAAACAGAACAATCGTATATGACCTGACTCCGGATGACTTCCTGCCACAAAGCAACGGCGCTTGTGTAACCTACTCCAGGAAAGACAGCAGCGAAATTTATAACCGCTTTACCGTCGAATTTGTCAATCGTGCAAATGGCTACGAGAAGGAAAGCGTCAGTTATGTAGATAATGACGACCTGAAGGAATACGGCTTGCGTCAAGCATCCACAACCAAAGCTTTATACATCTACACCAAGAAAAGAGCCGTCTTCTTGGCCGAAGAGCTTGCAAGGAAGAATAAATACGAGCGCAATCAATACACCTTCAAATTGGATTGGGCATTCTGCCGCTTAGAGGTTGGCGACCTTGTAACCTTAACAGATCCGTCCATAGGCCTAAACAAACAGGTGGCTCTTATCGACAGCGTCACCGAAGACGCTCAAGGCCTTTTAACCTTTACCGCTATTTCCAGAGCTGGCGGCGATTATGACGCAGCTATTTATGACGTTCATGACACAGACCGTCCTTTTGTTGATTTTTCGCCGGAGCCCGGAGACGTTGATGTTCCGGCAATCTTCCAGCCACCGACGGAATTGACCAGTAACGGTAATGAATTATGGATAGGCACAAAGGGAAAAAGTAAAAACTGGGGCGGGTGCAATGTTTGGGTAAGCGACGATAATCAGCATTATAGTGAGGTCGGAAAAATAACCAATAGCGCCCGTCTTGGTTCTCTGGCGGCGGCAGTCAATGTATCTGCAGATGAAATTGAAGTAGCCGTCAACGGCATGCTGCTAAGCGGCACAGAGCAGGACGCTCAACGAGCTAACACACTCTGCTGGCTTGATGGCGAATGCCTAAGCTACACAACGGCAACCATGCTGCAGAACGGCAACTATAAGCTTTCTGGCCTTATCAGAGGGCAATATAACACAACGGCCGCTGCTCACACAGCAGGCGCAAAATTTGTGCGTTGTGACGAAACTCTGTTGAAAAGCCCATTAAAAAAAGATGATGTAGGGAAAAAGCTATGGATTAAATTCACCAGCTACAACATCTTCGGAGCGCGTGAACAATCCCTGGCAGACGTTGAGCCATACGAATATACCATCCTACCCTATTATATTCCTCCTGTCCTCTCTGTAACCGCTCACAATCGCTACAGAGAGCTGCAGGACGGCGTAAGCCGCTACGATATCGTGGTAGACTGGACGCCGCCGGATTTTGCAAATTATCTGCAGGGTGACGTTTGGTATAAAACCAATAATGAGCAAGCTGAAAGATTGATAATAGCTGAAGGCGTTCCAGCAGACGAAATGGGTTGGCAGGGAGATTGGCTGTACGGCGGCTCTGGCAAATGTCAGTGCGTCATTCCGCAGGCCGTCGTTGGTGATACGTACCGCATAGCTGTATGCACAAAAGATGAGCACGGCATTGTTACCAGCCCTGATATGTCGCCTCAGATTGATATTACGGTAGCAGTAAAGACTACAACGCCGAACACTCCGGATGATTTCAATATCAGCTTTAGCGATGTAGCAGTAGTTACATGGAAAGAGGTTACTAACTCCGACATAGCTTTCTACGAGGTGCGTCGCGACAATTACCCCGGTGTTGAGGATGTAAACCTGCTGGCGCGTACCAACGGCCTCAGCGCGTCGCTGGCGCTGTCAGAGCGTACAGGCACGCTATATCTGTATGCTAAAAGCGCCATAGGTAAATACAGCGCTCCTGCAGATTTGAAATACTACAAAGCAGAACCGCCGAGACCGGAACCTCCGGTGCTTAGTCCTAAAGTAGGCGGTATGGGCATCAAATGCAAGGCCGTACCCAGTGACTGCATCGGCGTGCGCTATTATATCAATGATGATAGCGTGTACAGCAAAAACAATACCCTGTCATATAGCTGTGAAGCAGGCGTGTATGATGTAACCTGTGCTTATGTGGATATGTTTGGCGATGGTCCACCATCCGGGCAGTCGACCTGTACCGTAAAGACTGTTATTGATGAAAGTATGATTGCTGATGAAGCTATCAGCTCCGCCAAGCTGGATAAGATTGTGCAGAACAACATCAGTAATGCTACGGCCAACGCAAATACTGCGTTACAAAATAGTAATAACGCTTTAGTTAATGCAAATGCAGCGTTGAGTAATAGTAATATCACCGCTGATAAGTTAAAAAAAGATTATAGTACAACTACGCAGACGGAAACACTTATTGCTACACGTGTTGCTAACAGTTTGGGTAATTACAGTACCACAGAGCAGACCGCCAACATGATTAGCAACAGTATTGCTAATTTCAAGGACGGTACCCTTAGTAAGTACAGCACGACTAAGCAGACTGAAGCGCTCATCAGCTCGCAGGTAGCAAGCTATACTGACGGAAAACTGAGCAGTTACAGTACAATTGAGCAGACCAACACGGCAATCAGCAACATGGTTGTTAAGCTTAATAATGCGACTGATAAAAAATTAGAATCATACAGTACCACAGAGCAGACCGCCAACATGATTGCCGGCAGCATTGCTAATTTCAAGGACGATACGCTTAGTAAGTACAGCACGACTAAGCAGACTGAAGCGCTCATCAGCTCGCAGGTAGCAAGCTATACTGACGGAAAACTGAGCAGTTACAGCACGATCGAGCAGACCAACACGGCAATCAGCAACATGGTTGTAAAAATGGACGCTGCGACAAATAAAAAATTAGAATCATACAGCACTATACAGCAGACGCAGGATGCCATCAGCCTTGCGGTAAAAGATATCGACCTTGACGGCAATACGCTGATCAGCAAAATCAACCTTGCTAATGGCGGCATCCTGCTTGACGGCAAGCTCATCCATATCACCGGTCAGACTCTTTTTGATGACAATATTGTTACCAACAAGATGCTGCAGGCAGGCTGCGTGGATGCAGGGAAAATTAAGGTAGATAGCTTGTCAGCTATAAGCGCGACTATCGGCACGCTGCGTACAGCGACAAGCGGAGCGAGATTGGAGATAAAGGATAATTTGCTGGAAGTCTATGACAGCAATAATGTACTAAGGGTACGAATGGGGGTATGGTAATATGGCTGTTGGATTACAGGTTTACAAGGCAGACGGAAGTCTTGATTTAGACCTTACTAAACGCATACCTAAGTTTATAGGCGTAAAGACTGTAACAGGTACAGGGCAATTGCTTATATCTGAAGTTGCAGACAATCCAAACAATAAGCTTTGGTATATCATCTCCAGTTATACTCCCAGCGAAGATAAAGGTAGTATTCCGTTAATCAGAATAAGTGATGCCGGCAGTAAAATTCAATGGTCAAACATTCCGCGCACTACGTTTCGTTATGGGGTGTATTAATGAAATATTTTGAAGCATTAACCGAAGATGATGGGGCTATTGTGATTGATGATAATTTCCAAAATTTAGAAGTACTTGCAAAGATACCACTAGCTAATATAGTTTGTACTAAAACTAATATCGGTGTTACTCATTATGCTTTTTATAAATTGCCGACAATTAACTATGTAAATGCCACGCCAGTCATATATGGATTATCTTTAAACGGTCTTAACGATGTAAAACCATTTAGTTTCGATTTAAGAAATCCGGTGAGCGGTAGTGGGTTAGCAGTATATTTTTATGATACAAGCTGTGGTGGTAATGCTACTAAATACGTTGAAAGTGTCGAACGTGCTGATATTGTAGCAAAAGCGTCTGTTTACCTATTTGGGTACAAGCAAAGGTCTGCTTCGGAACATTTGGCAGGATTAGAAATATATAATGCTGATGGCGATGTTACTTACTCATCTGCTGCACCTTACGCTTATATTTTAGGCTGTGGGAGTGACGACCAGGAAACAATAACTTTTAAAGATACTACAATAGCCTGCAATCTTGGAACAGACGCATACACCGACATAAAAGAATCGCATAAAGCTGGCACAAAGGGCATTGAGTCAGTAATGCGACCAGGCTATGTCGTTAGCAGTAACAGCGTTACCATAAACAAATTAAGAATAAATGTTGTTTATGTTGATGACGTTGAAGATGACCTGGTGGAAAGAGAATATTTCTCAGCTTATTACTCTTATGGTTGGTTAATATTAACTTTTAAAAGCTGATTAGAGGTGAAACCATGCAGATAGAATTTGAAATTGACGGTATGCGGCTTGCAAGAACGTCAGACGCATACGTAACCAATTTTTAAGGGAGGCGACAAATGAAACCACAAGCATTTCAGCCGGGCGAGCTGCGCGATGAATATGACCAAATAATTCGCGCCGGAGCCTACGGCAAAAAAACACCATTTGTTAATTCTGACAATAGCGCTATCTTAGACTACATCATAAACAACTTTGATGCGTTATATGCTCAGATACCCAACGGCAGAGCCTATGTAAAATCTGTCAACAATATAACACCGGACAGCAATGGTAATGTCACCGTCAATGTTGGTAGCGGCGGTGGAACCGGAGGAAACATCACCGTTGACTCTGCATTATCATCGACCAGTACCAACCCTGTGCAAAATAAGGCGCTCTATGCAGCCTTAAACAATAAGCTGGATAAGAATGGTACGGCAACCTACGCTACGCGGGACAGCTCCGGTAATATCATCAGCAGCACATATGCCAAGAAAACGGACCTCAGCAGCTATGTGAAGTCAATCAATAATGTGAAGCCTGACAGTGCCGGCAACGTCAACATCAGTAGTAGTAGCGGTGGCGGATCTAACATTACGGTTGATGCTACATTAGACAGCATTTCGAGTAACGCTATCGCTAACAAGGCCGTTTATGCCGCTTTGAATAATAAACTAGATAAGACAGGGACGGCTGCAGCTGCTACAAAAGCTACGCAGGACAGTTACGGAAATGTAATTGTTACTACTTATGCCCGCAAGTCGGACCTCAGTGGCTATGTTAAAACGATTAATAACCAAGAGCCTGATGCCAACGGTAACATCAATATTAGCACCGGTGGCGGTGGCTCAGGATCCAATATTACTGTTGATACTACGTTATCAAGCACATCAAATAACCCGATTGCTAACAAGGCTGTTTATACGGCCTTGAATAATAAGCTGGAAAAGAATGGTACGGCCATGTATGCATCTCGAGACAGCTCCGGAAATGTCTTTGGCAGTACATATGCAACTAAAACAGAGCTGAGCAAGTGTGTTAAAAGTATCAACAATTTGACTCCAGACAGCTCCGGCAACGTCAATATTAGTACCAACGGTGGCGGAACGAATATTACTGTAGATACTGCATTATCTGGAACTTCAAACAATGCTATTTCCAACAAAGCAGTATATGCTGCTCTGAGTGGCAAACTGGATAAAATAGGCACGGCAGCTGCTGCAACTAAGGCAACACAAGATGGAGCAGGAAATGTTATTGCAACGACTTACATCAAAACAGTCAATAATTTAAAGCCAGACAGCTCCGGCAACGTCAATGTTAGCGCTGGCGGCGGTGGAGTAAGCACGTCTACAGCTAACACGTGGACTGCTCAGCAAGATTTCCAACATTTAGGGGTTGCTTTTGAACGCTATAACTCTGCTAATATAAGTGGATCGAGTGTTACCCCGAATACGTCTATGGCTGTTTATGTTGCATCAGGGGCGTTTACTATAAATATGGCAACAATAGCAAGTCGCCTCAGCTACAATCAAGCAACAGTTTTTAGTGCTTATATTACATCGGATGCAGATTATGCTTTAACGATTTCTGATGCCGGCACTGTTAAATATATCGGCAGTGCATCCGATTTAGCTATAACTAGCGCTGGCTTGCTGCTCAATATATTGATGAGCAAAGACGGTACTGGAAATCTGATTAGCATTATCCAAGCTAACAAACTGGCGTGAGGTGTAGAACATGGGACTTAACAGGATGATGTTTATAAGCAAGCATACTACTGGTGGCGGAACTACAGGAGATAATGCGTTTGTTATAACAATGGGACAGCAAGGCTATCAATATGGCTATTCACGCTACAACGCAACCATTGGCGAGGTCGAAGGTAACATGCAACACGACGGCAAAGCCGTTACTCTTGTGATGCTGTGTTATTATAGTGGCTTTCTTGATTTTGCTTTCAATATCGAGGGTGTCACTGGGGGTAAATACAATGTTACTGTTAAAGTAACGTCAACGGAAACAAATGAAAATGTACGCATTAACTTTTCAAGCATTCAGTATCAGAGCTATGTTCCCGGCTTCTACGAATATACGCAAAATTTATCTTCAGATGCTGTGCGTATGTTCTCTAAAGCCAACGTCGGTAAAAAATTCAAAGTTGAATTGATCTTTAACTAAGGAGCAAATAATGAAAACGTATACATATAAAGCAAAGCACTATGATAACTTGTACGATTTGTCCGAGGCATTAGGCGCAGACGGTGTCTTTATCCCACGCACAATATCTGATACTGACCTAGAGCAGCTGGGCGTTGTCGTGGCGGAAGCGGAAGAGCCGATTGAAAACATCCGCGCTCGCAAAATAGTGGAATTGAAGCGTCAGCGTGACAGCAAAGAGGTCGAGCCGATTGAATACGGCGGGCACCTGTATGATTATGATAGCAAAGCCCGCGACCGCATCGCAGCAGCAATTATTGCGCTCGATGTACAGGGCGATGGCGCTAAAATCAGCTGGACCACGGCAGACAATGATGATGCGGTGGTTACGGCTCAGGACCTGCGTATGATTATAGCTTCCGTAGCTGCACGTAGCAATAAACTGCATACTGCTTACAGAACTGCTAAGGCACAGGTCGAAGTTGCACAAAGCAAAGACGAAATCGACACTATTTCTATAAATTAGGAGGGTATTTATGAACTACCGACTCTTTACTGACTCAGCACTAGCTGCAGCACAAACTCTTTATTATGGCTGGAGCTATAAGGTAACATTAGCAGCAATCTTAGCTCTATTGTTACACAAACATGCTATTCTTTTTTACGCATTCAGCGTTCTTGTGTTTTTGGACTGTTTAACTAAGTGGATTGCTATCGCCCATGACTATCTCATAAGCCAAGGACAAAATCCTACTGTGCTGCAATCGCTTATCGGTATAAAAGTAGCTCGCAGCAAAGGATTGATTTCCTCCGAAGTAATGAAGCACAGATTTTTAGGTAAAATTTGCGTCTATCTTTTGTGCGTCATGGCAGCTGCCAGTGCAGATCTGATTATGGTTGAGCTGTATAAACCAACATGGGCAGTAGGAACCATTATTGGTTACTTAACGGCAACGGAATTACTAAGTATAGTAGAAAACCTCAACGCTGCTGGCGTTGAGTCTGTACAAGGATTAGTTGATGTTATCAAAAGAAAGAAGGTATAAATATGCTAAGAGGAATTGACGTATCGGAAAATAACGGTCGTGTAAATTGGCAGGAAGTAGCTCACAGCGGTGTACAATTCGCTATTATCCGTATTGGTTATGGTAACGGACATCTTGATGGAGAATTATACAGAAATGTTAACAATGCTCTGCTGCACGGCCTCAAAATCGGCGTATACTTTTACAGCTACGCTCTCAACACCAGAAGCGCTCGTAAGGAAGCTGAATTTGTTATCCAAACATTGATTGACTGCGGCTTGACTCCGGAAAAGCTCCACATGGGCGTTTGGTATGATATGGAGGACGCAGATGGCTATAAGCAACGCCACGGAATGCCGAGCACGGCAGAGCTGACAGCTATGTGCTCTGCCTTCGTCTCAGCTCTTAACGCGGCAGGCTACAGCTGCGGCATTTACGCATCTCTTGACTGGCTGGAAAATAAAATCGCCACGAAACAATTGGCCGACTACGTGCCATATTGGTGCGCGCAATGGGGCGGCAGCTGCGATTGGCCTAACGCTAAGATGTGGCAATACACTGACCGCTTTTTAATCAACGGTTGTGAGTTTGACGGAAATTATTGCTTCTGATTGGAGGAATCCATGAATGACAATCAAAACAAAAGGCTTGCTTGTATGGTTATTTTTTTGGTGCTGTTTTTCGGCGCCCTACTCTGGATATGCAGAAGCCGTCACCCAGAAGATGTACCAGATCAGCGAGACCGAGCTAACACAATTAGAGCTGAACTTGGCGACGCTCAAAAATCACAACAAGACCTACAACGAGGAATTGAAAAAGCAGCAGACGAAGTTAAATCTGCTGCACAAAGAGCTGGAAACCTGGCAAGCCAAATCGAAGACGACGGAGCTATTATTGAAGAATGTGAATGCATCCTTCGAACTGTACGCCAAAGAGGAAAAAAGTAAAATTGAAAAAGCCAAACGGCAAAGAAATTTATATATATTTCTCTCTACCTGTCTGGCTTATTCTCTCGTTAAACAATTAAATTGATTTTTTCTTGTTTTTCTTTTTATAAAACGCAAAAATCGCATCAAAATGCGTTGCATATATTTTGAACTTAATGTTCGCAGGAACTCTTGATAGGTTCACCATTTTGAAACTTACATCGCAAGAAATTGCGGTGGTTTTTTGTTTTTCTGATTAAAATAATCTTTTCTAAGAAAAAAGAACCGGCCATAAAACCGGTTCTGCACAAAAGAATATAAAGCATTGACGCCGAAAGCTGCCCCTGATACTGCTCACGCATTGTCAGGGGTATTTTCATGCTTTATATAGAAATATGAGTATGAGTAAAAATTACAGGCTGCGGATTTTTTTGCGCAGCGGCAGAATGCTTGCCGGGCTTACGGAAAGCTCGTCCATGCCCATGCGTACAAATTCCTTCGTCAGGCTCAAATCAGCGCCCAGCTCGCCACAGACGCCGCACCAGATGCCTGCTGCATGCGCTCCCTGCACCGTCATTTCAATCAGACGCAGAATTGCAGGATGATGTGCATCAAAGAACGGCTCTAACCGCTGGTTCTGGCGGTCGATTGCCAATGTGTACTGACTTAAATCGTTTGTACCGATGCTGAAGAAATCAACTTCCTTCGCCAGCTCTGCACTAATCAGCGCTGCCGCCGGCGTTTCAATCATAATGCCTACTTCCATCTTCGAGTCAAAGGGTACGCCTGCATATTTCAGCTCTGCCTGCACCTCGCGCAGAATTTTGCGCGCCTTGCGCACCTCTTCTACGCTGATAATCATCGGGAACATCACTGCCAGCTTGCCATAAGCGGAAGCGCGGCAGATAGCACGCAGCTGCGTAGCAAACAGCTCCGGTCTTTCCAGACAGATACGGATTGCGCGATAACCCAGCGCCGGATTTTCCTCCTGCGGCAGCTCAAAGTAATCAGCCTGCTTATCAGCACCGATATCAAGCGTACGGATAATTACGCGCTTGCCGGCCATTGCTTCTGCTGCCAGCTTATACTTTTCAAACTGCTGCTCCTCGGTCGGATAATCCTTGCTTTCCAGGTAAATGAACTCACTGCGGAAAAGGCCGATGCCCTCGGCATCGTTCGCCAGCACGCTGGCCAGGTCACCAGTACCGCCGATGTTTGCATATACATGCACCTGCTGGCCACCGCCGGTAATACTCTTTTTACCCTTGAGCTCCTCCAACAGCTTTTTATGCTGTGCATCCTGCTCCATCTTAGCCTTGATGCGTTCCAACGTAGCCTCATCAGGATCAACGAAAACCTCGCCGGTATAGCCGTCTACCGCTACCAGCTTGCCGTCATATTCCTCACCGATGCCGCTGCCTGTGTTGACAACCGCAGGAATGCCAATCGTACGTGCCAGAATCGCCGTATGTGAATTTACACTGCCTGCTGCCGTCACAAAGCCCTGCACACGCGATTTATCAAGCTGCACGGTTTCGCTGGGTGCCAGGTCATCCGCTGCCAGAATGTAACTGCCGCTGCCGCTTTCCCAACTGCTGCCTGCATCACCTAGGCAGCCAAGCACCTTGTTGGAAATATCCTTTACGTCGGCAGCACGCGCACGCATATAATCATCTTCCATCGAAGAAAAAATTTCTGCAAAATTAGCTGCGGTAGTCTGCACTGCATATTCCGCATTAACCTGCTGCGTGCGGATAATGCCTTCAACGGACTCAATATAATCAAGGTCCTCCAGCATCATCTGATGGATTTCAAAAATAGCGGCATTATCCTTGCCTACATCTACAACAGCCTTTTCATAAAGCTGCGCCAGCTTAGCTATCGCTTCCTGACGCGCTGTCTGAAAGCGTGCAACCTCAGTCTCTGCATTCTGCACCTTGCGGCGTTTAACTGCTGCCGCATTACGACGCAATACAGCCAAGGTTCCCAGCGTTACGCCACCGCAAACGCCCTTACCCTTTAATGAAAGCATTTTATCACCTCGCGAAAAATCACTCTTGCTGCGAACTTACAGGTTAGCCTTGAAGAAAGCCTCCAAAGCTGCTGCTGCTGCATCCTCATCAGCACCATCGCAGGTAACGGTAATCTCTTCGCCCTTTTTAACGCCCAGGGCCATAACGCCGAAGATACGCTTCAAATCGCCTTTTTTAGCACCCTTGGCAATGGTGGTACTGCTGGCAAATTTTGCAGCCTCCTTCACGAGCAGTCCTGCCGGACGTGCATGGATACCAGCTTCGTCAGTAATAACATAAGTAAATTGTTTCATTTTTATTTCCTCCGTTTCGCTAATAACAATATTCTGCCGCTAAATTCTTAAAATCCTATTTTTGTTTTTATCTTTTTCTCTCTATATATTATTCGTTCACGCTCTTTTTAACAAACCCCATAAGCACAGCTGCCAGCACACTGCCTGCTGCCAGAGCTGCAAAATACATAGGCCAGTTCTGCACTACGCCGAAAACAAACACGCCGCCATGCGGTGCCGGAACACTGCAGCCAAAAGCCATGGACAAAGCACCGGCCACACCACTGCCCAAAGCGCAGGTCGGAATTACGCGCAGCGGGTCACTCGCTGCAAAGGGAATAGCGCCTTCGGTAATAAAGGACAGGCCCATGATAAAGTTGGTCACACCGGACTGACGCTCCTTAGAAGTAAATTTACTCTTAAACAGCATAGTACTCAGTGCAATCGCCAGCGGCGGCACCATACCGCCAATCATAACAGAAGCCATAATCTCGCTGCTTACAGCGCTGCCGTCGGCAGCTGCCAAGGAAGCAGTACCGAAAACATAGGCTGCCTTGTTCAGAGGACCGCCGAAGTCAATGGACATCATAGCTCCCAATACAAAGCCCATCAGTACCTTACTGGTTGTGCTCATGCTTGCCAGCGCACCTGCCAGCCATTGGTTGAAGGCTGCAGTCGGCGGGTTGATAACGTATGTCATCAAGATGCCCATAAGCAGCAGGCCGATAACAGGATACAGCAGAATCGGCTTCAGACCTTCCAAGCTATCAGGCAGTACACTGAACACCTTGCGCAGTGCCAAAATCAGATAACCGCCGATGAAGCCTGCAAACAGCGCACCGAAGAAGCCGCTGCCGCCGGAGGCTGCCAAAAAGCCGCCCACGATACCAAGCATCAGTGCCGGACGTTCGCCGATACTCATTGCGATATAGCCTGCCAGAATCGGCATCATCATGCTAAACGCCAAACCGCCGATATTCTTGAAGAAGGCTGCCAGCGGCGTGCCACTGCCAAACTTAGCCGTGCCGGCAAATTCCATATCGAACATAAATGCCAGCGCGATAAGAATACCACCGCCGATTACAAACGGCAACATGTGCGAAACGCCATTCATCAGATGCTTATAAATTTGTCTCCCCAGACTTTCCTCCGCATCTGCCACGTCACTTGTCGCCTCGCTGCCGCCCTTGCCTGCGTAAGCAGGAACATTACCGCTCAGAATCTCCTCGATAAGCTCCTTCGGCTTGTTGATACCGTCAGCTACCTTAACGAAGATAACCGGCTTTCCTGCAAAGCGCTCCACAGGCACGTTCTTGTCTGCAGCCACAATAATGCCTTCGGCTTCTTCTATCTCTGCCGCCGTCAGCTTATTTTTTACGCCGCCGCTGCCATTGGTTTCAACCTTCATTGCAACGCCCATCTTACCGGCCATCTCCTGCAAAGCCTCTGCTGCCATATAGGTATGTGCAATACCTGTCGGGCAGGCAGTAACAGCCAGCACCTTGCGCTGCTTAGCAGGCTCTGCTGCCGGTGCCTCTTCTTCCTCGTCTTCAAATTTTTCGTTTTCGTATTTATCGATAACTGCCAAAAATTTCTTAGCATCGCCGGCATTCAGCAGCTCACTGCGGAAATCATCGTTCATCAGCAGCATGCTCAGATGGCTCAGCACATCAAGATGCACATTATCCTTCGTATCAGGTGCAGCAATCAGGAAGAACAGCTTCGCAGGCTCGCCGTCCAGACTGTCGAAGTCAACGCCGTCCTTTACCAGCATAGCTGCCAGTCCCGGTGCCTTTACAGCACTTGTCTTGGCATGCGGAATGGCAATGCCTTCACCGATACCCGTGCTGCCCTCCTCTTCACGACGCAGCACGCAGGCTCTGTATTCGTCCTTATCAAGCAGATTACCGCCGCTCTCCATCAGCGTAATCAAATGCTCCAGCGCTGCTGCCTTATCCTTAGGCTGCGCTTTAAGATCAATGCTTTCTACCTTCAGCAAATCAACTATTTTCATCTTATTTTTGCCCCTTCTTTTTTATTTATTAGTCACGCCCTGTAAAATAATTTTATCAATATCATCACTTGTTGCCAGCCAATCCTTAAACGCGCTTGCGCTGCCTGCGGCTACGCCCAGGCGCAATGCCTCCTCATAATCCTGCGTTTTTAGATAGCCTGCCAAAAAGCCGGCCACCATACTGTCGCCTGCTCCGACAGAGTTTACCAGCTTTCCCATCGGTGAAGCCATCATATGCTGCCTGCCATTTTCGTCCAGCAGTACAGCACCGTCCGCTCCACGCGAAACCAGCACATTACGTGCTCCCTGCTGCTGCAGCTTCAGCGCAGCAGCAAGAATATCCTCCTCATTCAGCAACGGTCCCCGGCCAAAGAACTCTCCTAATTCCTCATGGTTTGGTTTGATTAAAAACGGCTTATATTTCAGTACCTTGAGCAGCAAATCGCCGGTAGCATCTACCACAACCCGTGTGCAAGCAGGCTGCAGCAGCTCCAGAATCTGCTCATAAATATCATCCGGCAGCGAAGCGGGTATGCTTCCTGCCAGCACTAAAATATCATCCTGCGTCAGTCCCTGCAGCTTAGCAAAAAGCTTGTGCAGCTCTTCCTTGCTCAACTGCGGTCCCTGACCGTTCAGCGCCGTTTCCGAGTCCGAAATAATCTTCGTATTAATCCGCGAGTAGCCTGCAGCAGCCCGAATAAAATCGCAACGGCAGCCTGCTTCCTGCAGCAGGCGTTCTATTTCTGTACCGCTGAAACCGGCCGTGAAGCCCAAGGCTACCGATTGCAACCCCAGATTTTGCAGCACCAGCGAAACATTGATTCCCTTACCACCTGGATATATATTTTCTGCTTGGGTGCGGTTAATCTCGCCTACTGCAAAAGCATCAACCTTTACCACATAATCAAGCGAAGGGTTAAAGGTTACAGTGTAAATCAAAGCACAATCACCTCCGTATGCTGCTTATAGGAGTTAACATTCAGAGCCTCCTGCGCAGCCGTAATAATCACGCCCTTAGACAACGGGGCGAAGGACACGTTCGACAGTGCCTCAAACTTGCTGGCATCCGCCAGCACATAGCATTTATGGCAATGCTCCATCGCCACACGCTTATTCATGGCCTCCTCGATATCAGGAGTTGTGAAGCCCTCTTCCACAGTAATGCCATTTGTTCCGAAAAAGCCCTTGCTGAAATTGTAATGCTGCAGAGAAGCTACTGCCTCCGTGCCGATTACCGCATCAGTTGTTGCCTTCACACGCCCTGCTATAAGCAGTGTTTTCAGGCCGCGCTGCGCCAGCTTCTGCGCCAGCGTAATACCATTCGTCACGTAAACAGCATTCTTTTCCGTCAGGTAGGTTGCCAGCTGCTCGGTTGTCGAGCCTGCATCAAGAAAAATAAAATCGTTGGGACGCACCAGCGTTGCCGCATACGCAGCAATCGTGCGCTTGTCTTCAATATTACGACTGTATTTTTCCTGCATATTGCGCTCCTGCACAGGCTCCGCCTCGCGCACGGCAGTCGCACCGCCATGCACCTTGCGTACCTTGCCCAAGCTGTCCAGCTGCACCAAATCTCGGCGGATAGTGGACTCAGAGGTTTCCAGAAGCCTTGCCAGCTCCGGTACTGTCGCCGCACCGTCACGCGTGACAATGCGAGTGATTTCTTCAAATCTTTCTTGCGTTAACATGAGCATCTCTCCTCTTGCAGATATTATATAACCATTTTCACGCAAAATCAATCATTTTTGAGCAAAAAGCCGCATTTTTTTGAATTTTTTTTGCAGATTATCTCTCATAACTTTCAAGGCAAAGAAAAATGGATGCCTCTCCCACAGCAGAGAAGCATCCATAATAAAGTATCGTTTATATAGTTTTAAAGACAACACATAAAAGTATCAGCTTATTTGACCAATGCACGCATTTCATCCGCAGTCAGAGTAAAGTATTCCTTTACGGTGTAAAGCTCACGGCGGCCACGGCAATCTGCAAACAAAGCCACATCTACATCAGGAATATTTTCCATTGCTTCCTCTAAGCTCTTGCCGTTTTTGGCATAAGCCTCAAAGCGCAGGACAAATTTTTCGCCGGTACCTGCAGGAACCAGCATTGCTTCAAAATAATCATCCTCGCGCAAATAGCCCTCACGATTAACCTTGCCACGCAGCAGCACATCACTATACTGCTCCTGAGGCAGATAAATACGCATATAAGCATCCAGAATAGTACCTTCCTGCTTGCCTACGTTATCAAAAGGTACCTCTAAGGAAAAATCAATTCTGTCGGCATATACCTTGTCCAAAACAGCCTTGGTGCGTTGCTTTACCAGCAGACGCATTACAGCATCACCCTGCATGGAAATATATACACCTACAATTATAACGCCTAAAATCAACAGTCCTACAAGGACTCCCACAATCGTCATCAGCATCTTGCTTCCCCCTTACGCCTTATGATAATCCTTGATAATGCAGATTGGTGTTTTTTCACTGCCGTTGCCAAAAGGATTATCAATGAGGATTTCCGCAACCTTATCCGGATCAACGCCCTTAGACCAGCCAAGCACTGCAGAGCGCTTCAAATCATTAACGTCGGCAATAGCAGCACCATAGCAGCCGCAAGCCTTGGTAATAGCTTCGGCAACCTTTTCCGGTTCTGCCGGACCATAAACAATATGCTTGTCATACGGAGGCATTGTGCCGGTAACGTCATCAATCAGGCGAGCCTGTTTGCCTGCCATACGGTAGAAGGTACCGCTTACGCCTACGCATTTAGCCGCAAAGCCGCAGATTACTGCCCATAGAACACGCGCACCGCCTTCTGCGTCAATCAGGGATTGCATGCTGTACCAGCTGCTGATACTGCCCTTGGCCGGGAACAGATGCGACAGCACCTTAGCCAGCGGTCCCGGATGAAACTCCTCACAGCGCATTGCTCTGCCTTGGGTAATAGCAACTACGCTTTCGGCAGTGCAGACAACATCATTGGGGCCGATTTTATCCTTGGCATATTCCAGAATAGCATCACAGATATCATCGTGATGAGTCAAAATTCTTGTTGGCACAGGAACAATCTTATATTTTTCCATACTCTCACATCTCCTCCGCAGCCTTATCCGCTGCATATACCTTCTGAATTTTATCATACCATTCAGGCTTCAGACGAACAATGTGGCCTTCGTTATCGGTAAACACATTGCGCGTATGGCCTTCAACCGCCACAGCGCCGTCGCGCAGGCGGATAACAGTATAATCAAATTCCATTTTTGCTTTATTAAAGGCACTCATTTTTACCTGTACTTCAAAATCATCATCAAAGGTACAGGAATTTTTATACTTGGCGCGCACCTCGGTAATCGGGAAAATAACGCCGTCAGCCATCAGCTCGCCCAGGGAAATACCGCAGGCACGCAGATATGCTACACGTCCCATTTCAAACCAGCGCAGATAATTGGCATGATGCACAACACCCATCATATCAGTTTCAACAAAACGCACCTTATCTCGTATTGTAATCATAAAATCTCCTTTTCATATTCAAGGCTTCCTGCAGATAACAGGCTTACAATCAATTTATTATTATAGCACTTTTAGCGCCAAGTGCCTAACAAATCTTATAAATTAGATAAATTTTTCTCTGCCAGCAGGCGCTTAACCTTTTCAGCCAGCAAAGCATAAAGTACGGAAAACAGCGGTACGCAGACAATCATACCGGCAACACCGCCAATGCTTGCTCCAATCGTCACCGCTGCCAACACCCACAGCTCCGAAAGACCTACAGCCTTACCCACAATCTTAGGATAAAGCAAATCAGCTTCGATGCGCTGCAGCACAATGTATAATATGATAAAATACCAGATTTTCTCCGGTGCTGCCACCAGTATTAAAAAGCAGCCGATAAGAGCACTGATTAATGTACCGAGAATCGGTATCAGGCTCAGCACAGCCACCAGCAGCGAAATGACCGTCGCATAGGGGAAGCCGCAAAGCGTCATACCGACGAAATACATCACGCCCAAAAGCAGCGCCACTACCAGCTGTCCGCCCACAAAGCCGCGGAAAATCTGCTCTGATGTCTGCAATACATGCAGAATATAAGCAGCGCGCTCCTTCGAGCAAAAGGCAAAAATTACGCATTTAAAGTTGCGCGCAAGACGATGCTTTTCCAGCAGACAATAGATTGCTACGACAAAACCGATAACACAGCTTGCAAGCACCTCCAGAACGGAGGCCGTTGCCAAAAACGTCTGCTCCAGCAAAAGACGCTTGTTGTTCTGCAGATAATTGAGCATCGTCTGATAAACCTCTTTAGCCTGCGCCTGTACCACAGCCAGCTCGTCTGCCGAGAAGGAAAGCTCCTGCGCCTTCTGCTGCAGATAAATATTCAGCTTGGCTAACGCCGGCGGCAGCATCTTGACGAGCATTTTCATGCTGGCATGTAGCTCGGGCACAATCGTCAGCACAAAGAAAGCCAACAAGCCGATGATAATCGCTAGGCTCAAAAGCAAACACACTGGACGCTCGAAACGCGATACCACGCTCTGCTTAAAAATTCTGCGCCAATATTGCTCCAGCTTCTTCATCAGCACGTTGACGATAAAAGCCATACAACCTCCAATGACAAACGGCAGCAAAACATCATATATACCAGCCAGCAGTTTTAGGCTGACATTGTAATTCCACAGCGCCCAGATAAGCACAATTGCAAAGGCCAGCAGACAATAAGGATTTCTTTCTTTCATAAGCAACCTCTATTCAAAGCGCATGTCCAAGGTAATACATGCTTATTAAATTAATAATATTATTGTAACATATAAGCGCGCACAAGACAAAAAAGAAGGCTTTTCTTTGCATAAGTTTCACATCTGTGGTATAATTCCATTGTAGTTTTTGCGCCTGTAGCTCAGTGGATAGAGCAATGGTCTCCGGAACCGTGTGCGGAGGTTCGATTCCTCTCAGGCGCACCAAAAAGAAAAAGTACCCTTTCCATTTGTTTGGGAAGGGATTTTTTATGCACTGACATTATCGACTAGTTTTATACTCCTGTGTATTCCCTTTTACCAAAACGTATGTTAAAATTAATTAGTGCTACCACAGCGGTAGGCGGTTGCTCTCCTCGGAGGGCTTTGCGGCTCTCCTATTGCAAGAATCCATATCCTTATGGAAATCTACAAGAAAGAGGTTGGCGCCGATGAATATTCTTGAAGTCCTCGCATTATTAGGCTTCGGTTTGGCTTGTGTCAAATTCGGCTATGAACTCGGTAAAAACGCAAAAAAATAACCACCCAGTCTGCAAACTTGCGGTTATTTTTTAACTACATGATTTAAAAGGCAACCGTCTATCGGTAGCACTTTTTCTATGTCCATTATACTATATACAACAGCTAAAGACAAGTAGTTTATAACTTTGAATATCGTTACAATACAATCATGCTATTTCTCCGGAACCGTGTGCGGATGTTTGCTCCCTTTCAAGAATGCCGACTCGGTAAAAAATAACCGCCCCGTCCTAGGAAAACGAGCGGTTATTTTTAACTAATATTTTCTAAAGGCAACTGTCTATCGGTAGCACTTTTTCTATGTTTATTATACTATATCCAACAGCTAAATACCAGTAGTTTATAGCTTTGAAATTCGTTACATAACAAGCATACTATTTCTCCGGAACCGTGTGCGGAGGTTCGATTCCTCTCAGGCGCACCAAAAAGAAAAGTATCGCTAAGGCTTTTTGAAGGCTTTAGCGGTTTTTTGATGCTCACTTTCAGTTTAGCTTGCTCAAATAATTTTTCAGGCCACGCGCACGGTTAGCAACAGCTTCGCTGATACGCGTAACGCGCTCTTTATCCAGATACGGACTTGTCAACAAGGTATTGCGTACTATCTCAGCGCAAGCATCAATTCCATTGATATCAATAAGGCACTCTTTAACTAAGGCAAGCTGCTTTTTCTGAGTATCTTTAAATGGCATAGCAGGTAATTCCATTCCTATTTCGCTATTTAATGATTCGCACCACAGGCTTGTACCATTATCAAACAACGGTGCAGGACCTAGGAACTTCAAAGAATCAACATCACGGATAAAACCGAAATTACCATAATGCCTGTCGCTGTTATCAATCAGGTAATCTAGGCACAACATCTGCTGTAAATAGCCTGCAACATCAGGTATTTGCAAATAGTCACAGCATCTGAGGAAATGTCCGTAAGCGGAATCATTATTCGATTTTGGAAGAATCTCCTTAACAAAATAAGCAGGAACAAATTCTGTTTCCGTAGTAATAAAATTAGGACACAGGCACAGCGGACGATTATCCTCTATAATCAGCTCATAGGGAACATGCTTAATCGTCAGAGCCTCCGCTACATTAGCGGCAGCAATTTCATTATATGGTTGCTGCAATAGCGGTACCGAGCCTGCTTTGGCAAGATACGTGACGCCGTTGATTTTCACCCACTTTTTCTTTAACCAGCCATTGCTTGAAGCATCCGGCGTTAACGGATTTATTGCAGGCCTGGAAGATTCCTTTTGGAAAAATGCTTCACCTAACTCCTTGGAAAAATCGTTGGTGAAAAAGTTAACCTCCTGCCATGTCAGTTCACTGCCGACAGGCTTCAGCCAATATTGATCAGACAGGCTCAACCCCAAGCTGCGCTTGCTCAAAACCGCTGGAGATTCGACATCATACAAATGCAGGATATAGCGCAATCCGTCGCGACTTGCAGGAATAATACGGCTACGCCACCACTGATTTAATTTGTCTGCGAGCTTATTAAAATCATCAGTAAAAATACCTACAGGAAAGGCTTCTGGATTGTATATCTGCAGGACTTCAGTTATATAGCCTGCTGCGGACATCGTTATCTTAACCAAAGGAATATTTTTATTCATAATTATATACTTATCCATGCTTTTCCCTCCTTCAGTATTTTTTATATTATACCGCAAGCAGCATTTTTTTGAAAGAAAATTATAACCGCCCGCATCTCCACTTCACCTGAGATACGGGCGGTCAGTTTTATTTTTGAAGATTAATTTGTTTTAATTAGAAGCTCCAGTTTACATTGGCCATCCATTTATTAGCCTTTACGCTGTCACCCTTCTGATATTCATAGCCTAAGCCATAAGTAACATTAGCCTTTTCAGCTTCAACAACAAAGCGGCCAATATAGCTACCATTATCAGCTACATCATAGCCAAAGCCATTGCTTGCACCGTTCAGGCTTACTGTCTGCGTTGCATCCAAGTTAGCAGCAACACCATCGACAATCTTATATGTTTTATACTTTTCTGCGTTATCCAAGTAAAGCTCAGATTCAGTTGAAATATCAGCAAGCAACTACGCTTGTAATAGCAGCTTGAATATCGCTAATCTTAGCAGTGTTTACCATCAGCATAGAATTATCAGCGAACTTCACAGAGGCATTAGCAGGTGCAGTTGTCAACGAACCATCAACAGCAATAGAACATTTGGTTACATCAACAGTAGAATCGAAGTGAAGCCTTGGCAGTTAGAGTTTAATTCGATATCAAACATTATTACTCAAACTAAACTTTCCACCAACTTATATACATCAGTAAACGGATTAACATCAACGCCAAAAGGCGATGCATTTCCATTATTTTTTTGATATAATTCCAAACGCTTACTATTTTCAATAGCCTTTGCAGTATGCGCAGACAATTCAACATACACATCTATCGTTTTCCTGTAATTAACAATAAAATTCTTAAGTAAACGACTAACATCATTATAGTTACCCAAAAATTTAGTTGTATATTGATAATGCAATAAATACCACAATTCAAAACATGGATTCGATAATGCGATCTGTATATCCTTTGCTTCTGCCATTCTTCTGGCTTTTTGCAGCTGCATATTTTTATTATCTATAGGATTCGGATTATTGTAATTAACATCTCCGTCTGCAACCACCCAAACTGTATCTCCATTCCTCTTCGCCAGCTGATTTTTCTCTTTGTACTCTACAGCTTTATGTACTAAACTTATGTAATCTGACTCCCCAGCGCTACTCCTACTTCCTACAACTCGAATATCAACATTATTTTTACGCGTACGCAAATGCTCAAAATACTTCGGCTCAGTCTTTGATCCTTCTGTAACTATCAATATTACCGGCTTAATACTTCTGCGGCGAACTCCACGTTTTTCAATTTGCCCTCGCGCCATTTTACAAGCCTCCTTTGATAAACGGTATCGCACCATAGCGTCCAATAAGATATCCCCGCTCTATTTTAGTATCTTTCCGTACAGAAAAATCATCTAAAGAAAATAAATCAGTTGCAGCTGTATTTTCATTCTTTTCGGTAAACCAAATTTGATCACGCCGCATAATATCTAAATCCAAAAGGTTTGTATTATGCGATGTAAAAACAAGCTGAGCGCCATGAGGATTAAATTCTGCACTATTAAATAGAGATATCAAATGTTTAGTCAATAAAGGATGCAAATGCGCATCTATTTCGTCAGCTACTAAAAGCGTCCCCTTGTCTAATGCCTTTCTCACAATACCTACAACTTTAAAATAACTATTTGTACCATCAGATTCTTCGGTCATATTCAAATTATAGAATTTTTCCTTGCCATTTTCGTCTACTACCGTATGTACCGTTTCAATATTATTATAGCTTTGCTTATCAGGCATTAACGAACCTAATCCTTGAAAATCACGTATCTCCAATGCTTTTATACCAAAGTCTGCAACTTGAAGCATACTAGCGATTACAGAACGATATTCTTCATCACGCAAATTTCTCGCATTCAAACCATAAGCATCTGCAATTGATCTTTTTGTAAGAATCTGACAAGACGCAAACCACTCTAAAACAGGTATCACTTTACTGTAGCTCCAGTTAGAAGCAACTGATAAATATAGCTTATTTGCGGACGTACGATCTTTAAGCATATTCTGCTCTTCTACATCTACAGTAAATTTATACTCCTTTGTATTCTTACGCTCAAAAATAATAGCCTGTCTGCCATTTGGATAATAATAGAGATATTCATCAACTACTAAAGTATCCGTAACCGAAAATCCATACGCATAACGAATTGCATCAACAGTAAAAATAACTTCAAAAGAACTCGGCTTGCCAGCTGTAAAATCATCAAATTTAAATGCAGTACGACCAATAGGCATATGTAACTGCTGATTATGTGAGGTCAAAACATAATTCACCATAAACCAAAAAGCATTAAGCACATTAGATTTACCGGAAGCATTAGCTCCATAAATAACAGCACTTTTTAGACATTTTTTATTGTCATGATTTATCAAAAAATCTGGATGTTCTTTGTCTTTACTGGCAAGCAACGACAAAACCACTTTATCCTTTATTGAGAGGTAATTTTCTACACTAAATTGTATAAGCATCTATCATCACTCCTAATCATGCTTTTGCAAGTATTATATATCTATTTTTGTATATTTTCAACAAAAATAATCTTTAAAAAACTTATTATGACTTTTTATACAAAAAACCGCCCAAGCCTCACCGTGAAGTGAAGCCTGGGCGGTTAGAGTTTGCGCTCTCGCCAATTACAGCAGCTCTGCTTTTTTATCCAGAATTGCTTTGCAGGCAGCGCAGGCCGGGCAATCGCAATACTCAGCACCGGCAGCCTTGATTTCCTTAGCATGTGCCAGAATATTTTTAGCCAGCTCAGCACCGAAAACGCCAACACCTGCTTCGGAACCGGCAAAAGCAATCAGGCCGTCAATCGGCATGATGTCTGCTTCCAGCTCTGCAATATAAGCCTTGGTTGCTTCTGCTTCTTCCGCAGTACCAACAGCTGCCAGCCATTTTTCAGCAGCAGCCTTTGCTTCAGCGCTGCAGCTCGGAGCAGCAATCAGAGCTGCAGTTTTTTCTTTAACAAAATCTAACGTTTCTTGTTTCATAATCTGTTAACCTCCTCGTGATGCGTTGCGCATCATCTGTACATATCATAGTACCAAATGGCAGTCCTGTAAAGTACGCACTTTCACGTGCGCCAGTTACCGCAAGGTTACTATTGTAGTATCATGCGTATGCCCATTCTTGAAAACACAGCTTGATCATAATTACGTGCGTACTTCCCACAGTAGAGAATATCATATTAATACACAAAAACTTATAAACTTACCAGGCAGCAACTGTTCCGTCAGCACGCGGCTCCGTTGCTCCCGCCAGTACGCCGTCAGGGCAGCGCCAAATAATTTCACCTCTGCCGAAGCTGGTGTAATCGCTCATTACACGCACCTCATGCCCCAACTTGCGCAGCTCTTCAATAACCGCCGGTGCAAAGCGATCCTCCAACCACACCTCGCGCCCATCAATCCATTGCCAGCGCGGTGCGTCCAGCGCAGCCTGCGGATTCAGCAGGAAATCAATCGTGTTCATCAGCACCTGAACATGACCTTGCGGCTGCATATAGGCACCCATAACACCAAACGGACCAACAGCTTCGCCGTCCTTAGTTAAAAAGCCGGGGATAATTGTATGATAAGGCTTCTTACGCGGCAGCAGGAAATCATCCGAAGATTCTTCCAAGCTAAAGCCTGCGCCTCTGTCATTAAAGTTGATGCCATAACCAGGCAGCACAACGCCACTGCCAAAGTCTTTGTAGTTGCTTTGAATAAAGGATACCATATTTCCTTCATTATCTGCAGTACACAGATAAACAGTACCGCCGCAGAACGGTTTGCCTGCTTCCGGCAGCAAGGCCTGCTCGCCAATAAGCGCACGGCGTTTGGCTGCATATTCCTCGCTCAGCATAGCTTCCACCTTAGTACGCATATAGCGCGGGTCAGCAATATACTGCATGCCATCGGCAAAGGCTAGCTTCATAGCTTCTATCTGCTTATGCAGTGTTGCTACACTGTCACGTCCGTCGAATTCAAAGCCCTTCAATATATTCAAAGCCATCAGCGCTGTGATACCATGACCGTTAGGCGGCATTTCCCACACATCATAGCCACGGTAATTAATATGCACAGGTTCAACAAATTCCGCATGATAATCAGCCAAATCCGCCAACGTCAGGCAACCGCCGGTCTTTTCGCTGAAGGCGACAATTTTTTCGGCAAGCTCACCGCGATAATAGCTTTCGCAGTAGCTTTCCGCCAACAGGCGCAGTGTTTTGGCATGGTCCGAAAGACGTACCAGCTCGCCTGTACGCGGTGCCACGCCTTTGGGAGCAAATGTTGCAAACCAAGGCGCAACAGCAGTATTATCCTTATACGGCATAAGCGCCTCAATGCCCTCCTGCCAAAAGCGTGCTACTATTGGGGAAACAGGATAACCGTTTTCCGCATAATCAATAGCAGGGGCAAATAATTGCGCAAAGGGCAGACGGCCGAAGCGTTTATGCAGCTCCGCCCAGGCTGAAGGCGCTCCCGGAACAGTCACAGCCTGCCAGCCTCTGAAGGGCATTTTATCAGTATGTCCTGCAGCGCGCACAGCCTCCGCCGTCAGGTTCTGCGGCACATAACCGCTGCCGTTAATACCATAAAGCTTATCCTTTACCCAGACAATCGCAAAGCAGTCACTGCCAAGACCGTTATTCGTAGGCTCAACTATAGTCTGGCAAATTGCCGTAGCGATAGCTGCATCAATAGCGTTGCCGCCTTGCTGTAAAATTTGCAGGCCGGCCTGCGAGGCCAATGGCTGCGAGGTGCAGACCATACCGCGTCTGCCATAAACTACGCGACGGCGCGAAGCGTAAGGATATTGTTGTCCGTCGAATTGCATTTGCATAATTATCACTCCATAAATGATGATTAGTTGAAAAAAGCACACCTTTACAGATGTGCTTTTAATAAATTTTGAGTAATTATAAAATCTTGGACAGGAAGTTTTTGGTACGCTCCTCTTTTGGATTACCAAAAATTTCTTCCGGAGTACCCTCTTCCAAAATTTTGCCGCCGTCTACGAAGCATACACGGTCGCCAACCTCACGGGCAAAGCCCATTTCGTGAGTAACAACAGCCATGGTCATGCCTTCGTTAGCCAGCTGTTTCATAACATCCAGAACCTCGTTAACCATTTCCGGGTCGAGAGCACTTGTCGGCTCGTCAAACAGCAAAGCCTTCGGCTTCATGCACAGCGCACGCGCAATAGCAACACGCTGTTGCTGACCACCGCTGAGCTGGTCGGGATAATTATTGGCTTTGTCTTCCATGCCAACCTTTTTCAGGTACATATGCGCAGTCTTTTCTGCTTCATCCTTAGAAACGCCACGCACCTTCATCGGTGCCAGCATCAGATTCTGCATAACAGTCATATGCGGGAACAGATTAAAGCGTTGGAATACCATGCCGACTTCCTTGCGGATTTCGTTGATATTAGCCTCACCGTTCAGCGGAATACCGTCGATAACAATGCTGCCGCCGGTAGGCTCCTCCAAAAAGTTGATGCAGCGCAGCAGAGTACTCTTACCGCTGCCGCTGGGGCCGATAATAACAACAACCTCTTTTTCCGCAATCGTCAGGTTTACACCCTTGAGTACGTGCAGATCACCAAAGCTTTTCTTCAGATCTTTGATTACAATCATTTCCTTGCTCATTTCGTGTCAAACCTCCGCTCCAGATAACCGGTAAACCTTGCAACAGCAAAGGTCATAATCAGATAGATAATAGCTACAGCCATCCAGATTTCAAAGGAAGCGTAGGTACGGGCAATAATCAGCTGGCCGCGACGAGTCAGCTCTTCGAAACCGATAACGGAAACCAGAGAGGAATCCTTCAGCATCGCAATAAATTCATTGCCCAGAGGCGGAATGATGCGCTTGAAGGCCTGCGGCATGATGATATAGCGCATAGTCTGCGCCCAGGTCATACCGAGGCTGCGGCCTGCTTCCATCTGGCCCTTGTCAATAGACTGGATGCCTGCACGGAAGATTTCGGCAACATACGCACCGCTGTTGATGGAGCAGGCGGAAATTGCTGCCACAAACGGATCAACACGGCTGCCGATAATGTTAGGCAACGCAAAATACACGAGGAAGATTTGTACCAACAGCGGGGTGCCGCGGATAAAATCGACATAAACATTGGCAAAATAACGCAACGGCTTAATGCTGCACAAGCGCGCAATACCGATCATGCAGCCAATCAGCAGACCGAAGGTAACGCTCATCGCCGTAATCTCTACGGTAATAGCGGCACCGGCCAGCAAAAGCGGAAACGAATTTGCCATAAGCTCAAAATTCATATTCTCCCAATCCCTTCTAAATTCTTAGTTGCAGGCTGGAGAGAACCACTGCTTATTTTTTCTCTCCAAACCATTTAGTATAAAGCTTATCATATTCGCCGCTCTTTTTCAATTCAGCTAAAGCTTTATTTAAATCGCCGGCCAGCTTGCTGCCTTTTTTAACAGCAATACCATAAGGCTCAGCTTCCATTCTTTCACCAACAGTTTTAGCAAAGTCCTTGCCTGCTTTGGTCATATAGTATTCAATAACCGGAGCATCACCGATTACAGCATCAGCACCGCCGTTTTTCAGCTCCAGAGAAGCCTCGTCCTGAGTATTGAATGCCTTTACTTTAGCGCCTTCAACAGTTCTGGATTTATTTTCACCGGTAGTACCGATTTGGCAGGCAATAGTTTTACCCTTCAAATCATCGATAGATTTTACATTGCTGTCTTTACGTACCATAATCATCAGACCGGAAGTGTAATAGGATTCAGTAAAATCAACAACCTTTTTACGCTCGTCGGTAATGGTCATACCGGCAATAGCAACATCAATATTGTTGGAATTCAATGCCGGAATCAGAGCATCAAAGCCCATGCTTACCATTTCAACCTTGTAGCCCATTTGCTTGCCAAGAGCTTCAATCAGTTCAATATCAAAGCCGGTCAGATCCTTGCTGCCTTCCTTAGGAAATTCAAACGGTGCAAATACAGGCTCAGTGCCGACACGCAAAACCTTAGCGCTGTCAGCCGCCTTTTTTTCCTCACCGCCGCAGCCGGTTAGCAGCATGCTGCAGGCCATAATAGCCATCATTAAAAATACTAATACCTTTTTCATTTGTTGGTCCCCCTCATTTTTTCTTTTCTAATTTTCTAATATCAAACGGAGCACGTCCGGCAATTAAACCCTGTCGTGCTCCGTAGTGAACAAAATATTATTTCTTTACTTCACCAAACCAGGTTTTGTAAATCTTGTCATATTCACCATTTTTCTTCAACTCAGCCAAAGCCTTGTTGATTTCGCCAGCAAGCTTATCATTGCCTTTTTTAACAGCCAAACCGTATTGCTCTGCTTCCATGATATCGCCAACAGTCTTCATGCTGGTGTTGCCGCCCTGTGCCAGGTAATAACCAACTACAGGACTATCATTGATAATCGCATCAACGCCTTTGTTTTTCAATTCCATAACAGCTTCATCATTAGTGTTGAAAGCAGTTACTTTAGCGTTAGCAACGTTTCTGGCATTTTTTTCACCGGTAGTACCGATTTGGCAGGCAATACGTTTGCCTTCCAGATCTTTAACGCTCTTAACTTCGTTGTTGTCCTTATTTACCATGACAATCAGGCCGGAAGTATAATAAGGTTCAGAGAAGGTAACAGCCTTTTGACGTTCTTCGTTAATGCTCATGCCTGCAGCAACAACATCAATGTTACCGGAGTTCAGTGCCGGAATCAAAGCATCAAAGCCCATGCTGACAATTTCAACCTTGTAGCCCATTTGCTTGCCGATAGCACGTGCCAGATCCATATCAAAGCCATCATAGCTTTTGCTGCCCTCTTTTTGGAATTCAAAAGGTGCAAAGGTAGGCTCTGTACCTACACGCAGTACCTTTTCCGGTTCAGCAGCTTTTTTATCGCCACCACCGCAGCCGGCAATCATCATAGAAGCAGCAGCCAGAATTGCCATAACTAAAAACAAAATCTTCTTCATCATCAATTTCCCCTTTCGATATTGTAAGCCATTTTTGAGATACGTACATTATATACCTAAATACCCGCAAGGTAAAGTATTTTTATGAAAAAAAACAGTATAAAAATAAAAATTTGCCGCATTTTTTTTCAAAATACAGCAAACTGTAATTTAGGTAACAAAAAACAACTCAGCTGACCTGGTTTTCGCCCCCACACTCGCCTGCTGGAAGGTTCGCTCCTAAGCATTCCGCTCCCCACTACTACCTCTCTCGCCCATATTTTTTTTGCGGCAGGACTTACTTCTAAGCTGCACCGTGCTCACAGCAAAATTTTGCTGCTTACGTGGATCGTTTCGCCTGCAACTGGCATCGACTTGCAACCACAGACCTGAGTTGTCCTATCTATTATAATGGGAAAAAATTTTTTTTGCAAGTCAATAGCTCTGCATACTTTTATCTTTTGTCAAAAAGTGCTATACTATTGGTACTCAATATTGAACGGAAAAAAAGGAAATACGCTTTATGATTGCTATACCACAATGTCTGGACTTTGCGGATGCTCGCCTGACGAAGGATATCTGCGAGTTCTATTTAAGAATGTTGGAAATTAAAAATAGAGAAATTTATCTGCACAGTCAGCAGGTTGCCAATTATTCTGCCAGCACTGCTGCTAAGCTCGGTCTGCCTGCCAGCGAAGTTTCACAGATAAAAACAGCAGCGCTGCTGCATGATATCGGTCAGCTTTCCGTACCCAATATTATTTTGGCTAAGTTGCCGTTTCTTTCTACGCGCGAGCAGTCTATTTATAAACGTCACTGCATCGCAGGCGCCAGCATGCTGGAAAACATTCCCGGCTTTGACACCATCAGTGACATCATCCGCGCGCACCATGAAAAATGGGACGGCACCGGTTATCCCAAACGCCTTAAGGGACAGAACATCCCTATCGGCGCACGCATAGTTGCCGTAGCCAATTATTATGACCGCAACCTGAACCCCTGCACCCAGCATTGGCAAAAAACTCACGCCGACGCTATCATCGAGCTGCAGAACAAGGCCGGTCTGGATTTTGAACCGGCAATCGTCAAGGCCTTTATAGAATCTGTTATTCCGCAAGCCTTGCGCACACAATTAAAATAGCATTGTCAGTCCTGCTAAGACCGACAATGCTATTTCTTTTTCCGGGCATCCCTGCTCCTGCGAGCCGGGATGCTTTATTTTTTATAAAATTGTAAATGCACTGCTTATCAGATGCTTAAGCCCTCGCCGTCGTCCCATTGTACAATGCCGTCTGCCTTCAGCGATTCCTGCACCAGGATAACGCGTTGGTTTTCGCTGCCGCGAAAGCGCAGATTAGGATTCTTCAGCTCAAGCTTAAATTCTCCATCCACCAATACGTCGATATAAGACAACATTTCTTCGGTAATTTCCCAAGGTCCCAGGTTACCTGTCAGCATATCTTTTTCGAAATTATAACCGCTGTAGCACCAGATATCCTTTTTGGGGAAGCGCTCTCTTACTTTGCGCAAGAACGGCAGCAGCGCTGCCTGATTGGCAGGCTCAAAAGGTTCACCGCCCAAAAGCGACAGGCCGCGGATATGTTCGTTCTCCAACAACTCCAGCAAATGCTCTTGCGTTGCTTCCGTAAATGGCTGGCCGTAATTAAAATTCCAGGACTCCGGGTTAAAGCAGCCCTTGCAATGATGCGTACAGCCGCTGACAAACAACGATACACGCAAGCCCGGTCCGTTAGCAATATCCAGATTTTTTATTTCTGCGTAATTCATACGCCCTCACCTCGCAAATTACAGATGCATTACTCTGGCTTTGATTTCTTTAGTCTTGCCTACATTCCAGAAGTTCTCTCCCAGATAACCGCAGGTACGGCGGATAACAGTCATCTTGGAATGATCCTTGTTGTGGCATGCGGGGCATTCCCACTCATTATCATCGTTAATGGTAATTTCACCGTCAAAGCCGCAAACATGGCAGTAATCGGATTTTGTATTAAACTCCGCATACTGAATGTTGTCATAAATGAATTTGACAACCTCTTCCAATGCTTCTGTGTTGTGACGCATATTAGGAATTTCTACATAAGAAATCGCACCGCCGGAGGAAATATTCTGGAACTGGCTTTCAAATTTAAATTTGCTGAAAGCATCAATCTTCTCGCGTACGTCAACATGATAAGAGTTAGTATAGTAACCCTTATCGGTAACATCCTCAATCGTTCCGAAGCGCTCCTTATCGATACGGGCAAAGCGGTAGCAAAGGCTTTCTGCCGGTGTACCGTACAGACCAAAGCCAAGACCGGTCTGTGCCTTCCATTTATCGCAGGCACCGCGCAGACGGTTCATAACGCGCAGGGCAAAATCCTTGCCTGCAGGATCGGTATGGCTTACGCCCTTCATCAGCTTGGTCAGCTCATAAAGGCCGATATAGCCAAGAGAAATGGTAGAATAACCGTTTTCCAAATATTTATCAATGGTCTCACCCTTACCCAGACGGGCAATAGCACCGTACTGCCAATGTACAGGGCTGACATCGCTCTTAATGCCCTTCAGCGCATTGTGGCGGCACATGAGAGCTTCAAAGCACAGCTCCAGACGCTCATCCAGCAGTTTCCAGAACTTCTGCTCATCGCCTTTGGCAACAATGCCAATCTGCGGCAGGTTCAGAGAAACTACGCCCTGATTGAAGCGACCTTCGAATTTATAGTTACCGTTTTCATCCTTCCATGGAGACAGGAAGCTGCGGCAGCCCATCGGGGAGAATACATTGCCTTCGTAGTTTTCACGCATCTTCTTGGCGCTGATGTAATCGGGATACATACGCTTAGCGCTGCATTTTACTGCCAGACGTGTAATGTAATCGTACTTGCCGCCCTTCAGGCAGTTATGCTCATCCAGAACATAAACCAGCTTCGGGAAGGCCGGGGTTACATAAACGCCCTTGTCATTTTTAATGCCCTGCAGACGCTGACGCAGAATCTCTTCCACAATCATAGCGTTTTCCTTCAGATACGGATCATCCTTCTGCAGATTCAAGAACAGGGTAACAAACGGAGATTGACCATTGGTGGTCATCAAGGTATTGATCTGATACTGAATGGTCTGTACGCCGCCCTTCAGCTCGTAGCGCAGGCGCTCATTTGTCAGACGCTCCAGAGTTTCGTCATCAATGTTGCCTCCGGAGGTTTCCTTGATGCTCTTTTTAAACTTTTCGTAGCTCTTACGCAGATATTTGCCCAGATGACGGATATCAACAGACTGACCGCCGTACTGGCTGGAAGCAACGGATGCAATAATCTGTGTCATAACGGTGCAGGCAACCTGAAAGCTTTTAGGGCTTTCAATCATCTTGCCGTTCATAACCGTGCCGTTATCCAGCATATCACCGATATTAATCAGGCAGCAGTTGAAAATAGGCTGAATAAAATAGTCGGCATCATGGAAATGCAGCACGCCCTCTTCATGCGCCTTGGAAATCTTGGCCGGCAGCATAATACGCTTTGTCAAATCCTTGGAAACCTCACCGGCAATCAGGTCGCGCTGAGTAGCAGCCATAGTTGCATTTTTATTACTGTTTTCTTCCATAACGTCCTTATTGCTGTTGCGGATTAAGGACAGAATAGAATCGTCGGTAGTGTTGGCCTTACGCACCAAAGCACGTTTATAACGGTAAATAATATACTGCTTTGCCAGCTCAAATTTACCTGCATCCATCAGGCTATGCTCTACCATATCCTGAATGTCTTCTACAAGCAGGCGCATACGGTTACGAGATTGTACGCTATCCGCAATTTCCTGGATTTTATCCTCCTCAATACGAAATTCCGGTTCTACGGCAGCATTGGCTTTTTGAATAGCAACGACAATCTTTGCGGCATCAAAATCTACTGTTGTGCCATCGCGCTTAATTACTTTCATAACCTTTCAGCATCCTTTCCTGTAAAATTAAAGTTATAAATCAATATCTTCGTATAATAACTAAGAGCAAAAATCCATAAGTTATTCTTAAAATACACCTATACGTTATTCAAGGCTCTGACCGTAACGGTCAAAGCCTTGTCTTAATCATAAAAAACAGCTACGGTTCAGCGTAGCATTTTCGGTAGCTTTATTCTACCACAATATGTCGTAGGTGTCAAAGATAAATTCATCAATATGTTGATAAATTTGATTGTAGACGATTTTTTTGCCAATTTAGCACTTAGCTTTATTTTTTACATTTTCAGCTAATCGCTTTACAAAAAAGTCCTGCGAGAGGAAATGTTCTGCAGAAAAGCAACCAAAAATTATCCCTCTGACGGCGTTTTTTCAAGCTGTTACCTTTGTACACGCACTGCAAAATATGGTATAATAATTTTCATCTTATTGTTTTGTTATAGGGGTGTTGTTTATGAATAATTCATCAGCAAATAATCACAGTACACGCGGCGTTCTCATGCTCACGCTGTGTGCCTTCATCTGGGGTACTGCCTTTATCGCGCAAAGCGTCGGCGGCGATTACGCCGAACCGTTAACATTCAACTGCGCGCGCAGTGTTTTGGCTACTATATTTTTGTTCGGCTGCTGCCTATTGTTCGACAAAGCGGCAGGTAAGCGCTTTACTGTTTTAGGCAGTGATGACCCTATTTATAAAGAACGTCTACTTAAGGGCGGCATCACCTGCGGCCTGTTCCTCTCACTCGCGTGTTTTTTCCAGCAGCTTGGCATAATGTACACTACCGTAGGCAAAAGCGGCTTTATTACAGCACTCTATATAATTCTGGTACCTGTTTTGAGCTACATCTTCTACCGTCGCTCCGTTTCCCTGCAGCAAGGCCTCAGTGTTGTCGTAGCAGCCGTAGGCATGTACTTCATCTGCATCAACGAAGGCTTCTCTATCAACAAAGGTGATTTATATACCCTCATCTGCGCTTTCTGCTTTGCTGCACAGATTATCGCCATAGAAAATATCATTAAAAATCTTGACGGCGTGCGCCTGTCACTCATACAATTTATGACCTGCACCGTTGTCAACGGTGTGCTGATGTTTATTTTCGAAACACCATCCATGAGCAATATTATTGCAGGCTGGTCACCTATCGCCTACGCCGGTATTATGTCCAGCGGTGTAGCCTACACGCTGCAGATTGTCGGTCAAAAACATGTCAGCTCCCTGGTTGCCTGCATGCTGATGAGTCTGGAATCAGCCTTCGCATTGGTAAGCGGCTGGATTATTTTGGGACAGGCTATGAGCAGCCGTGAAATCTTTGGCTGTGCTCTGGTATTTGCAGCTATTACGCTGGCACAACTGCCGGAAGAAATACTGGGATTAAAGAAGCGCTAAGCCTTACACTTAAAATAAATTGACAAAGAAAAAATAATTTCCTATAATAAGCAAAGTAAGAGAGATTCCTGATAGCCGTATGTCAGTCCTCTCCGGATTTGTTTTGCGAGAGACTGCCTGCGACCTCAGGCAGTCTTTTTGTTATTCTTTTATTTCCTTTTATCCATTGAGAAATTATTACTGGCAAGGAGCTGATATTATGGATCATTTTCAGATTCACGCACCTACACAAATAATCTTCGGTAAAAATACCGAAAACGAAGCAGGTAAATGGTGTAAATATTACGGTGCCCACAAGGTACTTGTACACTTCGGCGGTCACAGCGCCAAGAAAAGCGGTCTGCTGGACCGCGTCTGCGCCAGCCTGCAGGACGCAGGCCTGGAGTACGTACTGCTTGGAGGCGTTGTGCCTAATCCGCAGCTTTCCATGGTTAAAAAGGGCGTAGAGCTTTGCCGTGAGGAGAACGTTGATTTTATTCTCGCAGTCGGCGGCGGCAGTGTTATCGACAGCGCCAAGGGCATTGGCTACGGCCTGGCTAACCCCGGAGATGTTTGGGATTATTATGCTAAGAAAAAAGAGATTACCGCCTGCGCTCCGCTCGGCGCTGTGCTGACTATCGCGGCAGCAGGCAGCGAAATGAGCAACTGCAGCGTTATCACCAACGAAGACGGCATGCTCAAGCGTGGCCTTTCTACCGATTACGGCTACTGTAAATTCGCTATTATGAACCCTGAGCTTACCTATACACTGCCTGCCTACCAGACAGCCAGCGGCTGCACTGATATCATGGTACATACCTTAGAGCGTTACTTTACCGCACCGGCAACACATCAGCTGGCACTAATCGACGGCATTGCCGAAACCTTGCTGCGCAATGTTATGCGCTATGCTAAAATTGCGCTCAAAGAGCCTGATAATTACGATGCCCGCGCTGAAATTATGTGGAGCGGCACCCTGTCTCACAACGAAACCACCGGCGACCGCACCTTCGGTGACTGGTCCTGCCACCAGCTGGAGCACGAGCTGAGCAGCATGTTCGGCGTTGCTCACGGCGCAGGCCTCGCAGCAGTCTGGGGCAGCTGGGCACGCTATGTATATAAAGAAAATATCGGACGCTTCGCACAGTTGGCAGCTAACGTTTTCCATATTCCCTACAACTTCCATAATCCTGAAGCCACAGCTTTGGAAGGCATTGCTGCAATGGAAAGCTTCTTCCGTCATATCGGTATGCCTACAAGCATTCACGAGCTTATCGGCAAGAACATCACAGAAGATGAAATCAAAGAGCTGGCATATAAATGCAGCTTCATGAATACGCGCACCATCGGCCAGTTTAAGGTACTGACTATCGAAGATATGGAAAATATCTACCGTGCGGCAAAATAACCTGCGGTTAACGCAAAAAAGCTTCCCCTTGCGGGAAGCTTTTTATACTTTAAGTGCCGGAAATACAAAAAACTCCGTAACCCAAGGGTTACGGAGTAATTTTTATGAAGATTACATTGCTGCTTCTTCAACAGGATATACACTGATTTGGCGTTTGTCGCGGCCTTTGCGTTCAAATTTAACGCGACCTTCAACCTTAGCATAAATAGTGTAGTCCTTGCCCATGCCAACATTGTTGCCCGGATGGAATTTAGTACCACGTTGACGAACGATGATGCTGCCAGCGGTTACCAGCTGGGTGTCATGAGCTTTGGTACCCAGACGTTGTGCGTTAGAGTCACGACCGTTGTGGGAGCTACCAGTACCTTTTTTATGTGCATGTAATTGCAGAATAATTTCAAACATTACTTTCACCTCCTATGTTCTTGAATGCGAACATATTGCGGACACTGACGCGCTATTGATTCCACTCCATAAATCATGGTTTGCAATATAGCCTCTGTCAGGTCGGTAGGAGCACTGTTCAATGCTACCTCGAAGATTCCGTCCTCCTGATTAACGACATAGGACGGATTGAGTTTCAAATGTTTTTCCAAGCCAAGCAAGGGAGCCTGCGTCAGAGCGGAAACAGCGCTGCAGACAATGTCTGAGCCTTCCTCACTGTAGCCAGCATGACCACTGACCTTATAGCCGGTAATCATACCCTGCTTGTTCCTGAATAAATCAACACTTACCATAAAAATTATGCGTTAATAGCGGTGATTTCAACAGTAGTGAACGGTTGACGATGACCTTGACGTTTACGGTAGTTGGATTTAGCTTTGTATTTGAAAACGAAAATCTTGTCTGCTTTGCCGTGTTCTACAACTTTAGCAACAACTTTAGCGCCTTCAACTACGGGCTTGCCAATCTTAACATCAGCATCATTTACAACGGTCAGAACTTCTTCAAAAACTACTTCAGCGCCAACTTCTGCGTTCAGTTTTTCAACTTGCAGAGTTTCGCCTTCGCTTACGCGGTATTGTTTGCCACCGGTTTTGATAATTGCGTACATCTATTGCACCTCCCTTAATGATAAACTCGCCAAATACGGTACCCTGACGCCAGGGATTTTCAGAACCTCTCTGCGCGGTTGGGGACGGACCAAATCAGTCCATACTGGAATATTTTACCTTAATGTCTGCTATTTGTCAACACCACTGTTGTCTAAAATCATAAAACTTTCTACATGCAGGGAAGCATCTGCCTCAACCTTTATGGAGCAGGCCAATTCCCGTTCCCAAGCACGCAAATCCTTGCTTACAAGCCACTCTGCCAGCCAGGGATTAGCGGTAATCAAAAGATTCTTTGAGCTGCTGCGACGCTTCAGCAAAGTACGCAGACGGCGCTTAATTTCCAAAGAAAGATTCTCTCTGCTCTGTACACGTCCGCTGCCGTTGCATACCGGGCAGGGAGTGTATAATACGCTTGATAAATTCTGACGCGATTTTTTTCTGGTAATCTCCACCAGATTCAGTACCGTGATATCCTGCACCTTGGGATGCATTTTATCACCCTTCAGCGCCTGCTGCAGAGAGTTCATAATCTCTCTTTTGTGATTATCGGTATGCATATCAATAAAATCTACTACGATAATACCGCCAATATCACGCAAACGCAGCTGACGCGCAATCTCCAACGCCGCCTCGCGGTTAATCTGCATAATCGTTTCTTCCAGATTTTCGCGTCCGCTGAACTTGCCGCTGTTAACATCAATAACCGTCATGGCCTCGGTGTGGTCGATAACAAGGTAACCGCCGCTAGGCAAAGTCACCTGTCTGTCGCTGATGCCGGCAACCGCTTCGCCCTGCTTATGATATTCAAAGATATCCTCCAGACCCTGATACAGCGTTACCCTGATATCTTGTGCCTGCGGCATCTCGGCCAGCAGCTCTTCTACACGTTTATAAATCGGCAGATTATCAATCACTATTTCCGTCAGCTCCGGACGCAGATAGTCGCGCACAATACGAATCGGCAGATCAAGCTCACGCCTCAGCAGGCAGGGAGCCTTCGCCACACGCTCACGCGCCGCCAGCACCTTCCAGTCAGCCGCCAGCTCCTGCACGTCACGCTCCAGAAGCTCACGCGCAACACCGGTCGCCGCCGTACGCACCACAATTCCCATACCGGCAGGACGCACACCCTCACAAATCATGTTCAGACGCTCGCGCTCCTCCTTATCGGTAATCTTACGTGAAATGCCCACATAATCCGCCTGCGGCAGCAGTACAACATAGCGTCCGGGCAAGGTAATTTCGCGGTTAGCGGTAGGACCTTTAGTACCTCGTGCATCCTTAGATATCTGCACTATCAGACTTTGGCCTTCTGTAACATTCTTTTTATTGCCCAGATACAGAAATGCATTTTGCTCCAGGCCGATATCAACAAAGGCAGCCTGAATGCCACGGACTACATTGCAGACCTTGCCTTTAAATATACTGCCTACAAGATGCTGCTCTTCCTTGCGCTCTACCAGATATTCCATCAATATTCCGTTTTCCAGCAACCCCATACGGGTTTCGTCTTCGTTGGCGCTTATAATTATTTTAGCTATCATCGCTACTCTCCGCTCTTAAATAATCATGATATTATATTGTAGCATAAATTGCGCCTGCTGGCAAAAGCAACGGCATTTCTGTATGTTAAAAAGCCGTTAAAGCGCATATAAGCAAAAGCTCTCAGAAAAACACCTCATTCTTGTTTCTGACATCCTTGAATGCAGCAAGCATATTATCTGTTTTTTGCTGCAATGGTGGCGGAAGAATTCTTGCCTGCTTCGGACATGCATGAACACAGGCCATGCAAAGAATGCATTTTGCTGCATCCGTAGCCATCTTGCCATCCTCATTTGCTATAGCATCCGTCGGACAGATTTTAGCGCACGCTCCACACGCTGTGCAGGATGGCAGCGAAAGCGGCGCTGCCGATACCTTCATCTCCGGCTTATACGGGCGATTGCCTGGTACATGAATATTTTCTGCAGAAGTACTGTTCTTAACCGCCTCTGCAAATGCACGGATTTCTTTTATATCCTCCGCATCCGGTCTGCCGGCGCCTACCTCGGGTACAATAGAATGCTGCGCCACAAAGGCAGCGGAAGCTATTACCGTAAAGCCGCCTTGAATCAGAATGTCATTCATCTCCAGCAGTGCATCTTCATAGGCTCTGTTGCCGTAAACTGCAATAGCTACGGCCTTCTTCCCCTTACCGGCAAGCGTTTTTATTTTTTCACGCACGACAGAAGGAATTCGTCCGGCAAATACAGGTGCTGCAACAATAACCAGCTCACCCTGCGGTTGCTCCGTCGGCGTTTGCTTATCTCCCAAATCATGCCATTCTGCATCTTTGCCTACGGCAGCGGCAAAAATATCGCTTACCTTTTTTGTTCCTCCCGTGGGACTGAAATAATAAACCTCCATTTTATCTGACATTTTTCGTCCTCCTTTGCTTTGTGCATACATATAATAATTTTAACTGCAGCCTCTTCAAAAAGTTTTTCCTCTTAAGCAATAATTATGCATCACTTTATATTATTGTAAAGCAAAAAGTGAGATATGGCCAGCGCATAAATATGTACAGACACAAAAATCCCTTAGCTATGAGTTTTCTACCCACAGCTAAGTGATTAGTTTTTACTATTATTATGTATCAGAAATTATTCAAACTCGCCAAGCGGAAATGCAATCTAAGCTTTTCTGTATAGACCGTTTGATTCCATTTGGCTTAATTTGATACCAATTATCCCAATCCTATGGGGTATCCGACTTTCTGCTATCAAAAAGCTATCAGGGGTTGCTATCAATAGTTGGTTTCGACATTTATATGGGCGATTTAGTAAAAATCATAGCATATATCCACTTGCTTATCGGGAGGCATGATTATCCTAGCAGATACTCACATACAGCTGCAATTCCGGCGTTTTTTATTGTTCTAGCTCGCACATCTGCTATATATTTTGCTTGTTTTAACTTTTCTTCTGGTGCGGAAATTAAATCTCCAATGGTATCAATTGAAATCTCATGCATCTTCTGCTTTTGCCAATCTGTTAGCTCAAGCAAATCTATTGATTTATCCAACTGCTCCTTAAGCGCATCTGTTTCGCTTCCAACGATCTTACCCTGAACCCCTTGATATACAGGATAATTTGCACCATATTCGCTCATTCTTCTAATATCTGATGCTTTGATTATTTTCATGCCTGTTGCTGAAGGAGTTGCTTCAGATGCCAGTAAACACCCTAGATTTACCATGTATCGTGTTCCAATCTCACTGCGGGTTGCACGTATTCCAGCAGCGTCTTCATAAATCAGACCAGAATACTCAAGTATTCTCAGAGCCTCTTTAACCTCTTGAGGAGCATTATTATGAATCCAGAAATATGCTGTTGTTCCTTTACCATTACTATTTTCGAGGAAATCATCATTTTTTCTCTTTAATTCTGGAAGTACAGTAGTTTCAAGAAAGTCACGTCCCCATGAAATGAAATCCTTGTACCCGGGATATCTGTCTGCTAATTTGGTATGCTCTGCCCAAAGCTTTTCACGATAGTAATCTCTAAAGACTTGATTGACTGACTTTGCATCGATTCTTTCGGCCATAGAAACGCTTGTTAAAAGATATCGGGGATTTCCTGATGCTGCATACGCAAGCAAAGTGAAATTCTCTCCATGTCTTGAAAGATTAGTGGCTAAACTGCTATCACGGATCTGCTTTAATACCATCTGCTTCATGATAGACACATAGTCTGAATCATTTACATTTCTAACTAAAGATACCTTGACAGCATCATGTATTGGCTCAAATGTTTCCCCATAAACGGTTACACCAGGATATACTGCTGCATTACATTTGATATAGGGTGATCTTAAATCTCTAAATAATGTGAAGAACTCTCTTTGCTGCTGTGGTAAAAAAACATGTGCGGCTTCATCGATAAATAGGACGATACGTGAAATATCCAGTTCACCGCATAAATCTTCTACTGTATTTAGAAAATCATCCAAAGACGGGATTTTAGTAACATCGATCAATTCTCCTGGTGTTTTCCAAGACTCCTCAAAGGCTTTTGCAATATCGTCAATTTTGCTCGATTCAGTCGAACTTTCACCCGCCAATAATGATAATCCGCCAGATATAGGGGATAGTTTCCCTGTTTTCTTTAACGCTCTAAGAACTTCGGAACAAATTCGACTGAGCATCCAGCTCTGAAACTGTTCGGGATTTGACGTTTTCAATAGCGAAGCTTTTCTGAACGTTAAAAATACCGGTAAAATTTTTCTCTCAGAGAATTCCTGAAGCATCTGAATTTCGCTCATTTTGAATAGAAATGATTTTCCAACACCTCTACTTCCAATTAACAAAACCGGAGAGGGGGCTTTAAGCTTATCAATAATACTTTGCTCATTATCAGATGCTACATACAATTCTGCTATTTGACGGTTAGTTAATTCTTCAGTTCTAAAAACTAAATCACTCATATTAGTTTACTCCTTCAGACGAAAGCAATAGTTGAATTTCTGATAATGTTCCCAAGTTATCTGAAATAATTGGCTCAAGTGCAGCAATTGTCTCAGGTATATTAAATATATGTCTAAATCTAATAAATAAAGCCACGCAAATTAGATATTGAATATTCGAAAAATATTCTACATACTGTTCAAAAGCATTTTCGTCGAATAGGAGATTATCGGGCAGTGAACTTAGCTTCTCAAAATTACCATGTACATACTCTGAGCATTCTCTGTATACATTTTTGGCAATTGTAAGGAATTCTACACTTCGTACCTCATCTAAGCTCTCGGCATATACACTAATAAACTGTTTCCCAAATATACCATTCTGATCATCTACAATTTGTGACCACGACATATCATACCGTCCGGTTTGCCAGAGTCTATATTTATAATCATTAGTTGATAGCAATATGGCAAACAGCATATGTTCAAAAAACTGACGCAGAGTTGTTATTGCTTCCTTATAAAATCCTTGAGCGCACATATAAATTGAGTTTATACATTCGGTTTGCGCTTCTTTGACTAAAATATAGTCTTTCACATTATCACAATAAGATACCCACTTATGGAGATCATCAGCAAAAGCGATGCATTTGCTAAGTGCATCAAGTTTTCCTGAAGTATTAAGCAAATCTACGTTCTCTTTTGCTCTTTCACAAATTTTCTGCAAGGTTTCGTAATTTGTCATTTCAATCTCTTTCTTTTTATCAATAACTTGGTGGACATTTTGCAATAAACAACTGTCATATTATTCATCTCGGTCCTAAAAAACGATCTCCGTTCAAATGAATCATGTGATCTGGCATATCGGCAATCCAGACCTCTGTTTCCCATGCAAGGGATTCTGAGAACTGCTTGAATGTCTTGAAATCCAAGAATGCCGTAACATATATTTTCCCGGCCGTAACGCCAGTCGTCATTTCCTCGATTTCTTTGATGCGCTTAGGCTCCATCGGTCCAACGGATGTAACCGATTCGATAAAGTATAGCCAATCCTTGTCTTCAGAGTAGAGGACAACGTCAGGCATCTTGTCATGCAACGTTATTTCAAAGCCCAAAGCACGGAGCTTGTCCACATTTTTAACCAAGTCTTTCTCTGTGGTATCCCCAACATACAGGCACTCGGAGTTGGGCGCGAAACGGGGCGCAAATTTCTCGATAATTGCTTTTTGCAGTTGGTTGTGCTTGCCCGGCGAAAATGTGAAGTCTTCACCATTGATTTTTACAGGCATTTTTCTCATTGTCCGTTTAGAGGCATAGAGATCAACAAGTGAGTCGTGATTTTCCATAAAACACGCCAAACTTCTCTCCCAGTCTGCCGTGCCAAAGCTCTGAATCAAGTGCAGCATCTCATCCGTTAAACGATACCGATAGTTTGGACTGTTGGTTGCCTTTCCGTTATCCTCAATGAACGCTGCATTTCTAAAGTGGTGCATGGCTTGTTTGCGGAAGGTTTCACGGCTATTCTCTGCATAGGTTGTTCCGTAATTGCTGTTTGCGAAAGCAATAACATCGTGAATCCGAATCCAATTATTTGTGGCAGAACCCCATGCCTCTGCTTCTGTCAAATTAGCCATTGCAAGCAGTACACAGCAACACATACCGTTTTGCTGTTTCGCTGGAACTTTCAACGAACTCAGAATTTCTTTTGCTTCCTCTAATTTACTCATATATAGCTCCTCAAAATATTGTCACAAGTTGCTTCCGACATATCTCTAACACGGATCAACTCTTTTCCCATCGCTTCAATCGTATTCATAGGGGGAACTGGCATGGAATTTATCTCGGTGGAGTTCACCTGTGTAGATCCGTTCAAGATGCGATAGTAGCTGTCATACAGCGTAGAATTGAATATCACATAGAGTCCATAGACAACACACTCTGACAGCTCACGGAGTCCACTGATAAAATTGATTTTATTCTGTGTACTGATCTCCGTATATTCAGGATGCTTTCTGGCTAAGTACACACCACACTGCAGGCGGCGGTGTTCCTCTTTTGCTGTAAAACGCTTCACGAACAAGTAGTTGGTGTTCTCCTGTAAAAGTCCGCGCTGTTCAGTAACGATGTACTCATGTTCCTTTCCAGCAGGAAATACTACCTTTCCATCCTGAATGTGCTGCGAATAAAACAGCGGAACGGCATCGTCTTCTGCTGAATCACGCAATGCTTCACGATTCCGGAAATCAACCGTTAACCCTGTTTTCATTTTTAACCCAATGTCAGGAAGGGTATCTGTCCATCGGTTCAGTTCATTCAGAGTTTGAACTTCCTCGGTGTTCGTCACCAGATAGACGTAGGACTCATCACCATTTACTACTGTAGAATAAGGAGCTTCAAAAACAGTTCGATTAGAGAAGTCGGCATTACTCTGTGTAGTCGTAATAGTAATTTTATTTGGCTTACTTTGCGTCTTCTTTGCTTTAATGATGATAGTTTCCTGTAAAACGCTTTCTTTCTCAAACACTTTATCCCTGCTGACAAATAGATGGATATGTTCTACGGCGCCTTCTTCAAAGAAACGTTTGCGGAATTGCTTAAAGTATGCACCGGATGTCCATGAGCGAGGGATGATATACACCATCTCTCCGCCCGCCTTGAGATTGAACATGCTCATAGCCGCAAACAAAAAGTATAGGTTAGGCGCACCATAACATACATCTGGCATTGCGGTGGCCTCTGGCGCATCTTTCGCAATTTTCATATAAGGCGGATTGCCAATAACCATATCGAACTTATCTGCATCCGGATTTGCCCACAGCATGCTATTGTAATCAAGCATTTGACTAAGGATATAGTTATCAGTTACAATTTTAAAAGAAACGTTTTTCGTTGCATGGCTGCACGCCCACTCCAAATTTGAACGCAACAAGTCCACAATGTTGGTATCATTTTCGTAGCAGACCAACTCTATGGTGTCAATCTCAGCATTTGACTCCAGCCGTTCAAGGAGTGCAACCGAAAGAATTCCTGAGCCAGCACCCGGATCGAGGATGCTGAGAGAAGTGCAATCTTCGGGAATCGAAAAAAGCCCTGCCATAAAAACTGCAGTTTCTTTGCTTGTGAAAAACTGCCCATATTTCTTTCTTTTAGACTTTGGCATGCGGTCAATGTACTCGACCGTAGCCGTGCAAACATGGTCAATCATTTTCATCACTTATAAACTCCACTATGTCGCCAATGCCGCAATCTAATGCAACGCAAATCTTATACAAACTCTCCATTGATATAGCTTCGTTTTTTCCCATCTTGGCAAGCACGTTGAAGCTGATACCGGAAGCATCTTTCAAATCCGTCCGGTTCATTTTCTTATCAATCAGCAGCTTCCAAAGCTTATCGTAGGAAATAGGCATTGCAATTCTCCGTTCCAAATTTAGATTGATTATATTATAGCACAAAAAGACGATGTTCGCAAGATAATCTCCTCAGAACGTGAGATGTTCTCTGCAAAGAAAAAGCCGCTCGCAGGAGCATCCAAACTCCTGCCGGCGGTTGTGCCTGATATGGTTTACACTCGTCCTTTCAGTCCATTCTTCTTGGCAAGCTCGCTTGCTGCCTGTCGGCGCTCATTTGAATACGGCGCGGTCAGACGGACAGCAAAGCGTTTGCGGTCGATTTCGAAGGTCAGCCCGCCCTGTTCATCATCGTCGGTCTGCCTGCACAGATCGGGATGTTTTGCTGCATACTGTGCCAGCCGCTTTTTGAGCGCGGTATTGTGCGTTTGAATTTCAACGGTTTTGCTGGATTCGTCAAAATAGATGCAGGTCGTTTTCTGCCGCTTGGTCAGTCCAGTTTTCATTATGCCTCCATTTCTGCCTGTTCTGCAAAAACAGGCACATTTTCAAAATTTTTTGTCAGCTCTACATCTGCAAAAACAGGTTGATTTTTGCATGGGGAGCGTCCAAATGATACGCGGCTCGATCTGGACGCTCCCATTCGGTAAAATCTGTTTTCCTCAGCTCAACACGGCATCAACGGGCATCGTCACGCAATGCTGCTTTTTCTCTGTGTGGACGGAAGAAATGCCAGAGATTATTGCGCTGAATTACGTCTTCATAGTGTTGAACTTTCCCGCGAAGCTCTGCGTTTTCGCGTTCCAGATTCGATGTGCGGAGCTTGCTGCGAACAGATTTGTACTCGAAAAGCTCCTGCTTCAAAGCGGCGATCTCTGCCTTAAGCTTTGCAATCAACCTGTTTGCTGCATCCAAAGCCTTTTGCAGTTTGGATTCCTTTTTCTCGGCTGTAATGTACTTCTTTGCA
>ULPU01046882.1_pt1 | contig 55106 bp, 32 predicted proteins | sample 1953821 | NCBI WGS metagenome assembly ULPU01 (sample SAMEA4835637, study PRJEB28245) | human gut metagenome | biome: gut microbiome; material: fecal sample | place: Denmark | collected 2008
GTCAGCCCGTGCAGTCCTTCGTAGTGTCCGCAACGGGGAATGTTGAGGCGGGGGACACCGAGGTCGGTGGAAAGAAGGTTTATCTTTTCATCCAATGTCAGGATGGAAAGAAGATGTTCCACGCGCTGTTCGTCGGTGAGCGTGGTATCTTGAAAGGCTTGTGTGTGTTGTGCGCTTGCCTGTAAGCCGAATAGCAGGGGCAAGGCGAGGAACAATAACTTGTTTCGCATGGGGTATTAGGGTTTAATGTGTTTGATATACCGGTTATGGGATTGATATCCGTTGTAACTGTCCGTCCTGCGGCAGGCAGAGCAATCCTTTAGCTTTCTTTTCGTCTGCCAGATACTTCTTCCACGTAATCTTGTCCCATTTCATCTGGTCTGTGCATTGTGCCACGGGGATATGGGGGATGGCCGAACCGTCCTTTACAAGAATGACGATGGGCAGGGTGCCGCACTTGATATGGTTCCATCCCGGAGCATACACCTTTCCGGTCTGGTAGTCTATCCATTTCTGCCGTCCGGGGAGGTAGACATCCCGTCCGCTGCCCTCTTCGAGCATGGGTGCCACGAGGAGGTTGGAGCCGAACATGTACTCGTCCTCTACCAGCCATGCACCCGGGTCGTCGGGATACTCCAGCAGCAGGGCGCGGAGCATCGGCCAGCCGTTCTCGGTGCACTCTTTGGATTGTGCGTATACATAGGGCATCAGTTTGTACTTCAGTTCGGCGCAACGGCGGAAATAGTCTGTGAACTCTTTCCCGTAGTACCACGGTTCGGTGGGAGGTGCTCCGTGCACGCGGCTATGGCTGGTGAGGAAGCCGAAGGGCAGCCAGCGGCGGTAGAGGCTTTCGGGGCTTTGGGTCACGAAGCCGCCTATGTCATTGCTCCAGAAGCAGAATCCGCTTAGTCCGATGGAGAGGCCGCTGCGGATGGTTCCCTCGAAACCGGTTTCGGTGGTTGCGGCGTCACCGCCCCAGTGCAGCGGGTAGCGTTGTGAACCTGCCCATGCAGAGCGTGCCCAGATGATGTTTTCGCCGTGCAGCTTCTTGATGATGTCGGCCACGGTTTTGTTGTAGCGCAGCGGGTAGAGGTTGTGTTCGTACAGTCCGCTACGGCCGTTGGCATAGATGGCATCCAGCGGGGCACCTTCGCCGAAGTCTACTTTGATGGCGCCTACACCCATTTCAATCAGATTGCCGAGTTTTTCCTGATACCACTTCACGGTTTCGGGGTTGGTGAAGTCCAGCACCACGTCCTCGTAGGGGAGCTGCCCCTTACCGTTGCGTACGTACAGACCGCGTTCCACCAGCTCGGGGAAGAACTTGTTTTTCGGAGTGAAGTAGGGGAGTTGCCAGAGGCAGGTGCGGAAGCCTTGTGACCTTAGGTCGGTGAGCATCTGCCGGGGATTGTCGAAGCGGTCGGCGGCAAAGGCGTAGTCGCATTGCCAGTCCACGCCGAACCAGCCGGTATCGAAGTGGATGACGTCGCTCGGTATCTTGTTCTCACGCAGTTTCCGGGCTACATCGCGGCCCTCTGCTTCGCTGAAGTAGGTGATGCGGCTCATCCAGGTGCCGAAGCTCCACAAAGGGGGCATTTCGGGCCGTCCTACCAGTGCGGTGTATTCGCTCAGCATCTCCTTCGGCGAACCCAGGAAGATGAAGATGTCCATCGCTTCGTCTGCCATAAAGAGTTTGGTGGCTCCGATGTAGGAACAGCCGAAGTCGCAGGTCACGGGGGCGGAAGTGTGCATGAACATGCCGTAGCCACGGTTGCTGAAGAAGAAGGGGATGGGCTTGTACATGTCCGGGGTTTCGGGGCCCTGCGGGTCGGTGACAAAGAGGTTGACCTTCTGCCCGGCCTTGTTCAGTGCGGTGGCGGACTCGCCGCAACCGTAGATTTTCTCGTTCGGCGCGAGGCTGAATACGGGATTGATGCTGCGTGAGTTGTCCGAGCCGCGCTTGATAAAGCTGAATGGAGGTACCTTGACCTGTGTGGAGTCGTTGTCGCTCCAGCAACGAGTCTGTGTCAGCAGGCGTCCGTCGGCATCTTTCAGCACCAGGCGCCAGGGGTAATTCTCGATGAGCAGGCTGCCGTATCGGGAGGTGTACAGGGTACCTTTATCCGTCTTCTCGGCTTTCCAGAAGGAGCGTCCGTCGGCAGGCTTTCCTATGAGCATGGGGTCGTCGGCATCTTCTTTCGGTACGATGGGCGAGGTAAGCATACGGATGCGGAGGGTACGTTCGCTGACCGGTTCGACGGTGAACGTCAGTTGTGGATTGTTGTCGTAGGCCGTCTCCGGGAAGTCCAGCGACTGGAGGGGCTGGTGCAGGTAGGTGTTTGCATTGAATGCCTGGCGGGGCATCAGTTGCTGGCGTTTCCACTGGACAGTCCCCTTGCCGGTGGAGGTGTCGAACGATACCAGGCTGTCGGCAAAGAAATAGGTGTTGCTGAGGTCCAGAAAATCCTGGCTCATGTCTTTCGACTGGGAAAGCAGGTATTGCACGCCGGCATTTGTTTTCAGTTGGGCATGTGCGGGCGGGATGGCAGTTGCTGCTAGCAGCATAAAAGCTGCCCCTTTCATCAGTTGTTTCTCTTTCATGATAAATATATGATTTACGGTTGTTGTTTCGATGCCGTAAAAGTAGAGAAATCTACACAGATGAAAGGGGTAGGTATGTTGCTTATGTAGGGCCTAAATGTTTATTTGGAAGCTTTCTTTCCGTAGAAACACATAAAATACACCCCGATAATGACAAATGGGATGCTGAGCCATTGGCCCATGTTCAGCGACATGCTGTCTTCAAAGTTCACCTGGTTTTCTTTCAGGAACTCGATGAAGAAACGGAAGAGGAAGATTTCCGTCAGGCAGAGGCCGAAGAAGAAACCGCGGTGATAGGGTAGGGAAGCCTCGGCTTGCACGGCGGTTGATTTCCGCTTGGTGGTGCTGAAATCTGTTTCGAGCTTGGTCTCTTGTTTCTTCTGTCCGCGTTTGTATAGCCAGACCATCCCCAGGAAGAAGATGAAGTAGGCGATGGCTTCGTAGAGCTGTGCCGGATGGCGGGGCAGCATGTCTTCGCGCTCGAAGATGAATGCCCAGGGCACGTCGGTCGGTTTGCCGATGATTTCGGAGTTCATCAGGTTGGCAAGGCGGATGCAGCAGGCGGTGATGGGAGTGGCAACGGCTATCATGTCGAGCACGTCCATGTAGTGCATCTTCGTCTTGCGGCAGTACATCCAGAGGGCGATAATCAGGCCCAGCGTGCCGCCGTGGCTGGCAAGGCCGGTGTAACCCGTCATTTTCCATCCTGCGGCGGTCTGCTTGATGGGGAGAATCATTTCAACGAAGTGGTCTTGGTAGTAGGCCCAGTCGTAAAATATGCAGTGGCCCAGTCGTGCGCCTATCAGTATGCCGAAGAAGCAATAGAAGAAAAGAGGTTCGAATTTCTTTTCGTCTATTTTGCGGTCGCGGTACTGGTGTTGCACGATAAGGTAGGCAAAAGCGAGGCCGATAATCCATAACAAACCGTAGTAGCGGATGGATATGCCGAAGAAGTTGAATAGTTCGGGGTCGGGGTTCCAGTTGATGGTGAGTAGTGATAACATATTTATGAAGAATTAAATTACTGAATTACGGGGTTGTTCGGGACAAAGGTATGAAATTATCTCGTTTGGCAGTTCATCGTGGCAGTTTATTTGAATTTCTCCGCCACCATCCTATACGTCGGCACCTCAATCCCTTGTTCCTCTGCAGCCGTAATCATGTCGAACAACAAGCCTTGTACTTCGCTCTGATGTCCTTTGGCCATATCTTTCTGCATGGAGGCGGTACTTTCAGGGGCGAGTTTGTCTATTACTTTGAGGTTATACTGCACGATGTCTTCCTTGAATTCTATACCCAACTTCCTGCCCAAAGCTGCACTCTCTTGTGACAGTCCGATAAAGGTGTCGCGCACTTTGCCCGGTTTCTGGACTTCGCCCATAGGTACGTCGTAATAGGCTCCGGTGACGGCCATAGCAGAAATAAAGGACCACTTGACGAATGTGTCCCGGTTGATGTCGTCGGAGATTTCGGCTTTGATGCCGCTTTCCTGCAAATCGCGTTGCACGGCTTCCAATGTTTCACGGGAAACAATCGTGCTGCGGTGTGCTCCGTAGACGAGCCGGAAAATCTTTCCCATCTGCGTGATTTCTCCCCGTCCGGATACGAATCCTACGATGTAGATGCAGCCGTCGAGCACCGTGACGCCGGGGACCAACCGCTGGATACGGGGACCGGTTCCGTAAACATTCAGGATGGGGATTACCACTGTACGCTCGTGTGAGGCACGTTTGATGAGTTCCGTAATGGAGTCTACGGAATAACCTTTGACGCAGACGAAGATAACATCCGCTTTGCCTTGGAATTTTTCTGCGGTAAATGCCGCCACTTTCAGACAATGTTCACCTTTCAAATCGGAGTGCAGTTGCAGACCGTTCCCGCGTATGGCGGCAAGGTGTTCGCCACGTGCAATGCAAGTGACGTCTTTGCCGGATAATGAAAGAAAGGCGGCGATGCTTCCGCCTACGCCGCCGGTACCTGCTATGAGGTATTTCAGATTACTGTTTGCCATTTGTTGTGTATGGTTTATTGAACGTAGTTTTCCTTTTCCATATAGTAAAGCCCTTCGCCCCGGTCACCGTTTTCCATGTCTTCCAGCTCTACTTTGAAGATGCGGTAGGGAAGGTCTTTTTTGGGATGCTTGGGCATGTCTACTGTCAATAGATAGGCGTTGCCATATTCGTTGCTGTCGAAATATTCTTTTATTTCCTGCTTCATCAGCACGGGGACTTTCTCGCCGTCTATCCAGACGGTGACTTTCAGTTGCCCGGGGCGGGGAGCCATCTGGCATTCTCTGGCTTCTTTGTTTTGTTCTTGTTGCTCAATGTCACTCAGGTTTTCACCGTGTACCAATGACTCGGGCTTTGTTTCTTTCATCCATTGGTAGGTACGTGTCAAGCTCATGGGACGGACGTATATCTGATAAGTAGGCATGGCTCCGGGGATGCAGAAAGCACGCAGGCCATAAGCTTCCATACGATGATAACGTATGTCGAGTGTAGTGTCGCGGTCGGCGATGAAATCCCAGGCCCAGAACTCCAGGCGGTGTTCAGTCTCGGGCAGCCCGCTTTTCATGGCAATGTGCGCATAGGAGGGCAGATAAATAGAGGCTGCACTTTGATATTTCCCTTTGGGTATACGGGCCGTGTAATGCCCGTCTTTGTCGGTTATGGCTTCTATGATGTCATTGAACTGCGGGTTTTGCCACCAGACGCTGGCACTGTCTATCGGCTGTCCGTTGTAATCAGTCACCCGTCCGTGAATGGTTACCGAGTCTTGCTGTTGTGCATAAACGGCAGTACAGGACAATAAGAATAAAAGGAAGATAATCTGTTTCACAGTATTGTTATTGTATGGAGTTTATTAGAAAATGGCAATGTACTTTCTTTGTACATTGCCATCTGGAATGAATATCATTACACATTGAACCTGAAGTGCATGATGTCCCCATCCTGCACCACATACTCCTTGCCTTCCACACCCAACTTTCCGGCTTCGCGCACGGCTGCTTCGCTGCCATACTTGATATAATCCTCATACTTGATGACCTCTGCCCGGATAAACCCTTTCTCGAAATCCGTATGGATAACGCCGGCGCATTGCGGTGCTTTCCATCCCTTGCGATAGGTCCATGCCTTTACTTCCATCTCTCCGGCAGTGATGAAGGTTTCGAGGTTCAGCAGGCTGTAGATAGCTTTAATCAAACGGTTGCAACCGCTCTCTTTCAGTCCCAGGTCTTCGAGGAACATCTGTTTTTCCTCGTATGTCTCCAGTTCGGCAATATCGGCCTCGGTCTGGGCGGAGATGATGATGAGTTCCGCATCCTCGCCCTTGATGGCTTCACGCACCTGCTCTACGTACTGGTTGCCGCTGGCGGCACTGACGTCATCCACGTTGCAGACGTAGAGCACAGGCTTGGTAGTAAGCAGGAACATCTGCTTGGCGCATTGTTCCTCGTCGTCGTTCTGCGGAATGACGGTGCGGGCGCTTTGTCCTTGTTCCAGGGCATCCTTGTAGCGGAGCAGGAGTTCGTACTCTATCTTTGCCGCCTTGTCGCCACCCACTTTGGCAATCTTCTCTACACGCTTGATGCGGTTTTCCACCGTGTCGAGGTCCTTCAGTTGCAGCTCTGTGTCGATGATTTCTTTGTCGCGTACGGGGTTCACCGAGCCGTCCACGTGGACGATGTTGCCATTGTCGAAGCAGCGCAGCACGTGGATGATGGCGTCGCACTCGCGGATGTTGCCCAAGAACTGGTTGCCGAGTCCTTCACCTTTGCTGGCGCCCTTCACCAGTCCGGCAATGTCGACGATGTCGCACACGGCGGGTACGATACGCCCCGGGTGAACCAGCTCGGCGAGACGGGTCAGTCGTTCGTCGGGTACGGACACTTGTCCCATTTGGGCGTCGATTGTACAGAACGGGAAGTTTGCCGCTTGTGCCTTTGCGCTGCTCAAGCAGTTGAAAAGAGTGGATTTTCCTACGTTGGGAAGGCCCACGATACCAGCTTTTAATGCCATAGTGTTATCTTGTTTTTTTAGTTATTGTTCAGTTAATTGGATGCAAAGATAGTGCAAACCGAATGCAGAATAAAATGAACTCGTTCATTTTTTATGCTGAGGTGCAGCCTATCTTCGCTTTTTTAAGCAAAGATAGTGCAAACCGGACAAACTTACTGAAAAATAGCTGATTTTTGCATACACCAACGAAGAAAGGAGGAGATGGGAGAGCCGCCGGAACGGTATTTAGAAATTCGTATTGAACGTGTTAATTTGCATTAAAAGCATGATGATGAAACGATAAATTGATAGTTTTGTCGCAATTATAATTTAAGTATCATTCTATAAATCAATGCAATTATGAAAAACAAAGTAAGAAAAATTCTGATGATTTTCTCATGTCTCATCGGTCTGTCTTTTACATTATCTGCACAGAATCCTTATCTGCCGCTTTGGGAGTTTATTCCTGACGGTGAGCCCTATGTGTTTGAGGATCCTGACTGCCCCGGCAAGTACCGTGTCTATATTTATGGCTCGCACGATAATCTCAAGTGGATGTATTGTGGACGTGACCAAGTGGTGTGGTCGGCACCCGTAGAGGACTTGACCCGTTGGAGATATGACGGCGTGATATTTAAAGTCAATGAGTCGCCCGAGCTGTATAAACTGAATGCTGATGGGACCGACGACGTGCTTTTTGCCCCTGACGTGACAGTAACTACCGATGCCGATGGTAAGAAAACTTATTACCTCTTTCCGAATAATCAAGGTGGCGGGCGCAATTCCATGATTGCCAAAAGCGACCGTCCCGATGGTCCGTTTACAGTATGCAATTGGAACAAGGAACGTCCTCGTGAGACTTTCGGTTGCTTGGGATTCGACCCCGCAGTGTTTGTTGACGATGATGGACGCGTGTATGGTTATTGGGGATTTGGCATTTCGCATGGCGCGGAGTTGGACCCTGCTACCATGTGCACGGTAAAGCCCGGTACCGAAGTGGTGGAGAACATGATTTCGGGCTATCGGCAGGAAGGTATATTCCGCTTCTTTGAGGCATCTTCTATCCGCAAGATTGAGGATAAGTATGTGTTTATCTATAGCCGTACTACCGCTGAGGGTGAAGATGGCCTGCCAAACGCCAGCAACTATACGTTGGCCTATGCCTACAGCGAGCATCCCTTGGGCCCGTGGACCTATGGTGGGACAATCATCGATGCGCGGGCGCGCGAATATGATGAAAAAGGCAATGTGATAGCTTCGGCCATGCCCGGTGGAAATACGCATGGCAGTATCTGCAAGATAGGTGAGCAATGGTACGTGTTCTATCATCGCCAGATAGGTACCGATTGCTATGCACGCCAAGCTATGGTGTCGGCCATTGATGTAAAGGTGGAAAAGGGAAAAGGCGGGAAGGTCGTGATTTCACGCGGGGAATTCAACTCTGAGGGTTTCCTTCTTGAAGGGCTCAATCCTATGCAGCGCATCTCGGCCGGACTGGCTTGTTGGCACACCAATCCCGGAGGAATCAAAGAGGTCTATCCCCATTATGTCTACACGGGGTCTTACATCCGGCCTGTGTACCGGGATAATAATCCCTATGCCGGTGATAACAACCACAAAATCCCGTTCGCTCCGGTGGTGAATAACACAAGCGGGTCGATTGTAGGATATAAATACTTGAATATGAGTGCCGTTCCGCAAGATAAGCCTTTGCAGATGCAGTTAAGGTTGAAGGCTGAAGATACCGACGGGCGCATCCGCATCATGCTGGGTAGCCCTTGGACAACAAAAGGTGGTGTAGAGATAGGACTTGTGGATGTGAAGGCTGGCAGCACTTGCAGGGAGTTTTATGCTCCGCTCTCTATTCCGGCAAAGCTGCATAAGGGAAAGCAGCCGCTCTTCTTTGTCTTCGAATCAGAAACCGAAGGCCAGTCCATCTGTGAGTTTTATGATTTCCTCATGTTGGCACGCCCATAAGCCTTTATACTTATGGAGGCGGATACTTATCTTGTAAGACCTTCTAAATAGAGCTATTGTATTAGTTCACAGTACTGAACACTTTGTTACACCCCGTCGGAACAGATTGTTTCTCTTGTATGAAACGACTTGTTTCGACGGGATAAAACGATTTGTTCCGTTATAGGAAACACTTTGTTTCCTTATAGAGAACACTCTGTTCCATTATAGGAAACAAACCGTTTTCATAGTCGGAAATGAAATGGGGCATATGCTTCATTGATACCGCTATTACTTTTCCTCCTCGAATATTCGGTTGAAAACTTGCCGCAGCTGTCCTTCGTCTGCGATAATGGCTTGGAGCTTCTTCAGCTGTTCCGCATTCTTGCCCTCGGGAAACCAGAGCTTCAGATAACCGCCGGGTGCATATTTTGCCATGAGATGCTGATGGAACCGCTGGTAGTGCCACTCCTTGTCGGCGGCAGGATTCTGTTTCAATCCGTACTGCACGGTGCGGCGCAGGGTGATGTCCGGGTCGATGATACGGTCCGCTTCGGCAACAATCTTGCCGTAGATGCTACGAGGTTCGTGGTCTGTAGAGGCCCGGTGGTCCTCTACGGCTTCTTTCATGAGGAGGATTTCCGTGTCGGAGAACCATTGCCGCAGGGTGGAGTCCGCCATCAGTATCTCGCCGGAGACAAGGTGGTGGGTGGCGCGGTCGCGGCACAGTCCCGTGTCATGGTAGGCGGCAATGACGTATGCCAGGCGTTCGTCCGCTTCGGGATATTGCCGGGCGAGGGCAAGGCTTTCTTCGATGACGGTGCGGACGTGTGAGAGGTTGTGTGCCTTGTCAAACTCCTTGTAACGGGGGATGATTGCTGTCTCGATGTAGGTAATGAGGGGCTTGGGTATCATGTGGCATTCCTTTTTCGGGTAAAGGTACGAATAATAACCGATAGCTGAATAACGAGGAGCAGGGAATGGCTCATAATCAGGTACCGATTACTATCTGTCTGTTTACTTAATGTTCCAAAGACTGCTCGTAGCTTTTCCCGTTGGCGTCAGTCACCACGATTTTTATTTTCTTTGCTTTATCGCTCGGTTTTGTAGAGAAAAAGAAATAAGCATTCTTGTTAGCTTGGCGACCACGTTCCTTCATATCCTTTCCCTCTGTGACAGCTTTGCGCTGCAGGAAGAAATCATAATCAGGATCCATGCCTTTATACTGCTTCATTTCGCCTTTCAACTTCCCGTCTTCGTAGTATTCCACTTTCCAGCGGTTATCCCAATTCCATACCTTGACGCAGAGTTCGTCTTCATGGCCGGGTACTGTACCCACGGGATAGTAACGGAACTGATAGTCACGGTCATGTCCTAATGACTTGAAATAATTTGCAATTCCGTTCTTGCCGGATTCGAATACTTGGTAGCCAATAGGGGTACCGTCTTTGCTATAGATGCCGTCCCATAACCACCACGCGCCTCCGATGGAGGCGATATTGTACTCACGAATGTTGTTTCTGATTTGTGTGTTGCATTGTACATGGGTGTGACCACTGAGAATATCTACCTTATAACCCTCGAAAAGGTCGAGTAACTCGGCTACGCGTCCCAACTTGTAGTTCTCGTTATAGAAGTATGCCGGAGCATGCATGCAAACAAACAGATGAGCCCCTTTGGGGACGTACTGCAGATAGCTCTTCACCCAATTGAGCTGCTGATCATTGAGCCCCACCTCATACTTCTTGTTTCCTTTATAAAGGATATTGTCCAAAACGATATAATAGTCTTTTCCAGCATTGAACGCATAGTAAGTGGGTCCAAAGAAATGCCGATAAAGATGTGCACTGGCATCATCGTCGCTCACCTCCTTGTCGTGGTCGTGGTTGCCGATAACCGGATAGATGGGAATTTGGATCTTTGCTATCTCTTGCTTGATGTGGGGAAACATTTCCAGGTTATCCCATAAGATGTCGCCCAAGAAGATGGCGAAAGCAGGAATATTCTGGCTCATATATTCAAAGCCCACTTGCTTGAGGTCGGGGAAAGCTTCCGTTTCAAGCCGATGGAATGCGTTCTCTCCGCGCGGTTGTGTATCGGCTGCTGCCATCATGGCGTATTTGCCTCCTACTGTTCCCCAGCGATGGAGCTGGAAATCGTGGCTGTTCTCGTTCAGAGTCTTATAGAAGACGGGAGTACCCCCGTTGCAAGGAGCCATATAGCCTGAAGGTGTCACTACATAGATAAAGTGGGCCTTCTCATCAGCATCAATCATATAGCTTCCGTCTTCACTGGTAAGAGCGAATGCGGTGCCATCGGTTACTACAACTTTGGCCAGCCCCTTGCCGTCGGCCATGACTTTGCCTTTAATCTCTTTAGCTTCTGCCCCTATTGCCATAAGCAGCAATGCGGCGTAAAAAATGTTCTTTTTGTTCATTGCTTTTCTCTTTCAATTATTTGTTGTTTGAATTGAGAGCAAAAATAGGTGAGTGAAATTACTTCGTCGTTTCTATGGGGTTACGTTCAAGTTACATATGTCGGGCTCTCATCCGGTGTCATATCAAAATCACAGAAGTGACACAAGTCTGTAATACAGCATCCATTCTTTTGCAGCCGAAATTAAAATCATCATAGAAACTAATGAAAACAAGAATGATTAAATCCTTTGTGTGTGTCTGTGGGCTGCTTGTTTCGTTGAATGTAGTCGCAGCTTCACTGAAACCCGTCAAAGGTAAAGTGGTGGACCGGTTCAATAATCCACTTCCCGGTGCTACAATTCAAGTGACCCATTCTCCCGAGAAAACCATTACCGATGTGGACGGCAACTTCAATTTTGAAACCATCGAAGACGCGGAACTCATCGTATCCTACATCGGCTTCCGTACCCTCAAGCTGAAGACTGCAGGGGAGAACTTCATTCATGTGGTACTGGATGAAGACTCACAATTGCTTAACGACGTGGTAGTGGTAGGTTATAGCACTAACAAGAAGGTTAATCTGTCAGGCTCGGTTTCTTCGCTTAACAGCGAGAAGCTTGCAAACCGTCGAGTATCAAACGTATCTTCGGCTCTGCAAGGCATGGCTGCAGGTGTAACTGTCACTACACAGAGCGGTGAGCCAGGCGGCAATGGCGGTCATATACGTATACGTGGTATCGGAACCTTCGGTGGTGATAGTGCCGCCCCGTTGGTGTTGGTCGATGGCGTAGAAGGAACCATAGATGAAGTGGATCCTAACATCATCGAGTCAGTGTCCGTCTTGAAAGATGCTGCATCTGCATCCATCTATGGTTCACGTGCTGCTAATGGTGTCATTCTGGTGACTACCAAACGGGGTGGCAGTCAAGACAAGTTCAGCATATCCTATAAAGGATATTTTGGATTCCAAGGCGCAACGATGCTTCCTCAAAAAGTGGATGCATTGGAATATATGCAATTGGAAAATGTGGCAGCAGGTAACGACGGATCCGACCTGCCCTATAGTGATGAATATATAAGGGAATATGTGGCTGGCATGGCTACTGACCCGGACATCTATCCTAATACAGACTGGCAGGACTTGATTCTTACAGAAAACGGATTCAACCATGGGCATACGCTTACTCTGACTTCTTCATCAGAACGTATCAAGACACTTACTTCTATAGGGTATCTGGACCAGACGGGTATAGTGGTCAATTCCTCTTACCGTAAAATCTCTGTACGCAACAATATGGACATCAAGCTTAGCGACCGTCTGGACATGAAGTTTGACATACAAGTAAGCAATGCCAATAAAAATAGTTCTCCCTACGAAGGACATGCCTTCAATTATATGAACACCCGAACCCCGAACATTGTCAATCAATTTACTACTGGTCTTTATAATGGGGCAAATGGTCTGATGGGCAATAACCCCGTGCTGTTGTTGCGTGAAGGCGGTATTGTGAAAAACAATGTTATCCGTGCTACCATGGCGATGGCTCTGACCTATAAGATTCTCGATGGATGGAATGTGTCAGTTCAAGCCACTCCACGTTATATCACCAAGAATAACCATAACTATAAGAATTCTGTCACCACGTATGGTGACCCGGAAGGTACTACCAGCTTCAAGAGCGGCGAAACCTACAACTCGCTTACAGAATCGGCCTACCGTTACTTCTACTGGAACACACAGGCACTGACCAACTATGAGAAACAGCTGGATGACCACTACTTCAAAGTAATGGCAGGTATGGAGTGTCAGACCTATACAGAAAAGACTCTTTCTGCCTATCGTCAAGTATTCAACTTCCCTCAATATGACCAAATTGATGCCGGTAACATTGAGAACATGAACAATGGAGGAGGGGAGTACCAATGGGCCATCAACTCCTTCTTTGGCCGCTTGAATTACAACTACAAGGAATGCTACCTTGTGGAGGCCAATATCCGTACCGACGGTTCTTCCAGATTTGCAGAGGGTAACCGATATGGCGTGTTCCCTTCATTCTCTGCAGCATGGCGCATCAGCGAGGAACCCTTTATGGAATCTATACGCGATAGAGTGGATAATCTGAAATTACGTGCCTCTTGGGGCAAACTGGGCAACCAGAATATCGGAAGTTCCTATTATCCCACTACTCAGCAACTCTCTACGGGCTCTATATCTATGGGAGGTAATCTTTACACGACCTCTGCTGTTACCTCGCTCTCCAATAGGGACCTTACATGGGAGACTTCTACCATGACTGACTTAGGCATAGATCTTTCACTGTTCGGCTGTATCAACATCACTGCCGACTGGTATAGGAAGATAACGGATGGTATCCTGATGAAGCTGGACATCCCCAACCACATTGGTATGGGTGCTCCCTTCCAGAATGCCGGCAAGGTAAGAAACCAGGGATGGGAGCTAAGCGTAGGCTACAGCAAGAAGCTGACGAGGGACTTTTCGCTGGATGCCGCCCTTACGCTGAGCGACGTGAAAAACACCATCACCGACATGCGGGGCACAAGCAGCACAAGCGGTGATATTCGTAACCAAGAGGGGTCTTCCATTAACTCCATTTACGGATTGATATGCGACGGTTTCATCAATTCACAAGAAGAAGCGGACGAAATCAATGCCAACTGTCCCCAATTCGGTACAACCGTATATCCCGGTGACCTGAAATACCGGAATGTCAGCGGAGACAACAAAATTACTACAGATGACAAGACGATTATCGGAAGTACAGTTCCACGCTATAGTTATAGCTTTAATTTAGGAGTAGGATACAAAGGAATTCGTCTTTCGGCTTTCTTGCAAGGAGTTGGCAAGGCCGACGGTTATCTCAATTCCTACTACGTGATGCCTTGCTATCAGGGAGGAACCTACCGCAAGGAACACCTTGACTATTGGACGGAGCAGAATCATGATGCATCCACGCCTCGCCTCTCCTATAAGAGCAGTAACAACACCTATACATCATCCTTCTGGATGAAGAGTGCCGCTTACCTGCGTCTGAAGAACCTGCAGCTGGGTTACGACCTGCCCTCCAAATGGATGAAAGCCATCGGACTGAAGTCTGCCTACATTTATGCCAATGCTGAGAATCTCTTGACTTTTACTGACTTTTGGGATGGCTATGACCCCGAAGTCAACTATAACGCATCAGCAACAGATGGGGTATCTCTGGGTGCGGCAAACAATTATCCCCAGACGAAAGCCTTCACTTTTGGCGTTGACATCAAATTCTGATTAGTCGGAATAGGGAAACCGTCTGTATTCAAGAAGACATAAAAAGAAAAAATGATATGAAACGAAACAATATTTATACAGCACTCCTTTCGCTGTCTCTATTAGGCCTCGGTGCTTGTTCACTCGACCTTGAACCACTCACTTCACCGTCTTCTGCCTCTTATCCTTCGAGTATGGAAGAGGCGAATTTCGGTTTGAACGCTGTTTACTCATCTCTGACAGCTTATAGTGCCAGCACCACCACCTGGTGGAAGGTGACAGACAATATTACAGATATTGGTGCTACACGTGTCAACACGGCTATGTATACGGAATTAATCACCTCCGGAGCTTCTGCTGAAAACGCGGTGGCAAACAAGCTTTATAATTGCGTGTATAAGACCGTGGCACGTATCAACCAGCTTCTCGATGCGCTGGATAATCTGCATGGCACAGCCTCTGATACGGATATAGAGAGTATACGGGCAGAGCTGCTGTGCATACGGGCATTCTGTTATGATCAAGCTTGCCAGCACTATGGAGACTTGCCGTATGTGGTCCACACAGCGGGTATAAATGACAGCCAGACCCCACGTACACCGAGAGAGACCATTGTAGAGAATCTGCTTTCGGATCTTAGCGACGAGTGTTTGGCTAACCTTCCACTCCGCCATAAAGCAGAAAGCTATGGCAGTGCACGCATCGGACGGGTAGCAGCGTATGCGTTACGTGCCCGTATTGCCTTGAATTGGAAAAAGTATGACTTGGCTGCCAGTTCGGCCAAACAAGCCTTGAATTTGGCTAAGGAGGCAGGCTTTGAATTGGAATCCATCAATACACAGTATTGTGGAGAAAGTCATGAGGCAGGAGAGCCAACCGGTCAGACGGCTCTGTTTGGTTATGACGGTGAGGCAAGCAATGAGTGGCTCTGGTCCGTGCAGTATGATGCGGTAATATCCAGTAATAAAACCAAGGAGGCATATTACATGGCTCCACGTACACTGGGAGGATGCGCCTATTTTGGTCCTACACAAACATTTGTTGATATGTTTCAATGCAAGGATGGCAAATCGATTACGGAATCTTCTCTGTATGACTGGCAGAACCCTTGGCAAAACCGGGACCCTCGTCTGGATCTTTTCTGTTTGCGACCTGGTTCACGCATATTCAATCTGGAATTCCAGACTTCCACTACCAGTAAAAAGATTCACGACTATAGCACGGGCAAGGACGTGACAAACATGGAGTCACAGGGTACCAAGGGCGTATACGGTGCCAATGGCACTAAAGGTCCTGCTGGATATCTCTGGAGGAAATATTTGGATATAGCCGAGTTGGAAAGAGCTGCAATCTCCAACCATGAAACCAGTGATCTTAATTGCGGCTTGATGCGTTTAGCAGAGGTTTATCTAATAGAGGCAGAAGCCAATATTGAAATGGCTGATGGCAATCTGGAGTTAGCACGAACGGACATCAATATAATTCGTAATCGTGTAGGAATGCCCGATGTGGTAGTTACTTCGCAGAGCGGACTCCGAAAGGCATTACGTTACGAACGTACTGTTGAACTTTGTAATGAAGGTTTTCGTTGGTTTGATCTCCGTCGTTGGGGTATGGCTTCTACAGTGATGACAGGTAAGATTTATGCTCCCAATCAAAAAGGGCTTATGTCCAATGCCAAGCCTTCATTTGATGACAACTGGCATCCGGCATATTCAGAAGGTAGTTCTTGGGATGGGAAAGCACTGAATCTCCGTGTGTATAACACGATGAAGTATATCGAAGGAAAGGATGAACTTTGGCCGCTTCCCCAAAGTGAGATTGATACAAACAGTGCCATTATAGAAAACAATCCAGGATACTAATCGTGTAAGGTTATTGGTATCTGACGGAAAGGATTTGTTTTTCAAGATATAATAAAAGAGTCGGAATGTGCGAATCATTCCGGCTCTTTTATGAAAGGTTTCGGTTATTGTTGTTAGGAATAAGATTTCTTACTTTAAGAGAGAGTTTATCAATTACATGTTAGGGTTGTCCATGATTACTGTCATCTCGGGAACCAGTATGTATTCGCCTTTCTTGCTGTTCCATTTATAGTACGTGGTAGTCACCGTCTTGCCCTGGTATGCATAGCGGATGCACATGTCGTTGCCCCATGTATTCTTGGTGCTGTTCCATTTCAGGGCTTCGCTTTCTGTCATGCGGTTCTGGTCGTCGTACTTATAATTGTACTTCATATAGTTGGCGAGCGTGTTTCCGTCCATCTTGTATACGGTCTCTGCCACCTTCATGCCATTTACTTCTTCCGAATTGTAAATGAGGTTGCTCTTATTGTCGGCTGAGGCATTTAATCCGCAAACTAAGAGAAGTACTGAAACAATCACTGTTTTTAAAGATACTTTTGCTTTCATGGTTTTATGTATTTTTTAGTTTAACTTTCTATTTTCTATCAATATGTCATTGATTTCGCTGCAAAGGTACGTATTAAATTGACATAAATATAAATATCGGATTAAATTTTATCAATATGTCAGTAGTGGGGGCTTCGGTATGCTTTCTTTTTGGCAAGATTGGTGAATAAAAAATATCCGGCAGCGCGGTTGCCGGATATTCTGATGAGCAAACTGTATTTTGAAAGGATTGCTTCTGTTGCTTTCTGATTGTAAGTTAAATAAAGTTATTGGGTGGTTTAGTGTGCCTGCAACCAGTTGTTTCCCCACCCACAATCGGCTTTCAGGGGTACGAGCATGCGATATGCCTGCTCCATCTCTTCGATTACGATTTTCTGTACAAGTTCCTTTTCAGCCTCTGGAACGCTGAAATTTAGTTCGTCATGGACCTGCAAAATCATCTTTGCTTTCAGATTGTAAGCTTGGAAGCGCTGATAGATGTGTGCCATCGCTACTTTTATGATGTCGGCGGCACTTCCCTGGATGGGGGCGTTGATGGCATTCCGTTCGGCATAGCCCCGTACCACCCCGTTTCTTGAGTTGATGTCCGGCAGGAAGCGCTTGCGGTGGAAGATGGTTTCCACGTAACCTTGCTCGCGTGCCACCCGGATGCTTTTGTCCATATACTCCTTCACTTGCGGGTAGGTTTCAAAGTAGCCGTCTATCAGCTCTTTGGCTTCTTGGCGGGAAACGCCCATGCGTTCGGCAAGCCCGAAGACGGAGATGCCGTAGATGATGCCGAAGTTTGCCGTTTTTGCCTTGCGGCGCATGTCGGCGGTTACGTCGTTTATGTCTATCTTATATATCTTGGCAGCGGTGGCGGCGTGGATGTCGTGTCCGCTGAGGAAGGCGTCTATCATGTTCTTATCTTCGCTGAGGTGTGCCATGATGCGCAGCTCTATCTGCGAGTAGTCGGCAGAGAAGAACTCGCAGCCGGTGTCGGGGATGAACGCCTTGCGGATTTCCTTTCCGTCTTCGTCGCGGATGGGGATGTTCTGCAGGTTGGGATTGCTGGAGCTGAGGCGTCCGGTAGCGGTCACCGCCTGGTTGAAGGAGGTGTGGATGCGTCCCGTGCGCGGGTTGATGAGCTGGGGTAGGGCATCTATATAGGTGCTCAGCAGCTTCTTCAGTCCACGGTATTCCAGTATCTTTCCGATGATGTCGTGCTTGCTGCGGTAGCTCTGCAGCACCTCTTCGGAAGTGACGTATTGTCCGGTCTTGGTCTTTTTGGCCTTCTCCACGATTTTCAGCTTGTCGAAGAGCACTTCGCCTACCTGCTTGGCGGAGCTGATGTTGAATGTTTCGCCAGCCATCTCGTAGATTTCCTTCTCAATCTCCTGCAGACGGACGGTGAAGTGTTGGGACGATTGCTTCAAGGCTTCCGTGTCGAGCAGCACTCCGTTGCTCTCTATATTGACAAGTACGGGCACGAGCGGCATTTCTATTTCGTAGAACAGATGTTCGGCACCTTGCTCCTTCAGTTCCTTTTCCAGCACGTTTTTCAGTTTGAGGGTGACGTCCGCATCCTCGCAGGCATAACGGTAGACATCTTCGGGCGGAAGGTCGCGCATGTTCTTTTGGTTTTTGCCTCGCGCTCCAATTAGCTCATCGATGTGGATGGTCTGGTAGTGCAGGTAGATTTCCGCCAGATAGTCCATGTTGTGTCGCAGTTCGGGTTGAAGCACGTAGTGGGCAAGCATGGTGTCGAAAAGTTTGCCTTTCACCTGGACGCCGTAATTTTGGAGGATAATCATATCGTACTTGATATTTTGTCCCACCTTCATGGATTTCTCGTTTTCGAAGAGGGGACGGAATTCGTTTACAATTTTTAAGACTTCCTCTCGTTCGGCGGGAACGGGTACGTAGTATGCACGGTTTTCGGCATCGCTGAAGCTCATTCCTACAAGTTCGGCGTCCATTGGCTCGGTTCCGGTAGTCTCGGTATCTATTGAGAGAATTTCGCTTGTAAGTAACTTTTGAATAATTTCTGCTCTTTTATATTCTGTATCAATGAGTTGATAGTCTACATCGAGCATTTCTAACCGCGTCAGATTTGAATTTTCAGAAACGCCCGTCCCCTCGCCCGCAAAATTTGCAAACAAATCGCCTTGAATCGGGGCGCTGTTTTCGGGAGTGGAGGTTTGCGGCTGGGCAAACAGAGTCCCGGCAAAGAGGTCGGGTACCGGAGAGGTTGGAGTAGGGGAGGACGAATTGCCGCTTCCCTTTTTGAGTACCCGGTCGATGAGTGTGCGGAATTCCAACTCCTCGAAAATCTTGCGGAGTTCTTCTTCGTTCGGCTCTTCGCGGACGAGCGAATTCATGTCGAGCTGAATGGGAACATCTGTTTTGATGGTGGCAAGGAATTTGGAGAAGGTAATCATCTCGCGGTTGGTTTCCACTTTCGTTTTCAGTGCGCCTTTCAGCTGGTCGGTATGTTCCAGCAGGTTTTCGATACTGCCGAATTCGGCAATCAGTTTCTGTGCGGTTTTCTCGCCCACACCCGGACAGCCGGGGATGTTGTCGGAAGCATCGCCCATCAGTCCCAGCATGTCGATGACCTGCTCGGTGGTCTGTATATTGAACTTCGTCTTCACTTCTTCGGTACCCATCACTTCGAATCCACCAGTGTGCTTGGGGCGGTACATAAAGACGCGGTCCGATACCAGCTGGCCGTAGTCCTTGTCGGGTGTCATCATGTAGGTGGTGATGCCTTGCCGTCCGGCTTCGGTGGCAAGGGTGCCTATCACGTCGTCTGCCTCGTAGCCTGCCACCTCGAGGATGGGGATGCGGTAGGCGCGGATGACGTCCTTTATAATAGGTACGGAAAGGCGGATGGCCTCGGGTGTCTCCTCGCGCTGTGCCTTGTATTGCTCGTAGGCCTCGTGGCGGAAGGTGGGGCCCGACGGGTCGAAGGCTACTCCTATGTGTGTGGGATTCTCTTTTTTGAGCACTTCTTCCAGGGTGTTTACAAAGCCCAGAATGGCCGAAGTGTTGAATCCTTTTGAATTGATTCTCGGGTTCTTGATGAACGCGTAATAGGCCCGATATATCAGTGCATAGGCATCGAGCAAAAACAGTTTATCGATTGAATTCATACATTTAATCCTTTTTTTCATGGTAAAAGTACAAAAAAATACCGTATTAACCGTTTTATTACTATTTTTGTAGGCAAATAGCGATGCATGGACAACTCATCATTGATAAAATCTCCGATTTCTGAGGAATTGGAGGACTTCAAGAAGCTTTTTGAAAGTACCCTCTCCAGTTCCAACCTTTTGCTGAACAGCGTAATTGCGCATATCCGGCAGAAGAACGGGAAGATGATGCGCCCCATTCTGGTACTTCTGGCTGCGAAGCTTTTTGGCAAGGTATGTCCTGCAACCCTGCATGCTGCGGTTGCGTTGGAACTTCTTCATAACGCCAGCCTTGTGCACGATGATGTAGTGGACGAAAGTACTGAACGCCGTGGACAACTCTCCGTTAATGCCATTTTCAATAATAAAGTAGCCGTACTGGCAGGCGATTATCTGCTTGCAACAGCGTTGGTGCAAGTGGGCATGACCCGTAACCATGACATTATCGACATCGTCTCCTGCCTGGGGCAGGATTTGGCAGATGGTGAACTTCTGCAGCTTTCCAACGTCAGCAATCTCCATTTCTCCGAGGAAGTCTATTTCGACGTTATCCGCAAGAAGACGGCCGTGCTCTTTGCAGCTTGTACGAAGGCGGGCGCTCTCTCGGTGGGAGCCAGCGATGAAAAGGCGGAATCTGCGCGTCTGTTCGGTGAATATATCGGGCTTTGTTTTCAGATAAAGGATGATATTTTCGATTACTCCGAGAGCAAGGAAATAGGCAAACCTACCGGAAATGATATGGTGGAGGGGAAGTTGACTCTACCTGCGCTTCATGTGCTCAATACCGTGAAGGATAAAACAGCGGAAGAAATTGCCGTAAAGATAAAGAATGGGGAGGCAACGCCTGGCGAAATAGCCCATTTAATCGAATTTACCAAGCAGTATGGTGGCATAGAGTATGCTTCGCAAGTGATGTATGATTATAAGGGAAAGGCCCTTTCTTTGCTGGCTTCTTTGCCCGATACGGAGGTAAAAGCGGCGCTTACCGGGTATCTGGACTATGTGGTGGAACGGGAAAAATAACAGAACTGTTTTCGGTTGATAATATGAAAAAGCCTGATGGAGTGGATTCCATCAGGCTTTATTTATAGGTAAATACAGCTTTCTCTTAGAAGAATTTCATCTCTTCACCCTTGATTTCCGAAAGCAGCAGGTTGGCAAGACGACTGGTTCCCAGACGGAACAGCTCGTTGTTCAGCCATTCTTCGCCGAGCACTTCCTTGACGATGGTGTAATAAATCAGTGCATCGTTCACGCAGTTGATTCCTCCTGCGGGCTTAAAGCCTACCTTGATACCCGTCAGCTCGTGATATTCCTTGATGGCCTGGCACATAACCAAGGCGGCCTCCGGCGTGGCGGCAGGCTGCTGCTTGCCGGTGGAAGTCTTGATGAAATCGGCACCCGAATACATGGAAAGGATGGATGCTTTTTTGATGTTCGAAGCCGTCTTCAAAGCTCCGGTTTCGAGGATTACCTTCATGTGGTGCTCTTTGCAGGTTGCTTTGAGTTCTTGTATCTCCTCGCACATGCCTTCATAGTCTCCAGCCAGGAACTTGCCCACCGAAATAACGATGTCTATTTCATCGGCGCCTTCCATCAGTGCCATGGCAGTTTCTGCCACTTTCACTTCAATGAAAGTCTGGGAGGAGGGGAAACCTGCTGATACACAAGCTATTTTTACATCTTCCACTTCCAGCGTGTCTTTTACGACTTCTGCAAAATTGGGGTATACACAGATGGCTGCCACATTCTTCAGGTCGGGGAACTCTTCGTCGAATTTATTCACTTTCTGGGTGAATTTCATGACGCTTTCGTCGCTGTCCGTACTGTTCAGTGTGGTGAGGTCAATGCAGTTGAAAAGGAATTTCTTTACCTCCGGCGTGTTGTTTGCCGGCACTTTCTCTGCAATGATTCTGGCAGCTTGTGCAGCTATTTCCGCATCATCCAGTTGGGTGTTGTACTTTGCCAGGGCGGCGTCATACTTACTCTGGGTAGGCTCATTCTTCTCCATGGTCTTTCAATTTAGGGTTATTGATATGTCTTGTCTGGTCACGTCTGGTTTTCTTCTCGAAGTTGCGGCAGAAGGCGTCTGTCAGGTTCACTCCGGTCTGGTTCGCAAGGCAGAGAAGTACCCAAAGAACATCTGCCATCTCATCGTCGAGATTGTCTTTTTCTCCTTTCTTGAAGGATTGGTCGCCATACTTGCGTGCCATGACGCGGGCGAGTTCGCCCACTTCTTCGGTCAGTATCGCCATATTGGTGAGTTCGCTGAAATAGCGCACTCCGTATTCCTTTATCCAGGAATCCACTTGTTTCTGTGCTTCTTCTAACGTCATTATTCCTTGTTTTTTGTATCTATACAGATGGTCACGGGACCATCGTTCATCAGTTCTACTTTCATATCGGCACCAAATTCGCCGGTACCTATTTCTTTACCTAATGCTAAACTCAGTTCCCGGCAGAATTGTTCGTACAGCGGGACGGATATTTCCGGCCGTGCTGCCCGTATGTAGGAGGGACGGTTGCCTTTCTTGGTGGAGGCGTGGAGGGTGAACTGGCTGATAACCAGTATCTCGCCGTCTGCTTCAAGAATGGATTTGTTCATTACGCCGTTTTCGTCATCGAAAATGCGCAGGTTGACTATCTTCTTGCAAAGCCAGTCGATATCTTCTTTTCCATCGGATTCTTCGATGCCTACGAGTATCATGAGGCCCTTTCCAATGGAGGCTTTGCAGGTTCCGTTGATGGTGACGGAAGCGTGTCCGGCACGTTGTATCACTACTCTCATGTTGTTCTTGTCCTTTTGAGGGGACAAAGTTACGAATTAATTCGTTGTGTGCATGGCTCTGCAGGCTGATTTATCAGTCATTATTTCTCTGAGAAATAGGTCTGGATGATTTTGGCTTTCGCTTCTCCCACCACGGCGGCAAGCTCCTCGGCAGATGCTTCGCGGATACGCTTCACGCTTTTGAACTCCTTGAGCAACGCGCTTTTCGTCTTTTCACCGATGCCTTTTATCTCGTCCAGTGCGGAGGCAATCTGCCGTTTGCTGCGTTTGTCGCGGTGGAAGGTGATGGCGAAGCGGTGTACTTCATCCTGAATCTGTGTCAGCAACCGGAAGAGGGGGGTGTGCTGTTTCAATCCGATGGTCTGGGGAGGGTAGCCATACAATAGCTCGGAAGTGCGGTGTTTGCCATCTTTGGCAAGTCCGGCGATGGGGATGTTCAGGCCAAGCTCGTCTATCACCTCTTTTACGGCGCTCATTTGCCCTTTTCCACCGTCGGTGATAAGAAGGTCGGGCAGGGGTGTTTTCTCTTCTATAGCGCGCTGATAGCGCCGTTTTACGACCTCTTTCATGGAGGCATAGTCATCCGGTCCCTCTACGGTCTTGATATTGTACTTGCGGTAATCCTTCTTGGAAGGTTTCCCCTTGACGAAGACCACGCACCCGGCCACGGGGTCGGAACCCTGGATGTTGGAGTTGTCGAAACATTCTATCTGCATGGGCAGGCGGTCCAGGTGCAGCTCTTGCTGTATCTCTTTCAGCAGGCGCACGGTCCGTTGCTCCGGATTCAGCTTTTCGGCTTGTTTCAGGCGGTCGGCTTTGTACTGCTTCACGTTGAGGATGGAGAGTTCCAGCAGCTTCTTTTTGTCTCCCCGTTGCGGGATGGTAAAGACGACATCTTTCAGCTCCATATCCAGCTCAAAAGGCACGATGATTTCGCGAGAAAGGCTCTTGTATCTTTCCCGCATTTCGATGATGCCGAGAGAGAGCAGTTCTTCTTTGCTCTCATTCAATCGTTTCTTGTATTCAAAGGTGAAAGCCTGGTTGATGGCACCGTTCGTAATGTGCAGGTAGTTGACGAAAGCGGACTTTTCATCGCTGTCTTCTTCGATGGAGAACACGTCGATATTGTGCAGCACGTTGCTTACCACTTCCGATTTTGCCCGGTAGTTTTCCAGCAGCAGGTATTTTTCCTTTATCTTCTGTGCTTCTTCAAACTTCATTTCGGCTGCCAGTTCCTGCATTTGCTGGAAAAGCATCCATTCTATCTCCTGGGTATTCCCTTTGAGTATTTCCTTGATTTCAGCGATGTTTTTCAGATACTCTTCCTGGCTTTGCTTCCCGATGCAAGGTCCTGCACAGTTCTTGATGTGGTATTCCAGGCAGACATTGAACTTCCCGGCACGTATATTCTCCGGAGAGAGGTTCAGGTGGCATGTACGCAAAGGGTATAGATGCTTGATGAGGTCGAGTAATGCGTACATGGAAGGTATATGGCTGTAAGGGCCATAATAGGAGGAACCGTTACGGATTATCTTCCGGGTTCTGAATACACGTGGAAAGTATTCGTTCTGCACGCAGATGCTGGGATACGTCTTGTCGTCTTTCAACAGTACGTTGTAGCGAGGCTTGTATTTCTTGATAAGATTGTTTTCCAGCAATAGCGCGTCTTCTTCCGTATTCACCACGATATATCGGATATCTGCAATCTTGCTGACCAGCACCCTCGTCTTTCCCGGTTCGTGCTCCCGGTTGAAGTAGGAAGACACTCTTCGCTTCAGATTCTTTGCCTTTCCTACATATATAATAGTCCCTTCGGTATTCAGATATTGGTAAATACCGGGACTTTCGGGAAGGTTGGATACAATCCCTTTGAGGTAGTCGTTAGTTCTGAGTTCTTCCATAATACCGACGTTTCACCACAGATTACACAGATTAGCGCAGATTTCTCTTTGATAAAACTGTGTTTTGTGGTGGATAAATAATCTGTGTTAATCTGTGTAATCTGTGGTGAAATATGAAATGGCTAAAGCGACAGCACAGCCTCCACTTCCACATCATCTCCAAACACATCCTTGCCATGAAGCTCTTTCAGCTCGATGATGAAGTTTACATACACTTTCTTGGGGTTCATCTGTTTCACCAGTTTGCAGGCGGCTTCCATTGTTCCACCGGTTGCCAGCAAGTCGTCGTGTAGCAATACTACATCGTCTTCATTGATGGCATCTTTGTGCATCTGCACGGTGTCTTTGCCATATTCTTTATCATAGCTTTCTTCAATGGTTTCTGCAGGAAGCTTTCCCGGCTTGCGGATAGGTACGAAGCCTGCCCTTAGTCTGGTGGCGAGAATGGGGCCCATAATGAATCCTCTTGATTCTATACCCACTACTTTGGTGATGCCTTTGTCCTTATACATCTCGTATAGTGTGTCCGAGAGTTCCTGCAAGGCGCCAGGTTCCTTGAACAAGGTAGTTACATCGTAGAATAGAATTCCCGGAATGGGGAAGTCGGGTATTTCTCGGATGCTTTTGGTAAGAGTTTCTTTGCTCATAATCAGTTTATTTAATACGTTTATTGAATTCTTTGTTTCACGTGGAACTTTGCGCCCTATCGTCCGCAAAGTACCAGTAGCACGTTGATGTCGCTTGGAGATACTCCCGGAATCCGACTCGCTTGGGCTATTGTTTCCGGATCTATCTTCATCAGCTTCTGTCTGGCTTCGGTGGAAAGGGATTGAATGGAATTATAGTCAAACTTGCCTTTTATCTTGATGCTTTCCAATCTTGCCAATTTATCCGCAATAATCCGTTCGCGTCCGATGTATCCCTCGTACTTGATGAGTATTTCTGCAGCTTCTACAATTTCTTCCTTTCTATCGGATGTTTTATCCAGTTCTCGTTTAAAGGCACTGACGTGTTCGGCAATGTTCTCAATCGTTATCTGCGGACGGTTTATCAAATCTATCAATTTGCATCCCTGGCGCAGTGGAGTTGTGCCGAGCTGCTCCAATACCGGATTGATTAATGCCGGTTTCATCGAGTAATTCCGCGCGAAGTCTATAATCCGGTTCACGGCTTCACGCTTTTCTGTCAGCAGCTTGTACCGCTCTTCCTTGGCGAGTCCCAGCTTCCAGGCTTTTTCCGTGAGTCGCATGTCCGCATCATCCATACGGAGCAGGATGCGATATTCGGCACGGGAAGTAAACATACGGTAAGGCTCGTCCACACCTTTTGTTACCAAGTCATCGATTAAAACGCCGATATATGCTTCATCCCTTGCAAGGGTGAACGGTTCTCCGCCGTGGCAATTGATGTGGGCGTTGATACCTGCCATGATTCCTTGTCCAGCTGCTTCCTCGTAACCGGTTGTTCCGTTTACTTGTCCGGCAAAGAACAGATTCTTTATATTCTTCGTTTCCAGCGTATGTTTCAGTTGGGTGGGGTCAAAGAAGTCGTATTCGATGGCATAGCCCGGGCGGTAGATGACGAGGTCTCTGAACGCCGGTATCTTTTTCAATGCTGCAATCTGGATGTTCATGGGCAATGAAGAAGAGAATCCATTCAAGTAGAGCTCTTGGGTTGTTTCCCCTTCGGGCTCCAGGAAAAGCTGGTGCTGCGGTTTGTCGGGGAAAGTCACAATCTTGGTTTCTATACTGGGGCAATAACGTGGGCCGATACTTTGGATTTGTCCGTTGAAAAGGGGAGAATCCGGCAGACTTTCCTGCAGGATGCGGTGTGCTTCTTCGTTGGTGAAGCAGGTCCAGCAAGGGAGCTGTTTCAAATGGCGTACATGAGTGTCCATGAACGAGAACTTGTGGAAGTCACATTCTCCGTCTTGGATTTCCATATCCTCATAATGCACGCTGCGTCCATCTATGCGTACGGGGGTTCCCGTCTTCATGCGTCCAAAGGTGATGCCATGCTTTGCGATGGATTCGGTTAATTGGTAGGATGCAGGTTCTGCCATACGTCCGCCTGGAAGCATGGTACGTCCCACGTGCATCAGTCCATTGAGGAAAGTTCCTGCGGTGAGTACTACACATTTGGCATGGAACGTTACTCCCCATAATGTGACTACTCCCGTAATCTCACCGTTTTCAACGAGGATTTCCTGCACGGTATCCTGCCAGATATGCAGGTTGGGGATATTTTCCAGTATCTCTCTCCATGCCCAGATGAATTTGTTGCGGTCGCACTGCGCGCGCGGACTCCACATAGCGGGACCTTTGGAACGGTTCAGTATACGGAACTGTATGGCTGTCTGGTCTGTCACCAATCCCATATATCCTCCCAAGGCGTCTATTTCGCGTACTATCTGTCCTTTGGCGATGCCTCCCACTGCCGGGTTACAACTCATCTGTCCGATTTTGTTCATATCCATTGTGATAAGACAAGTCTTCGAACCCAGGTTTGCAGCAGCGGCAGCGGCTTCGCATCCTGCGTGTCCGGCGCCGATTACAATAACGTCATACTTAAACTCCATTCGTTCAGTGTATTTTAAAACTGTGCAAAGTTACGAAAAAAGTTGTATGCCGGGACGTGTCATATCTTAAAATCCGGATATATCTTCTTTGGCATTGCTTATATTTCCGTATCCAGCATCATACTTATTGCTTGGAATGCTTAGGTTATAGACATATTGCTTGTGTTTGGCTTAAAATACAATCAAAATGAAGCTTTTTGAATACTATTGCTTTTCTTTTTGAAAAAGATACATACCTTTGCAGCGTTTGGATATTAAAAAGTGTTTTGATTGACTAATTTTAAGGAAGAGAAGCATGAGAAAGAAATTCTTCTTGTTAATCATTGTCTGCCTGGTTATGGGGGCGGGAGTGATGGCTCAGACGTCTACGGTCTCGGGAACAGTATTTGCCGAGGACAACAATGAGCCGATTATTGGGGCATCGGTATTGGTGAAGGGTACAACGCTGGGGGCTGTGACCGATATCGAAGGTAAATTTACAATCTTGAATGTGCCGGGCACGGCAAAGACAGTGATTGTCTCTTTTGTAGGTATGCAGAAAGTAGAAGCTGCCATAAAGCCTGCTATGAAGGTGGTGCTGAAATCGGATTCGGAACTGCTGGATGAAGTGATGGTGGTGGCTTACGGCACGGCCAAAAAGAGCAGCTATGCAGGTTCGGCTTCTTTAGTGAAAGCGGATGCGCTGAAAGACATTCCGACGACCAGCTTTGAAAACGTGTTGAACGGTAAAGTGGCGGGCTTGCAACTGACGAATAATTCCGGCCAGGCGGGTTCCGCACCGGCCATCCGCATCCGTGGCATAGGTTCTATGAATGCCGGGAATGAACCGTTGTATGTAGTGGACGGTGTTCCGGTCTCTTCGGGCAATACGGGGCAGATGAGCGGTGAGCTCTATTCTACCAACAACATCATGAATACGTTGAACCCGGAAGACATCGAATCTATTTCTGTATTGAAAGATGCGGCGGCCAGCTCGCTTTATGGGTCGCGTGCGGCAAACGGCGTCATTCTGATTACTACCAAAAAAGGACAGATTGGCAAGCCGGTGGTGACGCTGAAAGCCGAAGTGGGCTTCACGCCCTGCTGGGCAACGGACAACTATGAAACGGCCAGCGTACAGGAGAATGTGAATATGCTCTACACCGTATTTCACGATGCCCGTACAAGCGGTAAGGGCGAAACGGACGAAAAGGCAGCAGCCTATGCCATAGGCCAGTTGAACAGCCGTTTCAACAAACATGGCTACCAATTTACCACAAATGGTACGGGAGCTTACGAGAACGTCAATATCCTTGAGTACGACAACTCCGGGCGTGGAGGCAAATACTACGATTGGGACAAGGCATATTTCCGTACCGCCATTTATCAGACCTACGATATGTCCGTCAGTGGTGCTACGCAGAATACCAACTATTACACTTCCCTTTCCTATACCCAGGACGAAGGACGTTTGAAGATGAACAGCTTCGACCGTGTTTCCGGTCGCCTGAACCTCACCCAGAAGGTGGGGAAATTCCTTGAACTGACCACCAATGCCAGCCTGGCGCGTACCAAGAAAAGCGGTTATAATGATACACGCAACACGGGCAGCAATTACTTCATGCAGACCCGTAACTTGCTGTGGGGACTCTACTGGCCCACTGATTACAAGACCGGCGAGCTCTGGACCGAACGTTACGGTAGCTACGCCTACAATGGGCTTTATTATGACAAAGAGTGGGAGAACGGTTCTACCAGTACCAAAATCATGGCTGCGGAGACGCTCACCCTGCATCTGATGCCGGGCCTGGACCTTCGTTCTATCTACTCTTACGACAATACTACTGTAAAAGACCATATCTATTACAGTGCCAATCACTATAAAGGCTCGGCAGACAATGGGAATGTCAACGAATACCGTACTACATACGAGAAGATGGTTACCTCCACTACCGCCAATTATACCGGCACCTTCGACAAACACACAGTTGGCACCATGGTGGGTTTCGAAGCGGAGAAGAACAAGACAGACTATGTGCGTGCCACAGGAAGTAATCTTGCGGTCAGCACCATTCATACAGTTTCTACTGCCGGAACGCAGACTTCTGCCGGATATTCCTGGGGAAACTCGATGGTGTCCGTGCTCTCCAAGTTGGATTATAATTACGATGAACGCTACTTCATTTCCGGTTCTTACCGCCGCGACGGTTCTTCCCGGCTCAGCAAGCAGGAACGTTGGGGAAACTTCTGGTCAGTGGCAGGAGCGTGGAACATCATGCGCGAGGGTTTTATGAGCAAATATTCTTTCCTGAGCAACCTGCGTATACGTGCCTCTTATGGTATTAACGGTACGCTGCCTTCGGACAATTACGGCTATATGAGCTTGATGAGCTATACCAGTAAGTACATGGGTAACCCGGGCGGTACAATCACTACCGTCACCAATGACAAGCTGTCTTGGGAGACGAGCTACAACACGAATGTGGGTATCGACTTCGGCTTCTTCGGCCAGCGTCTGCGCGGTACGGTGGAATACTTCAACCGTGATTCGAAGAACCTGCTCCAGGATGTTCCCATTTCGATGGTTACGGGATTTTCCTCTACGTTGCGGAACGTAGGATGCATCAATAACCATGGGGTAGAGGTGGAGTTGAGTGGTGACATCATTGATAGTAAAGGATGGTTATGGAGTGCCGGTGTCAACGCAACCTTTCTCCGTTCTGAGGTGAAAGAGTTGTATGGCGGTGCGGACATTATCTGGTACGACCCCACCAGTAGCGACAGCCGTGCGCAATATGTATACCGGGAAGGTCAGTCCACGCTGGCTTTCTATGGATACGAATGGGCAGGTGTGGACAAGACCAACGGCAAGAACGTCTACTATGTAAATGACCCCAAGAATGGCAAGGCCGGAGATTTTGAGTATAACGGACGCGGAGCTACTTATGACTATAACAATGCCAACTACACCATCATCGGCAATGCCGTTCCCAAAGTGTATGGGGGCATCAATACCTCGGTCTCCTACAAAGGCATAGCCCTTTCGTTGGGCTTTACCTATAAGATAGGAGGAGACTTGTACGATGGAGCCTACATGGATGTGGCCGACGACGGTTATTATTGGGAGCGTATCCGTGCTAAAAGCTACTACAACAACCTTTGGACGCCAGACCATACGAACGGTACAGAGCCCCGTATCGAAGGTGTAGACCTCGATGACCCGCAACAATACAGCAGCCGCCACTTGTTCAATGCCAGTTATCTGCGCTTGAAGAATCTCTCATTGGCCTATACGCTGCCCAAAGCCATGACCTGCAAGGCTTTCATCGAGAATGCCCGCCTTTTTTTCACTGCCAGCAACCTTTGGACAATAGCCAAATACAAGGAGGCAGACCCCGAAGTGAGCGAATACGGCACACGTGGTTGGGAAACCCCTATCGGAAAAACGTTTGTCGTTGGCGTTGAATTGAAATTTTAATGAACTGGAGGAACTAACAATGAAAAAGATATATCATTTATTGGCACTTGTGATACTTGGTGCCTTTACATTCACTTCGTGTGACGATTTTCTGGATATGCAGCCCACCAACTCCGGAAATGCAGAAGGTGCTGTCGGTACGGTAGCCGATGCGCAGGTGGTTATCAACGGTGTGATGAGTGCGATGACCTCATCGTCCTATTACGGCAGAAACCTTTTTATGTACGGTGATGCCAAGGGCGGTGACCTCACGATTTTTGCTGCCGGACGCGGACTGGATGCATTCTATACGTTCAACCACACTTCCAACAGCAATACTTATTCCGGTTTCTGGAGCCGTGGATATTACTGCATTCTGCAGGTCAACACCTTGTTGAGCAACATTGAGAAGCTGGAAGAATCGGGCAGTATGGAAGACTTTTCCGAAGCCAAAGGGCAGGCGTTGACTCTGAGGGCGCTGTTCTATTTCGATTTGGTCCGTCTCTACGGGCTTCCTTACAATTACAACAAAATCTCTTATGGAGTTCCCAATGTAACCGAGCCGCTTACAGTGAACGCCCAGCCCACCCGTGCTACTGTGGAGGAGAACTATCGCCAGATTCTGCAGGACTTGTCGGACGGGGCGGCCCTGCTTGCCAAGAAGAAGACAAAGCAGAGCGGATATGCGGACTATTACACCAACATAGCCCTGCAAGCGCGTGTGAAACTCTATATGGAAGATTATGACGGTGCTTTGAACGCTGCCCGGGAGATTATAGAAAGCGGTGTGTACAAACTGTATGAGCCTGCCGATTGGACGGCTTCCTGGAGCAAGCAGTTTGGTTCCGAGTCCATCTTTGAGCTGGGCATCACCACTGAGGAATCAGACCTGGGAACTTCTTCTTTGGGCTTTTACCTGATGCGCTACGGACAGTTGAAGAATGCCATGGGCTGGTATCTTGCCAGCGATTATTTCCTGAACCGTCTGGGTGAAGACGAGACGGATGTGCGTTGGGGAATCATGGACAACGATGAATACTGGGTGGACAATGAGATTGAACGCAAGGGAGCCTGCTACAAGTATATGGGCAGTACCACCTTGGCAGGTGACGGCAAGGCAACCAATACAGCCGTCAATATCAAGATAATCCGTCTTTCCGAGATATATCTGATTGCCGCCGAAGCAGCCTTGCACTCCACGAAGCAGGAAGCAGGCGCAGATGCCGCCGCCGGTTACCTGAATGAAATCCGCAGGCGTTCTCCCGGACTGGCACCGGCCACTGCCGCTACCATTACCGATGATATGATTCTGGACGAGCGCAGCAAGGAGCTTTTTGGTGAAGGACAACGCTTCTTCGACATGATGCGTATGGGCAGAACCATCGAATTCAACGACGATTTTCAAGATATTCCGGTGAGTCACCGTGGAAAAACAATCGACCGTACTTTCGAGAAGATTGTGCTTCCTATTTCGCAAGATGAGATAAATGCCAATCCGGCATTGGAGAACCAGCAGAATCCGGGATATTAGTCGTTCCCTGCTGTCTATTGTTTGCTACTCCTTGTATATCAGGGAGGTATTTTGCCAACAAGTTGTCACTGCCTTGGCAAACTTTTGCCACGCCTATGGCAAAGTTTTGCCAATGCGGTGGCAAAGTCTTGCCAATGGGAAGGCAAAGCCTTGTCATTGGCGTGGCAAGAAAAGCGGAAAAAGGTGCCTTTGATGAATTTCTTTGATAAAATGAGACGGTAATACCTTGATATTCCACAAAAATACTATTTATTGGTTCGAAATTTCTATTCTTTTTTTCTGAATCGGCTTATCTTTGCTTTCGTAGAAACCAATAAAAAGTTATAATACTATGAGAAGATTTTTCCTCATATCGTCATTCTTGACGTTGTTTGCAATCGGAAGTTCGGCGCAATGGAAGCCGGCAGGTGATAAAATCAAAACGGACTGGGCATCCCAGATCAATCCCGCGAATGTGTTGCCCGAATATCCTCGTCCCATCATGGAACGGAGTGACTGGAAGAACTTGAACGGACTGTGGAATTATGCCGTTATAAATAAAGGTGAGCATCTTCCGGCAGAGTTCGAAGGGCAGATACTTGTTCCTTTTGCCATCGAATCCTCCTTGTCCGGAGTTGGAAAAAGAATCAATGAAAACCAGGAACTGGTCTACCAGCGCAGTTTTGATATTCCTTCTGCTTGGAAGGGAAAACAAGTGCTGTTGCATTTTGGTGCTGTCGACTGGAAAACGGATGTATGGGTGAATGATGTGAAAGTAGGCAGCCATACGGGTGGATTTACTCCGTTCTCCTTCGATATTACTGCCGCCCTTTCTGGCAAAGGCAATAATCAGTTGGTCGTAAAAGTTTGGGACCCAACGGATAAAGGACCTCAACCCCGTGGAAAGCAGGTCAGCAATCCGGAAGGTATCTGGTACACTCCCGTAAGCGGTATCTGGCAGACGGTATGGATGGAGCCGGTTGCCGGAAAACATATCGAGAACCTCCGTATCACTCCCGATATTGACCGTAATCTGTTGACAGTGAAGGCTGAATTGAATAGTGCATGTCCTTCCGACTTTGTGGAAGTGAATGTGTATGACGGCAATCAACTGGTAGCCACCGGCAAAAGTATCAATGCAGAGCCGGTGGAGGTGTCCATGCCCCGGAATGCCAAGTTGTGGAGTCCGGATTCCCCCTTCCTCTATACGCTGAAAGTGACTCTGAAAAGTGGAGGCAAGGTAGTGGATAAGGTGGATAGCTATGCTGCCATGCGTAAGTACTCCACCCGTCGTGACGCGGATGGCATCGTACGCCTGGAACTAAATAACGAGGCTTTGTTCCAGTTTGGACCGCTGGACCAGGGTTGGTGGCCCGACGGACTGTATACAGCTCCCACAGACGAGGCTTTGCTGTATGATGTACAGAAGACGAAAGATTTCGGTTTCAATATGATTCGCAAGCATATCAAGGTGGAACCGGCACGTTGGTACACACATTGTGACCGTTTGGGTATCATCGTATGGCAGGATATGCCGAGCGGTGACCGTAATCCGGAATGGCAGAACCGCCGCTATTTCGACGGAACAGAACTGAAACGCTCCGCCGAATCCGAAGCCTATTATCACAAGGAATGGAAGGAAATAATGGATTGTCTCTACTCTTATCCGTGTATCGGTACATGGGTACCGTTCAACGAAGCCTGGGGGCAGTTCAAGACGGTAGAGATAGCCGAATGGACGAAACAGTATGACCCGACCCGCCTGGTGAATCCGGCAAGTGGCGGTAACCATTATACTTGCGGTGACATGCTCGACCTCCACAACTATCCCCAACCGGAAATGTATCTGTATGATGCACAGCGCGCCACGGTTTTGGGTGAGTATGGCGGCATTGGCCTTGTTTTGAAAGATCATCTTTGGGAACCGAACCGCAACTGGGGATATGTTCAGTTCAACTCTTCCAAAGAAGTGACTGATGAGTACGTGAAATATGCCGATATGCTGTATCAGATGATAAAAAGAGGTTTCTCGGCAGCCGTCTATACACAGACCACGGATGTGGAGGTGGAAGTGAACGGTCTGATGACTTACGACCGCAAGGTGATAAAGCTGGATGAGAAACGCGTGAAAGAGATAAATACACGTATCTGCAATTCACTTAAGAAATAGGGGCATTTACAATTTACCATTTACAAAGTACAATTTAACTATGCAGATGACAGCGCAGCCAAATTGTACTTTGTAAATGGTAAATTGTACATTAAAAATGTTGTTATGAAACGATTGATTATAAAGCTTTTCCTTAGTCTGTGCCTATGGGCGGTATTGCCGGTCTGTGCGCAGGATGCTGTTCATTACTATTTCAGAACGATGGATATCCGGAACGGTCTTTCGCAGAACACCGTGTATCAGATTTTGCAGGATAGGAAAGGCTTTATGTGGTTCGGAACCAAGGACGGTCTGAACCGTTATGACGGATTGTCTTTCCGTATTTACAAGAAAGAGAACTCCGGTTTAGGCAAGAATTTCATAACTGCGCTCTACGAGGACTGCCGGGGAAATATCTGGATTGGTACCGATGGGGGAGTCTTTATTTACGACCCGGTACTGGATTCCTTTACCGCTTTCGATGAGGCCAGTGATAACGGCAATATCATCAGGGATTTCGTCACCATGATTGGAAGTGACGAGGACGATAATATCTGGATATCGGTAGAAAACCAGGGGTTGTTCTGCTATAAACCGGATGAAGGGAGGCTGCTGAACCATCTGCACGATTCGGGACTGCCCAATGTAACCCGCTTTTGGCTGAATGGGAATACGTGTTGGCTGGCCTTGTATGCGGATAATCTTTACTATACGAAAGCTGACTTTGAAACTCCTCTGCAGCCTTTCAAGGATGCGGAAGGAAATGAGATTTTCAAGAATGATATTATCAACTGGCAGGTCAGCGGACCCCATAACTGCGTGTATATCGCTTCGCTGAACGGGTTGACAGAGATAAATCAGACTACAGGCAAGACGCGGAAGCTGCTGAACACCTATGTGAGGGCTTTGCAGTTCAAATCTGACAACGAGCTGTGGGTGGGCGCAGAGTCCGGCTTGTATATTTACAATCTGACGAATGACAAGATTACCCATTTGACCGTTCCCGACCAGGATGATTCGTATGCATTGTCGGACAATGCCATTTATTCGCTCTGCTGCGACAAGGAGAACGGCATGTGGATAGGGTCTTATTTCGGTGGAGTGAACTATTGCCCTTATCAGTGGACTTATTTCGAGAAGTTCTATCCGAGAGACAATCTCAGGCATTTCGGCCGTCGTGTACGGGAAATCTGTGAAAGTAATGATGGCACCTTGTGGATAGGTACCGAAGACAAAGGCTTGTTCAATTACAATCCGGAAAACGGAAAGATAGAGCCTTTTGAGCATCCGGCCATTTATCAGAATGTCCACGGCCTTTGCCTGGACGGGGATGATTTGTGGGTGGGTACGTTCTCCGGTGGTCTGAATCGGGTGAATCTTCGGACCAGGCAGGTGAAACATTATGCCAAGGGTGAGAGTGAGAATTCCATGGTCGCCAATGACGCCTTTACCATTTGCAGGACCACTACGGGAGACGTGTGGATAGGCACCACGTCCGGTCTGTTGAAGTACAATCGCTCTACAGATGACTTTACCCGGATTCCTCAGCTGAAGAATATGTTTACTTATAACATTCTGGAGGACTTCAACGGAAATCTGTGGTTTGCTACTTTCTCCAATGGAGTGTTCTGCTACAATGTAAGAAGCCAGCAGTGGAGGAATTATCTGTCTAATGAGAATGATTCGACCTCTCTTCCCTACAATAAGGTAATCAGTATCTACGAAGACAGCAGGAAGCGTCTGTGGTTCATGACGCTGGGTGAGGGCTTCTGCCGCTACAATCCGGAAACGGACAATTTTACCCGTTATGACATGTCGAAAGGATTTCCGAGCAACACTATCTACAAGATGGTCGAGGATAAGCGGGGTAACTTATGGATTACTTCCAATTATGGTCTGGTCTGCTTCAATCCCGACACGGAGAGCAAGCATGTCTATACCACGGCAAACGGTCTGCTGAGCAACCAGTTTAATTTCCAGTCCGGTTACATTGACAAGAAGGGACGCATCTATTTAGGTAGTATCAACGGATTCATAGCCTTTGACCCGGAAACTTTTGTGGAGAACACTTTTCTCCCTCCCGTAGTGATTACAGATTTTTATCTGTTCAACAAACGGCTTTCGGTGGATAGTCCGGATTCTCCTTTGGAGAAGAGCATCACCTATGCGGATGAGATAGAGCTGGATGCCGACCAGAATTCTTTCTCTTTTCAGGTTGCAGCCCTGAGTTACCAGGCACCCGAAATGAATGGTCTTGAATGTAAGCTGGAAGGCTTTGACCGCGACTGGTATACGGTAGGGCGGAATTCCATCATCAACTATTCAAACCTTCCTTATGGAAGCTATACATTGCGTATAAAAGGTTCCAACAGCGATGGCAAGTGGAACGCGACGGAACGTGTGCTCGACATCCATATTCATCCTCCTTTCTATCTCTCCACTTGGGCGTATGCTGTTTATACGGTATTGGCGTTATGCTCACTGGCTGCCATAATCATCTATTTCAGAAAACGGACTCGGCAGAAGCATCAGCAGGCTATGGACAAGTTTGAGCGGGAAAAGGAACGGGAGTTGTATACTGCGAAGATAGACTTCTTCACGAATGTGGCGCATGAGATACGTACACCGCTTACACTGATAAAGAGTCCGCTCGAGAATGTATTGGCTTCCCGTTCTGTTTCGGATGACATCAGGGATGATTTGGAGACCATGGAACTGAACACCAACCGGCTGCTTGATTTGGTGAACCAGTTGCTGGACTTCCGGAAGACGGAGACGCAAGGCTTCCAATTGAATTTTGTGGAATGTGACGTGTCTGAGCTCTTACAAAAGACGTATAAGCGTTTCAAGCCTTTGGCACGTGAAAGGGGGCTGGTATTGAGTATAGAGACTCCCGAAAGCTTGTATGCTTCGGTTGATAGGGAAGGGCTTACCAAGATTATCAGCAATCTGCTGACCAATGCGATAAAGTATTCGGAGACCTATATACGCATCAGGCTATATTCGGAAGGTGAAAGACTGCTGCTTTCTGTATGCAATGACGGCCTTGTCATTCCGGTAGAGATGCGCGAGGAGATTTTCAAGCCGTTCATCCAGTATAAAACCGGTACGTTGCGCTCTGTGCCCGGCACCGGTATCGGGCTTGCGCTTGCCCGTTCATTGGCCGAACTCCATGAGGGTACGTTGTGCATGGAAGATTCGATGGAGAACAACTGTTTCCTGCTGTCACTTCCGCTGAAGCACGAGCAGACGGTGGCCATGGAGCATAAAGAACCGGTAACGGGCGGGGAATCCTCTGAGGAAAGTGGTGCAGGTACTGCCTTGGAACAGCACCGATATACTCTTTTGGTGGTGGAAGACAGTCTGGAAATGCAGGCATTTGTTGTGAAACAGCTCTCTTCGGAATATCGTGTGCTGACTGCCGTGAATGGGGTGGAAGCTTTGAAGGTGTTGAAGGAACATACTGTAAATCTTGTCATTTCAGACATTATGATGCCCGAGATGGATGGATTGGAGCTGTGCGAGCATCTGAAGTCCGAGCTTGACTATAGCCATATACCGATTATCCTGCTTACGGCGAAGACGACTCTTCAAGCCAAAATAGAGGGAATGAAGCTGGGGGCTGACGTATATATAGAGAAACCTTTCTCCGTGGAATATCTGAAAGTTTGTGTGGCCAATCTGCTGAACAACCGTGAGAAGCTACGGGCTTCTTTTGTCAATTCTCCTTTTGTGCAGACGGGCAGTATGGCAATGACAAAGGCAGATGAATCTTTCCTTAAAACATTGAAGGAAGTGGTGGTTGCCAATATGCAGAATCCGGATTTCTGCCTGGATGATATGGCAAGCCTGCTGAACATGAGCCGGTCGAGCCTGAACCGGAAGATAAAGGGCATATTGGATATGACTCCCAATGACTACATCCGCCTGGAGCGGTTGAAGAAAGCGGCGCAGCTTTTAAAGGAAGGGGAGTGCAAAATCAATGAGGTTTGCTACATGACCGGCTTCAATACTCCTTCCTATTTCACCAAGTGCTTCCAAAAACAATTCGGTATTCTGCCCAAAGACTTCGTGAAATGATAGCATGGAATGCTTGCTAAATATAACAATCCAATCAAATGCCCCTGAGGTGTCTCTCAGGGGCATTTTTTGGATTTATAATTGCATAGATTGAAGCGATATTTGCATTAATTTTAGCTTTATGCGGATATATTTGCATCCGAAAACCAACAATTTATAATACTATGACCCCTATGCCTATGACGTAACAAATCCTAATCAATGTTCTATGATTGGCAGAAGTGACTAATCACTTTCTGCAGTGTATTTAAAAGCGGACGTTAGTTTCCGCATAGTTTTAAAATCTAATTCTATAAAAAATGATCAAGAAAATCTTATTCTTATTCTTTGTTGTGTTTGCAGCTACCGCTTATTCACAAGATGTGACCATAACGGGAACGGTGACGGATGCAAATAGTGAGCCTTTGGTGGGCGTGAATGTATTGGTGAAGGGTACTACCACGGGTGCCATTACCGATATTGACGGTAATTTCTCAGTGAGTGGAAAGAAAGGAAGTACACTCGTTTTTTCTTATATCGGTATGCTTACGCAGGAAGTTGTCTATAAGGGAACTGCCTTGCGCGTGGTGATGAAAGATGATTCGAAAGCACTGGAAGAAGTGGTTGTCATCGGTTATCAGACTGTGAAGAAGTCCGACTTGACTGGAGCGGTTGCCGTTGTTGATACCAAGGAAATGAAGAAAAGCGCTGCAGGAACACTGGTCAGCCAGATGCAGGGTTTGGCAACCGGTATTAACGTACGCAGTAGCGGTAGGGCAGGCGAAGATGCCTCTATTGAAATTCGTGGTGTCGGTTCCTTGAGCAATAACTCTCCGCTGTGGGTTATTGACGGTATGATTACAGACCCGGGTGTTGATTTCAATCCTGCGGATGCAGAGTCCATCCAGATTCTGAAGGATGCTTCTGCTGCTGCCATCTACGGTTCGCGTGCTGCCAATGGTGTGATTATCGTTACTACCAAGAAAGGTACGAAAGGTCCCATGAAAGTGAATGTAAGCGTAAAGGAAACATTGGAATGGAGTCCGAAGTTTGATTTGATGAATGCGGCAGAATATATCAAGTATAATGATATTGCCTACAATGAAGCCATCAAAGACGGTATTGCCACTGTAAACAGCACTCAGAAACACTCACAGTATGATACCAACTGGCAGGATGAAGTGTTGAAGACTGCATTGGTTCAGGACTACAACGTATCGCTTTCTGGTGGTGGTGATTCCGGTAGTTATTTTGTATCAGCCGGTTACTATAACAATGACGGCGTTTCTTATGGAAATACTTTCGACCGTTATAGCTTCCGTGTCAATACACAAGGTAAAAAGGGCTGGTTCTCTTTTGGTGAAAACTTGGCTTATTCACTCACAAACACAGACCCGAACCAGACAAATACCTACAATGACTTTTTGCGTATGATGCCTACTATTCCTATCTATGATGAGAATAATCCGGGTGGATATGGCTATGGTGATGCAGCCAAGTATAATACGTTCGGTGTAAACCCGATTGCCCGTGAAGATTTGGAATACCGTCATTTCCGTCAGAATCGTTTGAATGGTTCTTTATGGTTGGAATTCAAGCCTTTCGAATTCCTTTCTTATAAATTCAACGGTGGTATTGACCTTTATTTCTATGAGAACTCATGGTTCCGTGGAGAAGGTAACTGGACTCAGAATCAGGAACACCGTGATCCGGAAAGCCAGAAGGCACGCGACAACACCTACAACATGTTGATTGAGCACACGTTGAACTTCAATAAGGATTTTGGTAAGCATCATGTGGATGCCGTGGTCGGTACTACTTACCAGCACCATGAATGGGAAGGTTTGTGGGCTTCCCGTCTGAACTTCCCGATGTTGGGTAACGGTGATTATCTGACAGTATTGAATGCCGGACAAAGCAACCAGCAGAATTCAAACAGTATCAGTGAGAATGCGATGATTTCTTATCTGGGACGTGCTAACTACATTTATGATGATAAATACTATCTGACTGCTACCTTCCGTCGTGACGGTACTTCCCGTCTGGCTAAGGAAAACCGTTGGGGTAATTTCCCCTCATTCTCCGGTGCCTGGAGAATCTCAAAGGAGGAATTCTTTGATGTGTCTTGGATTAATGATTTGAAGATTAGAGGTAACTGGGGTCGTCTTGGTAACTCTTCCATTGGCGATTGGGATTATATCGGAACTATCAACCAGAGTATTGTAACTGTATTCGGTGGTGCTATTGTTCCGGGTTCTACTCAGGTGAAACTGGTGAATGCAGGTCTTGTTTGGGAAACAAAAGAAACGGTGAATGTAGGTTTTGATGCCAGCTTCCTTAACCAGCGTTTGACTGTTAGTGCAGAATATTACAACTCAAAGACCAGTGACGTATTGGCTGAGACTCCGATTGCTATTTCTACCGGTAATCAAGGAGGCTCTCCGTGGAAAAATGCTGCCAGCTTGCGCAACAAGGGCTTCGAGTTTACACTTGGTTGGAAAGACCAGATTTCAGGCTTTAAGTACAGCGCTTTGCTGAATGTGACTACGATGGATAACGAAGTATTGAGTTTGGGTCGTGATGGTACTAATAGAGACTATATTGATTCTGGTCAGGCAAGAACTGAACCGGGCAGATCTTTGGCTGAATTTTATTTGAGAAAAACAGACGGTATCTTCAAGACGCAAGAACAGATTGATAATTATGTGACATCTACGGGTACCCCCATTATGATTGAAGGAAAACGTCCTCAATTGGGAGATGTTAAGTATCTTGACTTGGATGACAATGGAGAAATTACTGATGCTGACCGTGATTATTGCGGTAGCCCCTGGGCCAAGATGCAAATGTCATTGGTATTCAATGCAGAATGGAAGAATTTCGATTTCAGTATGATGTGGAACGGTCAGTTCGGTAATAAGATATATAACGTATCCCGTTGGCAAGGACGTCTGTTTGCAGACAACTCCAACTATATCCGCTTTGAAAAGGGTGAAGAGCCTTACCAGGTGAATCCTAACTCCAATACCCCGCGTATCATTTATGGTGACTTCCGTAACTCCCGTGATGCCGACCGTTTCTTGGAAAATGGTTCTTATTTCCGCATGAAGAACATCTCTATCGGTTATAACTTTAAGCAGAAATGGCTGACCAACTTGGGTGTTGAGAAACTTCGTCTGTATGCTACCGGCAGCAATCTGATTACTATCACCGGATATTCCGGTCTGGACCCTGATTTCAAGGGTGCGAATTCCGTTTGGAACAGTGGTACGGACAGCTTTGCATATCCTAATACCCGTTCGGTAATGTTTGGATTGGATTTGACCTTTTAACTTATAAATCAGCTTATAAATTATGAAAAAGATATATTATGGATTAATGCTTGCAGGTGCCTTGACGTTGTGCACCGGATGCAGTTCGAGTTTATTGGATATTGATAATCCCAATGAAGTAACCAACGATACTTATTGGAATAAGCCGGAAGATGCGACAGCCGGTGTAAACGCCTGCTACAGTTTCTTTTATAAGGAAGGTACTTGGATGCGTTGGCTCTCTTTCCGCTATGACTTGACTTCGGACGAAGGATGGAGTTCTTCTCCTTGGATTGAATTGGGCGACTGGACACGTTTCCTCTACAATAACTATAATTTTTACGAAGGCAACAACATTCATTGGGAACATTTCTATGTAGGCATTTTCCGTTGCAACCAGGTGTTGAGCTATGTGCCTAATATTGAAATGGACGAGACTACAAAGAACCAGGTATTGGCCCAAGCTTCTTTCTTGCGTGCATTGTGGTATTTCCAGGTAAATCTATTGTGGGACAAAGGAACTATGCCGCTGGAGCCTAAAGATGCTTCCTATATACCGGAAGATGCTTCTGAACAGGAAATATGGGATCAGATAGAGAAAGATTTGACTTTTGCCATGCAGTATTTACCGGAATCTTGGGATGCTGCCAACCTGGGACGTGCTACCAAAGGTGCCGCTAAAGCATTGCTGGGCAAGGCCTATATGCAACAACATAAGTATGACAAGGCGAAGGAACAATTGCAATGGCTGATTGACAAAGAAGGCTCTTTATACGGTCTTATTGCAAACCGCGAAGATAACTTCACCGACTTAGACGAGAATAACAAGGAAGGCATTTTTGAAATTCAGTTCGATGACCAGAACAAGGGTGGTACGGGTAATGATGCCAGTATGGCATTCGGTTTCCAGCGTACTCAGTTCTATGCTCCAAGTGGTATAGGTTGGGGAGATGGTAAGGCACGCCGCTGGTTGGTAGACGAGTTCTTGAAAGAGAAACGTGTGGATGGAAAGAATGACTTGCGCTTGTACGGCAGTATCCTTTATCGTGGATTTTCGCAAGACTTCCCCGACCAGCCGAAGAAATATTATGGATTTGAAAATGCCGATTGGAATGACAATTGGGGAACTGACCCGGAAGACTGCTATATCCGTAAATACAATACTTCTTACTATCGTAGTGCAGAAGATTATTTTGCCCGTAACAACTATCGTATCATGCGTTACGCAGATATCCTGATGAACTATGCAGAGTGTCTTGTTGAAACGGGTACTAATCCTGCCGATGCTGCTGTTTATGTGGACAAGGTGAGAGAACGTGCCGGTCTGGCCAAGTTGAAAGACAGTCAGTGGAAAGATTGCTTGAGCTCTAAAGATGCCTTTATCAAGCGTCTGCAGATGGAACGTACCTTGGAACTCTGTTTCGAAGGTTGGCGTTGGGCTGACTTGAAGCGCTGGGGATTACTTGATTCCCAGGCTGGAATTGATGAACTGAAAGCTCGTGACAAAGACTTTGACAACTTTATTGTTGGCAAGCACAGACGTCTGCCTATTCCAAGAGATGAGGTGGAAAACAGCACAGTAGGTGGTGTTGCACATCTTACTCAGAATCCTAACTATTAATAACTAAAGAAGGCTATGCCTGGAAGCCTGTTCTCATTTAGGATGCTTCCGGCATAGCCTTTTCTTTCTTAAATCTTATACCATATGCTTGTCTGTAAAAAACTACTATTACCATTCGCTTTTGCCTGCTGCGGCAGCTTGTTTGCGCAGAACATCCAGAATCCGGTACTTCCGGGAGTGGCGGATGCCGGCGTAATGAAATATAACGGCAAATATTATATTGGCGGGGTCCGTACAAACGGGGATTTCTATGTATCCGATGACCTGGTTCATTGGGGGAAACCTATCCATGTCGTGACAATGGACAATGACTGGACCAGAGGCAGCGGAGCCGGAGATGACCAGATTCATGCCAATGACATGTTCTATCTGAATGGAGATTTTCATTTGTACTGGTCAGTCAATTATTGGGGGAAGGACAAGCATGCCGTTCACATTGTACATGCGCAGAGCAAAGATGTCTTGGGCGCTTATACAGAACCGAACAAGAAGACATGGATGGATAACCGTATCGACCCCAAAATATTCAGAGATGATGATGGACAACTATACATGTATATGGTACGTTTTACTGATGGAAATACCATATGGGGACGTAAAATGAAGAACCCGGCAGAATTTGCCGGCGAACCGGTGTGCCAGTTCGCCTCATTGCCGGATACATGGGAAACGATGGATAACAGAGTAGCGGAGGGACCGTGGGTCATGAAGTATAGAGACCGCTACTATATGATGTATAATGCCAACCACACCTCTACAGAGTGGGGCAATTATCAGTTGGGAGTTGCTGAGGCAGACTCTCCTTTAGGTTTTCAAAATGGTAATAAATATAGCTATCCGGTTGTAGGCTGCAATCAAACACAACTGGAGGAGAAGCAAGTGGATTTATTGCGGTATGGCCGCACGTATGAGCCGTTGTTTGCTTATACGGAGAGCAAGCCGGAGGGCGACTGGACAAAAGTGACCTACGATGACTCCGGCTGGGCGAAGGGGGAGACCGGCTTTTCGTCCCGTGAAGTGAAAGGTTCTACAACCCGGCATCTGGGTACTTGGTGGAATACGCCCTCCCTATGGTTGCGAAAGACTTTCTCTGCCGGTAGCGAAACCGGCAATCTGGCACTGCGTGTCGCTCACGACGGAGATACCCGGATTTATCTGAACGGAACAATTGTCTACGAGAAGCAGGGGCGTGATTATTGCATCGTGAACCTGGACAAGAAGCTGCGTGCTGCTTTGAAGGAAGGCACGAATCTGCTTGCCGTAGAAACAAACAAGGGACGTTCGCAATTCTTCGACGTTTCTCTGTTCGATATGAAAGACGGCATTGCCGACGATATTCTGATGACTCCCGGCCAGCCCAATATCCTGAGAGGCCCCAACGGATTTGAATGGTGGCTGATTTATATGGCAAACAAGAACAATGAGCATCGGGGACAATATATCAACCGTGTCCAGTTCTTCGACAAGACGTTGTTTGTGGATGGTATCACCGGCCCCCGCACGGCAGGTTATCATCCCGAACCTTCGATGCCTACCTTTGCGGGTAAAGGCGAGACAGCTTCGTTCGGTGTGTTGCAACAAGTACAGCCGTCCGTGGCTTACTTGTTCGAGACGGGAGTCAAGACCGAGGGTGGAGCCGGCGTCATTGCCTGGTGGAAGGATGCAGATAACTGTGCCTATGTAGGTTTGGATGCCGAGAACCGGAGCTGGTACCTGCGTACACTTGTCGGCGGTAAAGAAAATAAGGAATCCTATGCCCTGCCTGAAGATTTCCGTTGGGGTGTGTACCATCATCTGCGCATTGAGCGTAATGGTGGCTGTCTGAAGATTTGGCTGGATGAGATTCCCGCACCGGGAAAACATGTCTTTGCAGAGGCTCTTCCGGCGGAAGAAGCGGGTGTTCCCGGAGTATTTGACGAGACAAAGTCTGCCTTGTTCGAAGGGGCTACCTATACCATCGGCTTCGATGATGTGCATTTCCAGCTTTCGGGGAATGAGGAGTTGTTGAAGGGCGATTTCTTGAACGATTATGAATTCAGCTTCCAGTTGTCCGGCTTGTCCGGACAAGACAAGGCAGGAAGCTATCCGGTTTATGTGGATAAGGATAACTATGTGAAGGCTCAGTTCGATGGCATCACCCGTATGCTTGAGGTGACAGCCGTGAAGAAAGGGAAAACTGCCTGGAAGAAGGAATTCCCGTTGGGATGCCTGCAAACGCTCTATCCGGATGTGAAGTATACCGACTTCATTGAGAAAGGTTATCGTTTTGCCGCACCTGCATGGTTGGATACACTTTACCTGAATCGTCACGAAGCAGGCAATAAATCCGAATTTGCGGATGACATGTTCGGCAAGTTCGACATAGAATACCTGAATGGCGGCGAATGGCATCCGATAGAAAACAAAGATAGGGGGATAGCAGAACATCCTGCATATAATTATTGTACCTTTACTCCGGTAAAGGCAGAAGGCATCCGCTTCATCAACAAAGAGGCGGAGGATTTGGAACGCCATATCTATAAGATAGGTGTACATGAATTGTGGAAGGAATCCTATAATTTTCGTGCCGTGCGTCGTGCAGACAAGCTGTATCTGTTTGTCGACGGCAGGGAGCTGGGAGCTTTGGATATACGCTACCCTGCATCCCGCATCGGATTCTGTTCGGAGGGCGGCTCTCCGGTTTATAGTGGTACGTTGTATTATCATGTAGGGCAGAGGCGCGATTAGACGCGATCGTGGGATGTGCCGTTCCGTATATATGTAATGAAAGATGTATATAGAAGCCGGTGTTTGTATTTCCTTGTGAATCAGTGTGATGGACTGGGGTGATTCAGTATACGACTGAATGTATTTCAGTATACGATTGAATAGGATTCAGTATACGACTGAATAGGGTTCAATATACGGGTGTAACGGAACATCTTCTTGAAAGTAAATATTTATCATCATAACAATTGTTTAAGAAAGAATCATGAAAAAGAATTTTATATGTATGTATCTGTTTCTGTTGGCCACGCTGGCTTCCTGCCAGTCCTGCTCTTCAGACTATAAGGATGTGGACGATATTGTTGTCGAAGGAGTTGAAACGCCGGTGCTTTTGGGCGACCCGTTCATCATGTTGCACGATGGCACTTACTATGCCTATGGCACCCATGCGGATGACGGCATCGAAGTCTATACCTCCGATGATTTGAAGACTTGGAAGTATAAGGGCATGGCGCTCCAGAAGAAGGATGTCTGGGCCGATCGCTGGTTCTGGGCACCGGAGGTCTACGAAGTGAACGGGAAGTTCTATATGTATTACTCGGCAGACGAGCATATCTGTGTGGCAACAGCAGACTCACCTGCAGGACCATTTACCCAAAGTAAGAAGGAACCGATGATTGCCGATGAGAAATGCATTGACAACTCTCTGTTCATTGATGATGACGGCACGCCTTATCTCTTCTTCGACCGTTTCAACGACGGGCTCAACATCTGGGTGGCCGAATTGGAGAAAGACCTCATGACTATCAAGAAGGAGACCATGCACCCTTGCATCCACGTCTCTCAGGCATGGGAGGAAGTGTGGCCCCGCGTGAATGAAGGTCCGTTTGTCATCAAGCACAACGGACTCTACTATATGACCTATTCCGCCAACAGCTATGAGAGTCCTTTCTACGGCATAGGTTGCGCCACAGCTACCGATTTGATGGGTACCTGGACCAAATACGAGGAGAATCCCTTGCTGCAGAAACCCGGAGAACTGGTTGGGGTGGGGCACAGTGCCACCTTCACCGACAAGGCGGGCAAGCTTCGTATCGTTTTCCATGCCCATAAGGACAAGAGTAGCATCCATCCGCGCGCCATGTACATCAGTGACGTTTCTTTCGAGAAAGTGGACGGTGTGGACCGCATGAGAATCAGCAAGGACTATATGACACCCAAAATAGTAAAATAAGAGATGGATATGAAGAAGAATTATATATTGCTGCTGTTGCTTTGTCTTTGCTTTGCAGGCTGCAAGGAGAAGACGGTTGTAGAATCAGACTATCTGCCGATTGCCGACCCTTACGTAATGCTTTACGACGGCAAGTATTATGCTTACGGCACCGGAGGTACGGTGGAGGGGGAGGGCTTTGCCTGCTTCTCTTCCGATGACCTGAAAAGCTGGACGCGTGAAGGCCAGGCATTGTCGGCTACCGACTCCTACGGCACGTGGGGATTCTGGGCACCGGAAGTCTACTACATCGGGTCGAAGAAGAAGTTCTATCTGTTCTATTCCACCGAAGAGCATATCTGCGTGGCAACGGCAGATGCTCCCCAAGGTCCGTTTCGTCAGGAGGTGAAGCAGCCGATATGGGATGAGAAGAGTATCGATACCTCTCTCTTCATCGACGATGACGGCACGCCTTACCTCTATTTCGTGCGTTTCACGGATGGCAACGTCATCTGGGTGGCAGAGATGAACGATGACCTGACCGGCATCAAGCAGGAGACGCTGACGGAGTGCATCAAGGTGGGAGAGCCTTGGGAGCTTTCGCAGGACAAGCCCGCCAGGGTTGCCGAAGGTCCTTCCGTCTTGAAGAAAGAGGGTGTATATTACCTGGTTTATTCGGCCAATCACTTTGAAAGCAAGAACTACGGTGTGGGCTACGCCACTTCGGACAGCCCGATGGGACCGTGGAAGAAATACGAGGGAAACCCTATTCTGCAACGTGCCGACGGCTTGACGGGCACCGGACACGGAGCGCCCTTCCGCTGCAAGGACGGCAGTTGGAAGTATATTTTCCATGCACACTGGGATTCTACGAAGGTACAGCCGCGCACTTCGTACATCAAGGATTTTGCCATTTCCGACCGGGGAACGGTTTCCATCGGCGGCACTCTTGTCTGTCCGCAGGTATTGGGCGGCGTATCATCTGAAAAAGTAAAATGAAAAAAATACATAGTATGAAAAAGTTTCTTGTATTATCGGTGTTATGCTGCCTGATAGCATGCTCCTCGTCATCGGCCACAAAGGAAGACAAACCGGGTGAACAGCCGAATGAACAGCCGAAGAATGTCTATCGCAATCCGGTGATAAACTACAGTTTGCCCGACCCTTCTGTGATAAAGGGCGGTGACGGCTACTACTATCTGTATGCCACCGAGGACATACGTAATCTGCCGATTCACCGTTCCAGGAATCTGGTGGATTGGGAATATGTAGGTACTGCCTTTACCGACCGTACCCGACCTGATTTTGAGCCGAACGGCGGTTTGTGGGCACCGGACATCAACAAGATAGGTGATAAATACGTACTCTACTATTCCATGTCCGTTTGGGGAGGCGAGTGGAATTGCGGCATCGGTTGTGCCACTGCCGATAAACCGGAGGGACCTTTCAAGGACCACGGGAAGATGTTCCGCAGCAATGAAATCAATGTGCAGAATTCCATCGACCCTTTCTACATAGAGGAGGGAGGAAAGAAATATCTTTTCTGGGGCAGCTTCCGTGGAATCTATGCGATTGAACTGTCCGATGACGGCTTGTCTTTGAAGGAAGGTGCCACACCGCAGCAAGTGGCGGGAACCGCTTACGAGGGTACTTATATCCATAAGAAAGACGGACATTACTATTTCTTTGCTTCCATAGGAAGTTGCTGTGAGGGGTTGAACAGTACCTACACTACCGTTGTAGGGCGTTCGGACAATCTTTTCGGCCCCTACGTCGACAAGAAAGGCGGTAGCATGATGGACAACAAGCACGAAGTGCTGATTCAGAAAAGCAATACCTTTGTGGGCACCGGCCATAACTCCGAGATTGTGACGGACAATGCCGGTAATGACTGGTTCTTCTATCATGCGGTGAGCACGAAGAATCCTGAAGGTCGCGTATTGATGCTGGATAAGATTAGCTGGGAAGACGGATGGCCGACGGTAGAAGGCTCCGTTGCATCTACGGAATCGGAGAAACCGAAATTCTGACGAGTATGAAGAAATTTATTTTAATCTCCTTGTTGGCCCTATTGATGATGGGCTGTCAAGTATCGGGTGGCAGTTCCTTGAAAGTGGAGGAAACCACTGTTGAAATGCGGAAGAATCCCGAAGGAGTAGCTGTATCGGCTCCCCGTTTCTCATGGCAACTGGTAACCGGCAAGCAGGATGTGATGCAGACTGCTTATCAGATTGAGGTGGCGGACTCGGACAAGGGTTTGCAGACCGGCTCCGGGCTGGTATGGAACAGTGGTCGTGTGGAGTCTGGCCAATCGGTGCTGGTGAAGTACGCAGGGGCACCTTTGGAGTCGGGACAGAAATATTGGTGGCGTGTCACTGTATGGACAAATACCGGTGACAAGGCGCAAAGTAGTATCCAATATTGGTCAATGGCTTTGCTGGACAGTTCGGACTGGAAAGCCGGCTGGATTGGACTGAACGACAGTACAAACTTGAAACTGGACGGTGAGCGGACCATCCTTCCGGCACGTTATCTGCGGAAGGAGTTTGATTTGCCGTCACAGCCGAAGCGTGCAGTCCTTTATGTTTCGGGAGTAGGCTCTTCCGTATGCTATATGAATGGCGAGAGGATTGGAAACGATGTATTCGGTCCTTTGCCTACCTGGTACGATGCTTCTGTATCTTATCTGACCTATGATGTCACCCCCTTGTTGAAGTCCGGTACCAATGCGATAGGCGTGGCTCTGGGCAACGGCCGCTATCTTTCCATGCGCGCCAATGGGATGGTAGGTTTTGGTTTGCCCCGTCTCATGGCGCAGTTGAATATAGAGTACGACAATGGTGAGACGGTGTCGGTAGTCAGCGATGATTCCTGGAAAGCGACGAACCACGGTCCTATAACTGCGAACAACGAATTTGACGGTGAACATTACGATGCCCGCTTGGAATTGGGTAAATGGACGGAAAACGGCTATGATGATTCCGGATGGCAGTTGGCCGAACGGATGGAGGCTCCCAAAGGAAAACTTGTGGCACAGCTCTCTCCGAGTCTGAAGGTGATGGAGGAGATAAAGCCAATATCCGTTAAATCGGTAGGTGATGGAAGATATATCGTGGATATGGGGCAGAATATGGTAGGAATACAGCAGGTGAAACTGCGTGGCAAGAAGGACAAGCCCATTACTATGCGTTTTGCCGAAGTGCTGAAGGACAATGGTACGGAACTGTATCTTGACAACCTGCGCAGTGCCCTTGTCACGGATATTTATACTCCTGCCGCTGACGGTGAGTTTGTTTGGGAACCGTTGTTTGTTTACCATGGTTTCCGTTTTATGGAAATATCCGGTTTGGACTATGAACCGGCAGCGGATGATTTCACCGGTAAGGTGGTGTATGATGAAATGGCAACGAACGGTACGTTCGAGACTTCCGAGGAGTTGATTAACAGACTTCACAAGAATGCCTATTGGGGAATCCGTGGAAACTATCGCGGTATGCCTACCGACTGCCCCCAGCGTGATGAACGTCTTGGATGGCTGGGCGACCGCACTACCGGTGCCTATGGTGAAAGTTTCATTTTCGGCAATGCCTTGATGTATAAGAAGTGGCTGGTGGATATAGAAGAGTCCATGAATGAAAATGGAAGTATCTCTGTGGTATCTCCCCGTTACTGGACCATCTTCCATGATGACGTGACTTGGCCGGCTGCCTATTTTTACGTAGCCGACATGCTTTACCGCCAGTTTGGCGATGATAGCTCCATCAAAGAGCGTTATCCGTCCATGAAGCGTTGGGTAAACCACATGACGGAGACCAAAATGAAGGACTATATTCTGGTGAAGGATGAATACGGGGATTGGTGCATGCCTCCCGAGTCGCCGGAGCTGATTCATTCGGAGGACCCTGCCCGTAAGACGAACGGTGAAGTGTTGAGTACAACGGTGTTTTACAGTATTCTGCAACTGATGGAGAAGTTCGCGCAAATGAACGGACTTCCGGCAGATGCTGAAGAGTATGCAGCACTTGCCATTAAGGTCAAGGACGCTTATAACAAGAAATTCTTCAATACTGAGGCTGCACAGTATGACAACAATACGGTGACGGCAAACCTGCTTTCCCTCAGACTGGGTCTGGTTCCCGACGGATATGAAGATAAAGTATTTGCCAATGTCGTGGAGAAGACGGAAAAAGACTGTAAGGGACATGTCAGTGCCGGTGTGCTTGGCATCCAGCATCTGATGCGCGGGCTTACCGAGTATGGCGGACTGGAACTTGCCTATAAGATAGTGACCAATGACACTTATCCCTCATGGGGCTACATGATTAAGAAGGGTGCAACCACCATTTGGGAATTATGGAACGGTGACACGGCAAATCCGGCGATGAATTCAAGAAACCATGTGATGCTTTTGGGAGACCTGCTGATATGGTTCTATGAGGACCTTGCCGGTATAAAGAATGCTCCTGCTTCCGTCGGGTTCAAGCAGATTCTGATGGAACCGGCATTCCCGGAAAAACTGAATTATGTGAATGCTTCGCATGTATCGCCTTATGGCAGAATAGGAAGTTCCTGGAAACGTGATGGCAATAAGCTGGAGTGGAACGTTGAGATTCCTGCCAATACAACCGCTACGGTCAAGCTGCCGCTTGACTTCCATGTACAGGTAGATGCCGGTCAGGCGGGGATTCATTCCGTGGAGGAGGCTGACGGTAAGCTGGTAGTCGAATTGGGCTCCGGCAAGTATGTATTCATGTCTGAATGATATTTTTCTAACAACAATAAAACAGATGTAACTATGAGACTAAAAAGATTGTTTTTGGGGGTAATGCTTTTGGCAGGCATTACGGGTGCAGGAGCGGCAAATGTTGCTCCGGAAGACATCTCTGCCTCTATTTCCTTGAAAGTGCCGGGGAATGATGCCAAGCAATATCCGCTGGCCTTGCAGAAGATGCAGGATGGTATGTACAGCTGCCGGGCTTCGGAAACGTTGCCGTTGGACATCATCCGCCAGGTGGTGGACAAGGATGGCAAACAGCGCATTACCGTCACACTCAAGGCGCTGGAAAATGTGTATTTCAACTACGGGGAACAGATAAAGACCGGTTACAAGCATTCGGACTGCCAGTTCTACATGCCGGGCTTCTGGTATCGCCGCAACCTGCGTTCGCCGAAGGAAGCTCCTTCTTTCCACACATCGGACAGTTGGCTGGTGCGTGAGGACCGTTTGAGCACTCCGCTGACGGCAGCTTTCAATCCGGCAAGTGGTACGTCCATGTCGGTTATCCGTATTGACAAGTTCGACAAGGAAGCTTTGACCACTCATAAGGAGGGAGAGGTAATCTTGTCCGGTGAGACTTCCATCGGATATACCGGTTTCTGCAATGTGGATGGTATGACTGTCTTGGCATACGGTTTCCCCTATAAGGAAGCACCGAAGACATATATCCGCAAATTGACGTTGGCTCCTGCCGTTGAGGCTTTCCAGTTGCTGCGTAAGGGCGATAGCATCTCCATGACTTGGGAGGTGTCCGAAAGGAATGCTGCCGATTTCTCGGAATGCGTACAGCGCACCTGGGAGTATTGTTATGACACTAACCGCCCGAAACCGGTTGACGCACCTTACACGGTAGACCGCATGAAGGAGGTGATGAGCAACTTCTTTGTGGAAAGCTATGTCAGCAATACCCCCACTCATTATTACTCCGGTGTAGAGTTGGAGACTGCTACTTGTGCCAATACCGATGTTGCCGAAGTGGGCTTTGTGGGACGTACGTTGCTGAACGCTTTCAATGCTTTGGAGTATGGCAAACAGCAGAACCGCCAAGACCTGGTGGACAATGCCAACCATATCTTTGACACTTATCTCCAGAACGGTTTTTCGCCTGCCGGTTTCTTCAACGAAGTGGTGCACTACAACCGCGGCTTCAAGGAAACTAGACATAGCATCCGCCGTCAGTCCGAGGGAGTGTATGCCATCTTGAACTATTTGAACTACGAGAAACAGCAGAAGCGTAAACACCCCGAATGGGAGAAACGCATCAAGGGCATGCTGGACAGCTTCCTCAAGTTGCAGAACGAGGACGGCAGCTTCCCGCGCAAGTTCAAGGATGATTTCTCTATCGTGGATGCCAGCGGCGGTAGCACGCCTTCGGCAACATTGCCTTTGGTGATGGCGTCCAAGTATTTCAAGGACAAACGTTATCTGGCAAGCGCCAAGCGTACGGTAGACTATCTGGAGAAGGAACTGATATCCAAAGCCGATTATTTCTCTTCTACGCTGGATGCCAACTGCGAGGACAAGGAAGCCTCCTTGTATGCTGCTACGGCTGCTTATTACCTGGCTTTGGTTACCAAAGGAGAAGAGCGTGCACACTATGCCGGTCTGGCAAAGAAAGCCGCTTATTTTGCCTTGTCATGGTATTATACTTGGGATGTTCCTTTTGCCGAAGGTCAGATGCTGGGAGATATCGGCTTGAAAACCCGTGGTTGGGGAAATGTGTCGGTAGAGAATAACCATATCGATGTATTTATCTTCGAATTTGCCGATGTGCTGCATTGGCTCTCCAAAGAGTACAACGAGCCGCGCTTCTCTGACTTTGCCGAGGTGATATCCACTTCCATGCGCCAGTTACTGCCGTATGAAGGACACATGTGTGGCATTGCCAAAGTAGGCTATTACCCGGAAGTGGTGCAGCATACCAATTGGGATTACGGACGTAACGGAAAGGGATATTACAACAATATCTTCGCTCCGGGCTGGACGGTTGCTTCTTTGTGGGAGTTGTTCACTCCGGGACGTGCGGAGCAGTTCTTGTTGAAAAAATGATAGTCTAAACAGTAACCAATATTGTATTTATGAATAAGATGATGACTTTGTTGGCAAGCGTGATGCTATTGGCATCGGCTTGCACGGGCAAACAGGCGAGTGAAAAGACTGCTTCTGGACTGGAACCTGCGAACTTCCGTACGGAAGTGGATGGCAAGCAGACAGACTTGTTTGTTTTGGAGAATAAGAATGGTATGGAAGTTTGTATTACGAATTTCGGTGGACGTATTGTATCAGTGATGGTGCCAGACAAGGATGGCGTTATGCGTGATGTGGTGCTGGGCTTCGATTCCATTCAGGACTACATCAAGTTCCCTTCGGATTTCGGCGCTACCATCGGACGTTATGCCAACCGTATCAACCAGGGTAAGATTACAGTGGATGGGGTAGAGTATCAGCTGCCGCGCAACAATTACGGTCATTGCCTGCATGGAGGTCCCAAGGGATACCAATATCAAGTGTTCGATGCCCGCCAGTTGAGCAGTCAGGTTCTGGAGTTGACTTATCTGTCGAAAGACGGAGAGGAGGGCTTCCCGGGTAACCTGACCTGCAAGGTCACTTTCTCGCTGACAGATGACGATGCCATCGACATTCGTTACAGTGCCGAAACGGACCGTACCACTGTTGTCAATATGACGAACCATTCTTACTTTAATCTGGACGGTGACCCCTCCAAGTCCAATTCGGATTATCTGCTCACTATTGATGCAGATGCTTATACCCCCGTGGACAGTGCCTTCATGACTACCGGTGAGATAGCTTCCGTAGAAGGTACGGATATGGATTTCCGCACTCCTACAGCCATTGGCGCCCGCATTGACAATGACTTTGAGCAATTGAAGAACGGCAAGGGCTATGACCATAACTGGGTACTCAATACGAAGGGTGACATCACCCGCCCGTGTGCCACCCTCGAATCTCCCTCAACGGGTATTGTGCTTGATGTCTATACCAACGAACCGGGCATTCAGATTTATGCCGGTAACTTCCTGGATGGCACACTGACCGGAAAGAAAGGTATTGTGTACGGTCATCGTGCTTCTGTCTGTCTGGAGACTCAAAAGTATCCCGATACGCCCAACAAGCCGGAATGGCCTTCTGCATTGCTGAAGCCGGGAGAGAAGTATGACAGTCATTGCATCTATCGCTTTTCGGTGAAGAAATAAATATAAGGCAGGCGTAGCCTG
>ULPU01044375.1_pt1 | contig 44921 bp, 36 predicted proteins | sample 1953821 | NCBI WGS metagenome assembly ULPU01 (sample SAMEA4835637, study PRJEB28245) | human gut metagenome | biome: gut microbiome; material: fecal sample | place: Denmark | collected 2008
CGTACTGACATCCAATCAGTACGGGCTTCAATCATATGGGGAGGTTTGTGAGCCGGGAGGAATTACTCTTTACTCACAAGCCACTGGCAACGCAGAATAACTGCGCTCCGGCGGAATCTTATCAAAATCTTATCAGAAGGGGCGGGTAAAATCTAAAAACCATTGGTATTCATGCACTTTTCGGCTTTTCTGATTTATTCAAACTCGATTGTTGCTGGCGGCTTGGTGGTATAGTCGAACAGAACACGGTTGATATGCTTTACTTCGTTTACGATGCGGTTTGCTGCGGTGGTAATGGTTTCGGTGGGCAGCAGGGTAACTTCCGCGGTCATAAAGTCGGTCGTGGTCACAGCGCGCAGGGCGATGGCGTAATCATAGGTGCGCTCATCACCCATAACACCAACGCTGCGCATGTTGGTCAGCGCGGCAAAATACTGGCTGGGGCGCTGAGCGGCGGGCAGCTTATCCACTTCCTCGCGCCAGATTGCATCAGCATCCTGTACAATGGCAACCTTTTCCTGGGTGATATCGCCGATAATGCGGATGGCAAGGCCGGGGCCGGGGAACGGCTGGCGGGCGACCAGATATTCAGGCAAGCCCAGTTCACGGCCAGCCTGGCGAACTTCATCCTTGAACAGGTCGCGCAGCGGCTCCACAATTTCCTTAAAGTCTACATAATCCGGCAAGCCGCCAACATTGTGGTGGCTCTTGATGGTAGCAGATTCACCGCCCAGGCCGCTTTCCACAACGTCCGGGTAGATGGTGCCCTGTGCCAAAAAGTCTACAGCACCGATCTTCTTGGCCTCGTCCTCAAACACACGGATGAACTCTTCGCCAATGATTTTACGCTTGCGCTCCGGCTCGGTAACACCGGCCAGCTTGCTGTAAAAACGTTCGCGGGCGTCCACGCAGACAAAGTTGATGTCGAACTGGCCGCCCTCGCCGAACACTTCGCAAACTTGCTCACGTTCGTTCTTGCGCAGCAGGCCGTGGTCAACAAACACGCAGGTTAACTGCTTACCAATGGCCTTTGCCAGCATGGCAGCACATACGCTGGAATCCACACCACCGGAAAGAGCGCACAGCACCTTGCCATTGCCGATCTTCTCGCGCAGGGCGTTCACGCTATGCTCCACAAAGGAGTCCATCTTCCAGGTACCGGCACAGCCGCAAACTTTGTAAACAAAGTTATGCAGAATCTTAGTGCCGTTTTCGGTATGAAGCACTTCCGGGTGGAACTGCACACAGTACAGGCCGCGGGCGGCATCCTGTGCAGCGGCAACCGGGCAGTTGGGGGTGTGGGCAATAATATCAAAGCCGGGGGCAGCCTGCTCGATATAGTCATTATGGCTCATCCAGCAAACATTCTGGTTCGGCAGGCCGTCAAACAGCGGGCTGGTGGTATCCAGATCCACAACCGTCTTGCCATATTCGCGTTCCGGAGCTTTGCAAACCTTACCGCCCAGCATATGCATCATCAGCTGGCTGCCATAGCAGATGCCCAGTACCGGAACACCCCAAGTATATATTTCGGGATCGACGGTAGGGGAATCCGGCAGGTAAGCGCTGTTGGGACCACCGGTAAAGATAATGCCCTTCGGATTTTTGGCCTTGATTTTGGCCAGGTCAGTACGGTAAGAATAAATTTCGCAATAAACGTTGCATTCACGGACACGGCGGGCGATCAGCTGGTTATACTGGCCACCAAAGTCCAACACAATGACAGTTTCCTGCTGCATGTGGTAGCTCCTTTCCAAACATCTAAATTTGCATATATAACAGCATATACAGATATTATACCATAGCTCCCGGCAAATAGGTAGGGGGCTTGAGAAAAAAGTCGAGATTCTTCGATTCTGATTTGTCGCACAGCCGGAATCTGTTTGCTTATTCTGCATAGAATCAGATTGTCGGTCGGCGCCCCAAAGCCATAAAAAATGCCGCACATCGGGCAAGGAACCGGGGCCGGTTCCTCCTTCCAATGTACAGCATGGTATTTTTGCTATTGTTTTATCTTTTCCGTTATTCGCCGCTGCGCCAGGTCCACAAAAGATATTTTACATTTGTTTTCAGGTAGCGGTGGAACAGGCGCTTCGGGTCCTGCATCAATCGGTAAAGCCATTCCAGGTTGTGCTTCTGCATCCACATGGGCGCACGCTTAATGTTGCCAGCCTCATAGTCAAACGCCGCACCAACGCCGATCATCAAGGCTTGTACGCGATCCTCATGGGCGGCCATCCAGCGTTCCTGTTTGGGGGCACCAAGGCCAACCCACACAAAGTCCGGCTTTGTTGCGTTGATTTCCGCTACCGCCTGAGCGTCCTCCTGCGGGGTCATCTCGCGGAACGGTGGCGACATCATACCGGAAATCACAACACCAGGGTAGCGCTCTTCCACCTTTTTGCGCAGCAACTGCAACGTTTCCGGGGTAGAGCCATAAAAATAGTGCCGCCAGCCTTTTTCTGCGCTGACCGCCAAAACCTGCTTCATCAAATCCGGCCCCGTAACGCGCTGCGCAGCAGCATACCCCTGCCTGCGGCTGAACTGCGAAAGGGGACCGCCGTCCGGCAGCGCCATGACCGCATGGTTCTGAATATAGCGGTACTCGGCATCCTCGTGCGCCGTTACGGTGGTATGTACATTGGCCACGCAGATATATTTCCCACGCCATTGTTCCAGCTGGCTTTCCAGCAGCGTCATGGTTTTGTCCATGTCCGTGACCACAATGTTCACACCCATAATATCGCAGGTTTCCTGCATTTTCAGGTCGATCACATACAACCCGTTTACAGTATTATCCATTGTGCGGGAAGAGAGAAAGTCCGAATAGACCGGAATTACACTGACCTTAATGCCGTAATTTTCTGCAATCGCGGTGATCTGCAGCAACTCGCTGCGGTTCTGGGTTTCCTCCGCAATCACAATATGGGTAATCCGGGTACTTTCCAGAATCTTATGCAGATCGGCTACTGTGCCAAGGTAATTCGGCAGTTCCACTACCGGGTTCTGCGCTGCATAGCCGGCATACTCTGCCGATACATCCTTGCCCTTTACAACATCATTATAATAGCGTAATGCCAGGTTTCCATTGCCGACCAGCAAAACGCGGGCTATAATATGGCGCCGCTTTGCATACCAAAGGCTGATCCGGTGCAGCAATAACCGCTTGATCGTAATGACCACGCTGGACAGCAGGTAATAGTAAACAAGCAGCAGGCGGGAAAACTGCGAAAGTTGGAATACATACAAAATGGTTGCTGCCAACGTAAAGCCGCCCAGGTTTCCCAAAAGGGCTTTTGCCAGTTCTCTCACTAAGCCGCGCCGCTTAAAAGTGCGGTATTCACCCTGTGCAATATAAATCAGAATGATTGCCGCTGCGTATACAAGTGCCAGCGGGCGGAAGCGGGCAACATCGACCCACCAGAACGCTTCACCCCAGGTGCTGTGCATACGTAGCAGGCTGGAAACCTCATACGCTCCCAACAGCAGGAAAAAGTCCAGAAAAGCATCCAGAATATGCAGTATTTTTGATGTAGAATGGTTCATGATACAATTATAAGCCGCAAAAGCACGAAGAAAGACCGTTCCCTTTGCGGCATGTGAAACGGGCTTTCTGCCACGCATGATGGCCCCGGAATATAGTAGAGCAGCAAACCGTAACTTGCAAGCCTATTATACCCAGCGTCCAAAGCGGAATTTTGGCTCAATTGGTTCTTTGATGGAAATTTCTTTGTTCAGGTAGACATCAATGGCATTTTTCTGTAAAAGTTTTGCCGTTGAACTGCTTATCTGTGCCATCCCGTCTTTCAGGTTTGGCGGGCGGGTTGTAACAGAATGGCAGTCAGAACACATCAGATGAACTAAGTTCCAATCCAGCAGTTTGTGCAGCCATTTGGCCGTATGTCCACCGCGCACCAAACCCGAAGCATTGATCTGCGCCAATGCGCCGGAGCTGACCCAGCGGTACAGCAGGGTAGGATCCTCGGTAACATAGGGGTAGCGCTCCACATGGGCCAAAATGGGAGTATACCCACGGTTTTGCACCGCAAACAGGGTATCCTCAATTCCACCGGGATGGATGCTGGTCGGGAATTCAATCAAGATATACCGCGACCCTGCAAATGCTAATTTGGAAAGATCCAGGCTGGCCAAAGCTGTGGTAAAATAGACCTCTGCACCCAGTTTAACGGCAAGAGGAAGTTTGCGTTCTGCCAGCTGCGCCACAACGCTGCGATAAGCCATTTTGCGCTGCTGAACAAAAGCATCCAGCGTAATGCGCTCATAATGGAAATGCGGTGTGAACACAATGCCAACAACCCCGTCTTCCATTTCTTTCTGGATCAAGGACATGGAAACATCCAGGTTTTTGGCACCGTCATCAATGCCAGGCAAAATATGACAATGGAGATCAACCAGTTGCGAACTCATTATGCCTTACTCCGGCTCTTCTTTCCAGCTGCGTCGTCATTGCTGTACCCGTAAGAATAAGAATAGTAGTAGCCATCTTTCTTACCGGCTTTTTTAACATTGTATCCGTTCATTACTACGCCAAGGATGCGGGCATTCACAGCTTCCAGGTTTTTCTTGCTCAGCTGGGCACCTTCAATGGTGGTAACACCCGGGCGTACAACCAGCAATGCCCCATCCGCATACTTGCACAATACTGCAGCATCGGTAACAACAGAAACCGGCGGCGTATCCACAATAATATAATCGTATACCTGCTTCAGGGCCTCAAAGGTATTTTCCATCGCCTTCGTTGCCAACAATTCCGATGGGTTCGGGGGGATAGTGCCAACAGGTAGCACCACAATGCCCAGGTCTTTGAAGTTGACCAGTGCATTGGCCAGTTGGGTACGGTCCTTGCCCGTAATGGTGTTGGTAATGCCGATATGATCACGCGGAATATGCAGGTAGCGGGAGATGGTAGACTTACGCATATCGCAGTCAACCAGCACCACACGCTTGCCACTGTCTGCCAGGGTAATCGCAAGGTTTACTGCGACGTTGCTCTTCCCTTCACCGGGGACAGAGGAGGTAATCAGGATAGTCTTGCAATCGCTGGTTGCGGCAAGGAACTCCAGGTTGGTTCGCAGAGACTTGTAAGCTTCTGTAAACTGGAACGGTGCATCTGAGCCAACCATAAACAGCTTATGATGTTCACGCTTTTTACTCATTCCTTTTTACCTCCCTGATCATACTGCGGGATCACGCCCAGAACAGTCATATCCAGATACTTGGTAACATCTTCCTCCGTGTTGATCTTATTGTCCAGCAAAACCTGCAGCACAATAATACCAATCACCAGAACAAAACCAACCGCTGCGGCCAACATCGTGTTCTTCATAATGTTGGGGGAAACCGGCTCCGTTGCCAAAGAAGGATTGGAGATCACTTTGACGGAACCCGCTTCAACAGCCTCTTTGATCACATTCGGAGCCACTGTAATGATCTGTTCACACACCTGCCGTGCCCATTCCGGGCTGTCGCTCTGCACAGTGATCTTCATAACCTGGGTATCGTCCACAGCTGCTACGGTAACGCGCTTGTTCAGCTTAGCATAAGTCAGGTTCAGGCCCAGGTTATCAATAACCTGCTGCAGAACCGTATCACTCTTGATAATAATGCTGTAAGTAGAAACCAGCTTGGTTGCAGAATTGATCTGGTCACTAGTAACATTGGCGTTGACATCCTGCCGGGTATTGACAATCATCAGGGCAGAAGAATCATACTTTGGGGTCATCAAAAACTTAGACGCCGTAAAGCCAACCAGCGCAGCAGCCAAAGTTACAAAAATCAGTTCAAGAAGATGCTGGCGAACCGCACTTAAAATTTCTGTTAGGTCAATTACTTCATTTTCTTCGTTATCCACAAAAGGCACCTCTCTAATCTCTTAATTCCTGTTTTCCAGTCAAAGATGGTTGGCCAGGTCTGCCGCTTCGGTCGGCTTTTTGACGCAAAGCACCACTCTTACAATTGGGACCCGCAGCTGCCCCACATGCAAAATCTTAGCACGCATGTTTATGTAAAGTAGTTGTGCTTTACGGCAATTTTGCCACAGATAGCTAACATGATTTTAGCACAAATTCAGGTGTGTTTCAACTGTACATCGAAATGTCTTGATTTTTGGCAAAATACACAATTTTGTTTGCATCCCTTCCGCAAGTGATAACAATTTCTCAAAACATTTTTTACCATTGATGTATAAATTGCTCTTATTTTTCCCGTTGTTTGCTCCTGTGCAAACATATGTTATGCAAAGTCTGCTCTGTCCGCATTCCCGTTTCCCGGTAAAATTCATCCAATTCTCCCTGCTTTTTTGATCACACGCACTTCCTCGGGCACTGCGCAAAAACCTGGCGATTTTTTCAGTTTGCCTGCGGGTACGGCTGTCCGCTTTTCTTCCAGCGGGCGTACCTGCCTGCCCGGTATATGCTGTACGTAGTCAAGCTGCAAGGCATTTACACCGCGTATTCCTACCTCAGCGTCCGCGCCACTGTGGACTTGCCGCTGCCAGAAAATTCGATCCATGCAATTTTATTCCAGCTTCGCCTCCTTGCCCAGCGCCTTCTTTTTGCACTCACTTCAAAACCGCAAAAGGACATTTATTATATCAGCTACAAGGGGAAGTTGTCAAAAAAATTGCCAAAGAGATACAAATAGGCTATAATATAAAATAAAAAATTGTGTATTGAACGGTTTTTACCCCATTTGCACCCGGAAGGAGGTGGCAAGCACGGATACTTTACAGACAAATAGTACAACACAAACTGCTGAGATGCTCAAATTAGAGGGCGTTGTTGAGCATGTGATATACGAAAACCCGGATACCGGTTATGCCGTGTTTGAAGTGGATGCCGGTGGCACCGATATTGTGGTGGCAGGCAACGTGGGCAGCGTGGATAACGGTATGTCCATTACGGCGTATGGCTATATGGTCAACCACCCCAGCTATGGCGAACAGTTCCGTGCCGAAACCTGTGAGGCTAGCCTTCCGCAGGATACCGCGGCTTTGCTGAGCTACCTTTCCAGTGGGGTATTGCCCTATATCGGGCCTTCCACAGCAAAAAAGATTGTGGCAAAATTTGGGGCGGATACATTGAACGTCATCTCCGAAACGCCGGACAAGCTCTGTGAGCTAAAAGGTATCACCCCGCAAAAGGCCGCCGCCATCTCCAACGAGTTCCGACGTATGTACGGTGTGCGGGAAGTGGTTGCCTGGATGGCCAAGTTTGGGCTTTCCGCCCAGATGGCTGTTACAGCCTACCGCGCGTTTGGCCCCGCCACGGTAGAAGCTCTGAAAAAGAACCCCTACATGCTGTGCGGGGAGCCGCTGAACCTGAAATTCAGCCAGGTCGATGGTATCGCCGCCCAGCTGCAGGTAGGACAGGGCAGCGACCTGCGCATTGCCGCCGGGCTTTTGTACGCTTTGCGCCACAACGCCAACAACGGCCACACCTGCCTGCCCGCAGATAAGCTGATCGAAAGCACTGCGCGCTTTATTCGGGTGGAGCCGGATGCCGTAAAGGCCGGGCTGCAAAGCCTGTTGGAGCATGACGAAATGCGCGCCTGCACCTTTGACGGAACGAAATATATTTACCTGCCAGATCTGCTCAGCGCAGAGCAGGATATTGCTGCGCGGCTGGGGGAGCTTGCCACATTCCTGACAGAAAGCCCCAAAACGCTGGAAAGCGATATCCGCGTTTTGGAATTGACCCAAGGTTTTGAATATGCCCCTTTGCAGCGGGAAGCAATCCGCTTAGCACTCTCTTCCCGCGTAATGGTTTTGACCGGCGGTCCCGGTACCGGCAAAACCACAACGGTCAAAGCGATTCTGAATTTGTATGAAGGTATTTATGACCGGGTTGCCCTGTGTGCCCCCACCGGCCGCGCCGCCAAGCGGCTGACCGAGCTGACCGGCCACAGCGCTTCCACCATCCACCGATTGCTGGAAGTGGACTATTCTACCGGCAGCGTGCGTTTTATTCATAATGAAAAGAATCTTCTCCCGTTTGACGTTATCATTTTGGATGAGATGAGTATGGTAGATGCCAAGCTGTTCCAGGCGTTGTTGGCCGCCGCGCGTTACCACTGCCGCATTATTATGGTAGGTGATGCTGACCAGCTGCCCAGCGTTGGCCCCGGCAGTGTGCTGGGGGAGATCTTGCAGGCAGACGTTCTGCCCACCGTACGGCTGAATGAGATCTTCCGCCAGGCGCAGAAAAGCATGATTGTACAGAACGCCCACCGCATTGTGGAAGGGCAGATGCCCATAAAAGGCGGGCGGGATGATGACTTTTTCATGATCGAATCCACCGGTCTTGCCTGCCAGAGGCTGATCTGCGACCTGGTCAGTACCCGGCTGCCCAAAAGTTATGGCTATGACCCCGTGCGGGACATCCAGGTGCTTTGCCCCACCAAGGTTGGCCCCACCGGGAGTGTAGAACTGAACCACCGCCTGCAGGCCATTTTGAACCCGCCTGCACCGGATAAGCCGCAGATCATTTGGGAGCAAAGCGGCCGTGTGCTGCGCTGTGGCGACAAGGTAATGCAGATCAAAAACGATTATGACATTCCCTATGAGCGGGACGGTGCCGAAGCCGGTGTGGGTGCCTATAACGGGGATATGGGTATTATTACTGCCGTTGACCCCGAAAGCCGTGCTGTGACGGTACAGATGGATGACCGAAAGTATATTTACGGTGCTGACCAGCTTGCCGAGCTGGAACCCGCTTACGCTGTAACAGTGCACAAAAGCCAGGGTTCTGAATTTCCGGCCGTCATTATGCCTGTGGCAGATGTACCCGCGCGCCTTTGTTACCGCAACTTGTTGTACACCGGGGTTACCCGCGCACGCCGCCTGTGCATTCTGGCGGGAACCCGGCGCACCGAGCAGGCCATGGTGGATAATGTGCGCCAGAACATGCGTTACAGCGGGCTGCGCTACCTGCTGCGCGAGGCAGTCACTCCGGCTGAAAAACGCAGATGAAACAGAGAAAACGCATATCTCTGGATTGGCTGGACCGTGGGCGAACGGCTCTGGAACCGCTGCTGGCCCTTGCCTATCCGCGGCACTGCCCGCTGTGCGGCACGGTACTTGAGCAAAGCGCCTGGAAAGCCGCCGTGTGCCGTTCCTGTATACCGGAAGCCGAGCGTCTGCGGCATCTTCCACCGCGTCTGCCTGTAACGGAGCACGCCTTTTACGCTGTCAACACCTGCGCAGCTGCCTTTTACTATGCAGACAGTGTGCGCCATGCTATCCTGCTTTGCAAGGAGAACGGCAACCCTTGGTATGCGCGAGAACTGGCGGATTTGATGGCTGTGCTGATTTTTGGCGCACAGCCCGCCCGTGCCCCAGGGTATCGCCCGGTATACGAGAATCTATCCGGCATTTCGCTGTACAGCGCCATTGTTCCGGTGCCGCCGCGCGTAAAGAAGAACCGCGCGGAAAACATGCCCCTTTTGCTAGCGCAGCGCCTTGGGCGCATCCTGCACATTCCGGTCATCCAGCCGCTGTGCCTGACCCGGCAGGTTTTACCGCAAAAATCGCTGGACCAGCAAAAGCGCTTTGCCAATGTCAAGGATGCTTACGCCTGCCGTACTGGGGTTGACCTTTTCGGAATGCGGCTGCTGTTGCTGGATGATGTAATCACCACTGGTGCCACCATCTCTGCCTGCGCCAAAGCGCTATTGGAGGGTGGCGCTGTGAGTGTGGACGGCGTGTGTGTTGCAGCGACGGAACTGATGCCCAAAAGCCACGGTGCCGCCGGAACACCAAAAGAAAGCAAATAACTTTTATCTGCCGGATGGTTGATGGCAATTCACAATAGATAACAAAGTGCTGCTTCTGGCAGCAAGGAGTACCAGATAAACATGAAGCAATATGATATCGGCCTTGATCTTGGCACAACTTCCATTATCATTGCCACACAGGAACAGGGAGTTGTGTTCCATCAGCCCAGCATTGGTGCTGTTGATACCCGCAGCAGCACCATTCTGGCAGTGGGGGACAAAGCCCTGCGCATGGTGGGGCGTGTGCCTTCTTATATTGATATCATCCGCCCTTTGCGGGACGGTATTATTCAGGACCACCGCATGACAAACGAACTAATCGTGCGGTTTATCAATGAGGTATGCCGTTCGCGCATCATCAAGCCGCGCGTATCGGTCTGCGTTCCGGCAGCCATTACTGGCATTGAAGCTGACGCCGTGGTAGAAGCCGTCATGGCAGCCGGGGCACGGCAGGTTTTCCTTGTGGATGAGCCTGTCGCCGCCGCCCTTGGCGCAGGGCTGGATATCCGCAAACCCATGGGCTGCATGGTAATTGATATCGGCGGCGGCTCCACGGATATCGCCGTGATCAGCATGGGTGGGCGGGTGCGCGCCGCCAGCCTGCCGGTCGCCGGCAACGCTTTTGACCAGTGCATTGCCCAGTATGTTCAGGAAAAATTCAACATTGCCATCGGCCCTCTAACCGCCGAAGCGCTGAAAAAGCAGGTTGCCTGCTGCACCAAAAGCGAGTTTGAGGGCGTAATGGAGATCCGTGGTCATTCCTGGGAGACCAACCTGCCCGCCCGCCGCCTTGTCTATACGCGGGACCTGTACCTGCCCGTGCAGGAACTGGCCGCCCGCATTGCCGCCACTGCCCGCAATGTATTGGAAGGCACCCCGCCGGAACTGGCCGCTGATGTTGCCAAGAACGGCATTCTGCTGACTGGCGGCGGCTCCATGCTGCGTGGCCTGGCTGGTTATATTGCCGGAGAGCTGCATGTGGATGTTGCCATCGCACCAGACCCCATCAACTGTGTGGCACGCGGAACCGCAGCCAGCTTAACGCTGGGCCAATACCTGACAGCCGGTTTCCGCGATGCCACCCCCAGAGCGTGGCATAACCGACTGCAATCCCCAGAAGGTTTTTCCGATTAAAGCGCAGCTTTTGTGCAGGTTGTAAAAAGTATGATTTTCTGCGGATACCTCCGCCAGCCTACTTTTCTATCCGGCAAAAGTGTGCTATACTATACAGCGTTTGCCAAAATTCCCAGCCCTGCATGGTTCCGGGCTGGTTCTGCCATATAATATAAGGACAGGTTCATTATGCCCGATACCATTACCACTGAATTTCTGGCCCTGCGGGACCGCTATATCGCTTCCTGCTTTACTAAGCTGAACCCGGTGCAGCAGCAGGCTGTGTTTACCACCGAAGGCCCGCTGCTGATCCTGGCAGGTGCAGGCTCCGGCAAAACCACCGTTCTGGTCAACCGCATTGCCAATATCATCCGTTTTGGCCGCGCCTATGGCTCCAAAGAGGTCAGCCGCCCGGTTGCGCAGAGTGATCTGGAGCAGCTGCGCACCGCCATCATGTGCGGCCAGCCGGTTCCGCAGTCCCTGATGCCGCTGATGAGCGTTGCCCCGGCCCGCCCGTGGAATGTGCTGGCCATTACCTTTACCAATAAAGCCGCCGGAGAGCTGAAAGAACGCCTGAAAGCCATGCTGGGCGATACCATGGGCGGGGATGTATTTGCCTCCACTTTCCACTCTGCCTGTGTACGGATCCTGCGCCGCGATGCCGAACGCATTGGCTTCCCCAAAAGCTTTACGATTTACGATTCCGACGACCAGCAGCGTGTCATCAAGCAGATCTACAAAGAACTGATGATTGATGACAAGTTCCTGCCGGTCAAATCAGCCATCTCCCAGATCAGCGGTTACAAAGATAAACTTCTTTCCGCCAAAGATGTCGCCGCCGAAGCGCCGCGCGATACCAAGGCTGCTCTGATTTCCAAAATCTATACCGCCTATTCCAACCGGCTGCGCACGGCTGGTGCCATGGACTTTGACGATTTGATTTTCCATACCGTGCAGATGCTGAAAACCGATGCCGAAGCGCGGGAATACTACCAGCAGAAGTTCCGCTATGTCGTGGTGGACGAATACCAGGATACCAGCGTGGCCCAGTTCCACCTGGTGCGCCTGCTGGCCGGTGGTTCCAACAATGTATGCGTTGTTGGCGATGACGATCAGAGCATTTATAAGTTCCGCGGTGCTACCATTGAAAATATCCTGAACTTTGAAAAAGTTTTTGCCGGGGCCAAAACCATCCGCCTGGAGCAGAACTACCGTTCCACCTCCAACATTCTGAATGCGGCCAATAGCGTCATCAAGAACAACAACGGCCGCAAAGGCAAGACCCTGTGGACCCAGAACGGCGATGGTGACAAAGTTCACCATTATACGGCTGCTTCGGAACAGGATGAGGCCAGCCATGTGGCCGAGGTTATTGGCCAGAACCTGAAAAATGGTGCTTCCTTAAAAGACCATGCCGTTTTGTACCGCATGAATGCGCAGTCCAACCCCATCGAAACTTATTTTGCCCGTGCCGGTATCCCGTACCGCATTGTGGGTGGCCAACGCTTCTTTGACCGCAAGGAAGTCAAGGATATCAACTCTTACATGGCCGTTGTGGTCAACCCGCGGGATGACGTGCGCCTGCGCCGCATCATCAATGAACCTGCACGAAAGATTGGTGCCACCACCATTGATAAGATCGGGGAACTGGCCGCCGCCAACGGCGTGCCGATGATGGAGATCATCCGGGAGGCTTCTTCTTATCCCGCACTGGGCCGTGCCGCCAGCGCGCTGAACGCGTTTTACTCCATGTACCGTGAACTGTGTGATCTTTCCGTCACCCTTCCGCTGGATGAATTTGCCGGTGAAGTGATCCGCAAGACCGGATACGAAGCCATGCTGAAAGCGCAGAAAGAAGAGGGCGAGACCCGGCTGGAAAACTTGGGCCAGTTGATTTCTTCCGTAAAGACTTATGCGGAGCAGAACGGGGAAGACGCAACCCTTTCCGGTTTCTTGGAAGAAGTTGCCCTGATTGCAGACCTTGATTCCTATGATGAAGATGCTGATTCCGTTACCCTGATGACGATGCACAGCGCCAAGGGCCTTGAATTCCCGTATGTGTTTATCATTGGTATGGAGGATGGCGTTTTCCCCGGTGACCTTGCTCGCTACAGCGAGGAAGAAATGGAAGAGGAGCGCCGCCTGTGCTATGTCGGTATTACCCGCGCCAAGAAAGAGCTGTATCTTTCTTCCTCCCGCAGCCGTATGATTTTCGGCCAGACGCGCCGCAACCCGCCTTCCTGCTTTTTGGATGAGATTGACCCCAATGTGATGGACGAAACCGAAAGCCCAGAGCTTGCTTACAGCGGCGGTTTTGGCGCCGGGTACGGCAGCTACAGCACCAATGTTCCCGGCGGGCGCAGCGGATACTCCGGGGCTTCCCGCGGGTATCTGAACAGTGAATACAACCGCGGCGGCTTTGGCAGCAAGTATGCCGGCGGCTTCCAAAGTGGGTTTGCTTCCGGCGGGCACGAAAGCCCGAACTACCCCGGCGGCCGCCACACGGTCCAAAGCAGTAGCTTTGGCGCCGGGTATGGCAGTAGCCGCGTCAACCATCATTCCGGTGCTCCGGTTGCTCCGGCGGGCGGTGGCGTTACCACTGCGCCCGCCGCACCCGCACGCAAAAAGGCCGCCAACTTTGCAGCCGGGGACCTTGTGGACCACAAGGTGTTTGGCCGCGGCAAGGTGCTGAAAGTAACGCCGGTTGCGGGGGACTGTATTGTAGAAATCCAGTTTGACCGCGTTGGCATCAAAAAAACAATGGCCAATTACGCCCCGCTGACCAAGCTGACCAGCGAAGAATAAACCACTGATAAAAAAGGAAAAGAGGGAACGGGTCCATGCTTGTAACATTGATCGCCCACACCAATGACCCCGAAAAGACCATTGCCGCAGCCGCCAAGCTGTGCTATTCTGATGCACATATCGAAACCCTGCTGGATGGCCTAACACCGGAAAAGACCGCAGCCTTTTTGCAAAAGCTGAATGACTTCGGCCACGCCAGCCCCATTGAACATGCCAGCTTTACCTTTGGCATTGAGGGCGTTTCCCGCACCTTTCTGGCACAGGTCACCCGCCACCGCATTGCAAGTTTCAGTGTGCAGAGCCAGCGCTATGTGCGGCTGGAAGATTTCCGTTATGTGATTCCCCCGGAAATTGAGGCTGACCCTGCGGCCAAAGCGGCTTTTATTGATGCAATGAACGCCGATGCCAAACACTACCTGGAGCTGGTCAAAGCACTGGAAGAAAATCATACCCACACCTTGATGGAGCAGGGCATGCCGGAAAAGACCGCCCGCGCCAAAGCCAGCAAAATGGCAAACGAGGACGCCCGCTTTGTATTGCCCAACGCCTGCGAGACAAAAATGGTAATGACCATGAACTGCCGCAGCCTGAACAACTTTTTCAACCTGCGCTGCTGCAACCGTGCCCAGTGGGAGATCCGCGCCGTTGCCGATGAAATGCTGCGCCTTGTATACCCGCTTGCGCCGCATGTTTTTGCCGCAGCTGGTCCCCGCTGCCTGGCGGGTCCCTGCCCGGAGGGCGGTATGTGCTGCGGCAAGCAGAACGCCGTGCGTGATAAATATGCAACACTGAAACAGGAGGCTGAAAACCATGGGTAAACTGATTATTTTTGAAGGCCTGGATGGTTCCGGCAAGGGCACACAGACAGAACTTGCCTGCCAGAATTTGCATAGCAAAGGGTATGACCCGCTGAAAATCAGCTTCCCAGATTATGACAGTCCGTCCTCCGCACTGGTCAAGATGTATCTTTCCGGCGAGTTCGGCCAGCGCCCGGATGACGTGAACGCTTATGCAGCTTCAACGTTTTATGCTGTTGACCGCTTTGCCAGCTACAAAACCAGGTGGGGCAATGTCTACCGCCAGAATGGGCTAATCATCTCTGACCGTTACACCACCTCCAACGCTGTTCACCAATGTTCCAAACTGCCGCCGATGCACTGGGATGGTTTTCTGGAGTGGCTGTTTGAGTTCGAGTACAAAAAGCTCGGCCTGCCTGCGCCGGATGCGGTTGTATACCTTGCGGTTGATCCCGATGTCAGCCAGCGCCTGATTGCGCAGCGCTACCACGGCGATGAAAGCAAAAAAGATATTCAGGAACGCGATACCGAATACCTGGCCCGTTCCCGCGCTGCCGCTGAATATTGCGCACGCAAGCTGGGCTGGCACCGCATTGAGTGTACCACAACGGTAGACGGCCAGAAAACCATCCGCACGCCGGAGGATATTCAGTCCGAAGTGATGGCATACCTGGAGCGGATTTTGAGCTAAAACCGTTGGCAGCAAAAGCCACACGTTGAATACGGCAAGGAGGGGATAGAACATGCTTTGCAAAGCAACGGAAGCTGATTTGGAGCAGATGGTTGCGTTTCGCCGCAAAACGTATGGCGGAACCCGCCAGGATGCTTTGGACTGGCTTTGTGGAATTGTGGGGTTGGATAATATCCTGATCCTTGCCCGGGACCCGGCCCCCGGTGCAAAGCCCATCCCGGCCGCCATGATTGGTGCGGTTCCAGTGGAATGCGGGCACCACCACGGCGTATGGCTCTGCTGCATGGCAACGGACCCGTCCCTGCAGGGGCGCGGGCTGATGCCCAAACTGCTGGCAACCTGCCTGCGCGCCTTTTCCGCCAAAGGGTGTGATTTCGCTGTGGCGGCACCGCAAAGCACGCGGGCCGCAAAAGCGTTTTCCCAGCTGAATTTTCAGGGGCGCTTCCCGCTGCGCATCATCCGCAAGCCCATTGAACACAATTTGTGGGCACGAGCAGAGTTTGATAACCTGACAGTCCGCAAATTGATCGACACCCGCATGCGCTACCAGCCCGCCTGCATCGCTCTGCCGGAAAGCAGCATGAACACCATGATCACCCGGCTCTACCGCCGCGGTATGACCATTGTTTCCAACCAGCGCGGTTACGGCCTCTATTGCCAGGAAAAGGACGAGCTGCTTTTTATGGAGCTGCAGGCCGATAACGACCATTCGGCTGATATTCTGCTGCAGGCCGCGCGGGAACATACTGGTCTGACCAAAGCACGGCTGCTGCTGGCGGAAAATCAGTTTTTGTACCTGGGCGAGGGTAAGCGCTGTGGTTACGGCATGATTTGTTACCTTGGGCAGCCGTTCCCCGTTACGGACGTTTATTTCCGCCTGTTGCTGTAAGACCGTGCATACGTGAAACAGGGCAGTTCTGCTGCCTGGTAAAGGAGATTTGGAATGAAAATCAATCGTGGTGATTCCCAGGACAAGGGCTCGCAGTCGCGCCAGGCTTATCATGCTGCGCCAGCCCCCGCACCAAAGCGCCCGGTACAGCCTGATCCTGACCCGCAGGACCTGTACGAAGACGCCGAAGGTCCAGACGAGTACGCAGAGGATGACGATGATGAACCCGTCCGCCGCCGTTTTCCCATTGGGCTTGTGGTTCTTGTTGTCATTTTGGCTATCGTCGGCATCGGCGGCTGGAAAGTGTTCCAGTTCTACGGCGAAGTTGCCGGCAACGGCGAACTTGGCCCGGAGCAGACCGTTACCATTGAACAGGGTTCCACTGTTGCAGACATCACAAACGTTTTGAAAGAGGATGGCGTCATCCAGTATGACTGGCTGTTCAAGCTGTATGCCAAATACAGCGGCCGCGCTTCCGGTTTGCAGTATGGCGATTTCACCCTGCGCTCCGGCATGGATTATAACACGATCCTGAAAACCCTCAGCGTGCAGCAGGTCAAGCGCAAGACCATTACCATCACATTCCCCGAAGGCTACACAGCCGTTGCTATTGCCCAGAAGATGGAAGAAAATGGCTTGTGCTCGGTGGATGATTTCCTTGCCTGCGCCAACGGCGAGGATGGTTCCGATTTCAGCCAGTATGATTTCTGGAATGCCATCCCGGATACCGAAGGCCGCCTGATGAAGTGCGAGGGCTACCTGTTCCCGGACACTTACGAGTTCTTCACCGATGACTCGGTCTATAATTACGTCAACACCTTCTATAAGGAATTCGACGCCAAAACTTCCGACCTGTGGGATACCATCAACGAAAAGGGCACCACAATGAATGATGTTGTCATTCTGGCCAGCTTTATTCAGGAAGAAGCCGGTATGCCCGCAGAAGACGCCAAGGTTTCCGCCTGCTTCCACAATCGTTTGGAATCCGATGACCCGCAGTGGGCAGAGCATAAGCTGGAATCCAATGCCAGTAGCTATATCATGAACGATAGCGACAATAACTACCTGTGGAATTCGCCCACCGCCGCTTATTACGGCTGGCCGGAACAGGGTGCTGTTCCGGATGATGTGCTTGCTCATTACGACACCTACCGCATCAGCGGCCTGCCCGCCGGTGCCATCACCAATCCCGGTATTGATGCCATTGCCGCCGCGCTGAATCCCGACCAGGAATATCTGGACGAAGGCTATTATTTCTTTGTAACCGGCAACCCGAACGGCGACCACCCTGGCGAATATTTCTATGCCAAAACGGCAGACGAACACCATCAGAACTGCATCATCGCCGGTTGGGGCTGATAAAAGCTGAACTTCACTGAACAAAGGAGCCGTTATCTTATGTTGTCCTGTCCGGAACTGCTGTCGCCTGCCGGCAGCCTTGAAGCCCTGAAATATGCCGTCATGTATGGTGCCGATGCCGTATACTGCGCACTGCCGCGCTTTGGTATGCGCGCCGCACCGGTCAACCTGACCATTGGCGAGCTTCATGATGGCTGCATTTTTGCCCATGCTCGCGGCAAAAAAGTATACCTGACCCTGAACAACCTGCCCACCAACGATGAGCTTTCCGAGCTGCCGCAGTATATCAAGGACGCGGCCGAAGCCGGGGTGGATGCCTTTATCATTGCGGACCTTGGCGTACTGAGCCTTGCCAAACAGTATGCTCCGGATGTGGATGTGCATTTTTCCACCCAGGCAGGCATCACCAATTATGCTGCTGCAACCATGGCCTACAACCTGGGCGCCAAGCGTGTGGTGCTGGCGCGCGAGCTGACCCTGACCGATATTGCCCAGATCCGCGATAACACCCCGCCGGAGCTGGAACTGGAAGCCTTTGTGCACGGCGCCATGTGCATGAGCGTTTCTGGTCGGTGCCTGCTTTCCAGCTATATGACCGGGCGCAGCGGCAACCGCGGCGAATGTGCCCAGCCCTGCCGCTGGAAATACTATCTTGTAGAAGAAAACCGCCCCGGCCAGTATATGCCCATTGGCGAAAATGAGGAAGGCAGCTACATCCTGAACGCCAACGACCTATGCACCGCACCGTTTTTGGACCTGATCTGCAAGGCTGGTGTGGATTCTCTGAAAATTGAGGGGCGCGCCAAAACGTTCTATTACGTTGCGTCCGTTACCGCCGCTTACCGCAAAGCGCTGGACCAGTACCTGGCAAACCCCGCCAGTGATACGTTTGATTTACCGGATTCCGTGCTGGATGAGCTGAACCGTACCAGCCACCGCCATTATTCACCCGGTTTCTATTTTGGCAAAGAGAAAGCCCTGCAGACGCCCAGCCATACTTATGTGCGAGATTGGGATTTCATCGGCACTGTGGATTCGTGGGAAGACGGCGTTGCCCATTGCACCCAGCGCAGCAAGTTCTGCCTGGGAGATTCGCTGGAAATTTTGCAGCCAGATGGTTCGGTCGTGCCCGTAACCCCTGAATGGATCAAAAACGCGGAAGGGGAAACGGTGGATGCCACCCCGCACCCGATGATGCAGTATACCATTCCCTGTGCCACGCCCTTGATGCCGTACAGCCTGCTGCGGATGCAGAAAGGGCAGTAAATTTTCATTTATCTATTTGTAACAACCAAAAGCCCTACCTGCCGGATGCAGAATGTTCTGCCCGGCAGGCGGGGCTTTTTTATTTTTATTTTTAGCATTTTCGCCGGGCACTGCGACAGTATTACAACAAGCTTCGCCTTGTCATCGAAAAAACACAGACTTAATTTTTTCCCATTACTATAAGTCAAGCAAAAGCAGCGAAACCGCCTTTGCCAGCAGGGAATGGCAAAGTAGAATTTTCACAAAAAACAGTCCACTTCAAACCATGGAATACCGGATATTATGCCGCTATACTAATAGCATAAGGCAGTTCGCCTGATTCGTATTTTACCAAAAAGGAGAGAAAGATGCAAACCTGTTATCTTGCTGTAGATATCGGAGCATCCAGCGGCCGGCACATTATTGGCACCGTGGAACATGGTGTTATGGCCCTGCATGAAGTCTACCGCTTTGAAAACCGCCTGATTGAAAAGAACGGTCACCTTTGCTGGGATATGGAAGGCCTGGTTCAGAATGTGATCGAGGGGCTGAAAGCCGCCCACGATGCAGGCTATACGCCCACAACGGTCGGTATTGATACCTGGGCTGTTGACTTTCTGCTTCTGGATGCCGATGGTACCCCTATCGGGGACCCCGTTGCTTACCGCGATGGCCGCACCGCCGCCATGCGGGAGGAACTGGAACCCATTCTGCCGTTTACAAAACTTTACGCCCGTACTGGCATCCAGTACCAGTCGTTCAACACGGTTTACCAACTGTGTGCCTTAAAGAAAGAGTACCCGGAACAGCTTGCCACTGCCGAGCATTTTTTGATGGTGCCGGATTACCTGAATTACCGCCTGACCGGCGTGATGGCCAACGAGTACACCAATGCTTCCACCACTGCCCTGGTGGGCGCTATAAGCAAGGATTGGGACGATGAAATCATCAACCGGCTTGGTCTGCCGCGCAAAATCTTTGGCAGAATCAGCACCCCCGGCACCAAACTTGGAAATTTGAGCTCCGCCGTCAAGGATTATGTCGGCTTTGACTGCACCGTCGTACTGCCCGCTACACATGATACCGGCTCCGCCTTTTTGGCTGTTCCCGCAAGGGATGATAAGGCCGTTTATCTTTCCAGCGGCACATGGAGCCTGCTGGGTGTAGAAAACAAAGACCCCATCACGACCCCTGCCAGCATGCAGGCCAATTTTACCAACGAGGGCGGCTATGAATATCGCTACCGTTACCTTAAGAACATTATGGGCCTGTGGATGATCCAGTCTGTGCGGCGTGAACTTGGCGAGCAGACCGGAACCCGCCCGTCTTTCCCGGAATTGATTGCCGCCGCGCAGGAAGCCAGCAGCTTTGCCGGGATCGTATCCACTGGCGACGACCGCTTCCTGGTGCCGAAATCCATGATCAAAGAAGTCAAGGCTGCCTGCAAAGACGGCGGCAAACCGGTTCCCGCCACCACCGGCGAAGTGATGCAGACCATTTACAACTCGCTTTCGCATGATTATCAGGCCGCTATTCAAGAGCTGCAAAGCCTGACCGGCAAAGAATATACCAGCATCAATATTGTGGGCGGCGGTAGCCAGGATATGTACCTGAACCAGATGACCGCAAATGCCACCCAGCTGCCCGTGTTTGCAGGCCCTACCGAGGGTACCGCCCTTGGCAACCTGATGGTGCAGATGATCCGTGCAGGGGAGTTCAAAGACCTTGCGGATGCACGCGCCTCCATCAAAAAGTCGTTCACTATTTTGGAATGTGATCCGCAATAAATTTTATTACAGGGGGTAATATCCATGTTAGTTGAAACCAAAGCCCGTGTTGGCGTGTTTGCCATTGCTCTGGGTGCCTATCTGCCGCAGTTCCCAACCCTGGTTCCTGAATTTGAGGGTCAGTATGCCGCTTTCAAAAAGACCATTCCCGATACCGTTGAGGTCATTGACGGCGGCATTGTTACCACCAAAGAGCAGTCCATGGCAGCGGGCGATAAGTTCCGTGCCGCAGACGTTGACCTGGTTATTCTGCAGCTGCTGACCTATGCAACCTCTTATAACATGCTGCCCGCCGTGCGCGATCTGGATGTACCCGTTGTACTGGTCAATGTGCAGAAGAAGAAAGCCCCGGATTATGCCAACACTGATACACCAACCTGGCTAGGTGAACTGTACGCCTGTGGTGCCGTTGGTGAAATGGTTGCCGACCTGGAACGCGCCGGTAAGCGCCATGCCGTTATCACCGGCGTGGTCGAGGGCGGTGACCCCGGTGTGCAGGCTGAAATTGAAGATTGGTGCCGTGCTGCACAGGTGCGCCGCCGCTTCCGCGATACCAACCTTGCCCAGATCGGCCGCCCGTACCCCGGCATGATGGACCTGTACATTGACGAAACCAACCTATACAACCGCATGTGGCTTTACACCAAGCAGTTTGACTGGGAAAAAATGTGGGCCATTGCCGATAACATCACCGATGAAGAAGCGATTCGTGCCAAGGCACAGGATATTCTGGATACCTTTGATATTGAGGGCGGCGGCACGATCGAAAAGGTCTGGGATATGGCCCGTTATGTTGTTGCCTTTGAGCAGTGGGTCAAGGACGAAAAGATTGCGTTTGTGGCTTCCCACTACGACGGTTTTGCCAAGGGTGTGGCCGGCAAACTGGACTCCATGCTGATTCCTGCATTCTCGATGCTCATCAAGCAGGGCACTGCCTGCGCGGTTGAGGGCGATATCAAGGTTTCGATGGCAATGTCCATCCTGAAAACCATTGCGGGCTGCGGCCAGCTGAGCGAGATGTACTCCATCGACTTCAACGAGGATATCTGCATCATCGGCCATTCCGGCTCCGGTGATGCCGATATCTCCAAGGCAAAAAAGCCGACCATGAAGATTGTGCCCGTGTTCCACGGCAAGACTGGTGGCGGCTATCTGACCCAATTCTATCCACCGGTTGGCGATGTGACCTATCTGGCCATCACGCAGGATAAGGACGGCCACTTCAAGTTTGTGGTTGCCGAGGGCGTCAATGAACCCGGCCCCATCTTTACCTTTGGCGATACCAACATGCGTACCCGCTTCAGCTGTGGTGCGCGTGAGTTCTGCAACCGCTGGAGCGAAGCCGGCCCCACCCACCACATGGCAGCAGCCACCGGCCGCCACATTGATACCATCCTGAAAGTGGCAAAGATCTTTAATGTCCCTGTTGATATCATCACGCGGTAAGCCGCAGGCAACAGTTACGATAAAAGGCAATGGAGTAAAGGAGCAGTATTATGAGCACGATTTATGATGTAGCAAACGTAAAAGGTTTTATCCGTATGTGCAACGACGGCTGGCTGCAGGGCTGGCATGAGCGCAACGGCGGCAACCTGACCTACCGCATGACCGAGGAAGATGTTGCCGCATGCCGTCCTTTCTTTGACGAAACCCCGCGCGAGTGGGTCAACATGGGCGTTCAGGCTGATAACCTGGCCGGGGAATATTTCATCACCACCGGTTCCGGCAAGTTCTTCCGCAATGTGGAGCCGGACCCTATCCACAGCATCGGCATTGTTGAGATCAATGATAAGGGCGACAGCTGGCGCATTGTCTGGGGCCTGGCCGATGGCGCAAAGCCGACTTCCGAGTTTCCCAGCCACTTTATGAACCACAGCGTGCGCAAGGCCGCCACCAACGGTGCCAACCGCGTGATCTACCACTGCCATGCTACCAACGTAATTGCCCTGACCTACATTCTGCCGCTGACTGACCGTGATTTTACCCGTGCTTTGTGGCAGAGCGCTACTGAATGCCCGGTCGTTTTCCCGGAGGGTGTCGGCGTCTGCCCCTGGATGGTGCCCGGCGGTGCTGACATTGCCATGGCTACCAGTGAGCTGATGAAAAAATACCAGGCTGCCATTTGGGCACAGCACGGTCTGTTTGCTTCCGGCCCCGATTTTGATATTACTTTCGGCCTGGCCCACACGATTGAAAAGAGTGCTGAGATCTATGTCAAAGTTCTCTCCATGGGCGGCGGCCTGATCCGCCAGACCATCACCGATGATGACCTGCGTGCCATTGCTCATGATTTTGGCGTTCAGCTGAACGAGGAATTCCTCGACTGATTTATTCTGACATTCTCTATATTTCCCTACATATGCCTTCCGGTATTGCAGCCCTCCTGTGTGCCGGAAGGCTTTTTTGTATTGCACTTGCTTTTTGCCCAACCCTGCGCTATGCTGAAAGAAAAGCAGGGGAGGCGTTATGCACCATGTTCTTTAACCACCGCAAAACCTGCGCCGCGTTGCAGCCGCCGCCGGGCCTTGGCCCGGCAGATATTGCAACGCAAAGCAGCATTTGTACAGGTGAAACCATCATCGGCTTCCGCCAGCCCGGCACGGACCGGCTTTTGCAGGCTGTTGTTGTGCACAGCCCACAGGATGTTGCCGATTTTTATCGTTCTTATGGGTTTTCTGCTCCGGAAGGAGAGAATTCCATCCCGCGCACCGTTTGATATAGTTTTGTCAATCTCGCCTGATATTTTTGCGTCAAACGCATGAATTTTTGCGTTTTTAGCCAGTTCAGACTTTTTTTGCGCAAAAAACATATGTTTTGTCCTTGCACCATTTGCAAATAATTCAAATCGTGCTATAATTGTATCTGTACTAGCGTGTGCGGGATCCACGGATACCCGGCACCAGATTGATACGGAGGTATTATCATGGACGTTTTTGAAAATTTTAAAAATCAGTTGAAAGCAAATCCTAAAACCATCGTATTTACTGAGGGCGCTGATGCCCGTATCCTGTCCGCAGCATCCAAGCTGCTGGCTGGCAAGATTTTGAACGTTTTGCTGCTGGGCAACCCGGAAGCAGTCAAAAAGGCTGCTGCTGAGGGCGGCTTTGACATTACCGGCGCAGAGATCTGCGACCCGACCTCTTACCCTGAATTTGACGCAATGGTTGCCAAAATGGTTGAACTGCGCAAGGGTAAGATGACCGAGGAGCAGTGCCGCGCTGCACTGTCCAAGTCCAACTACTTCGGCACCATGCTGGTCAAGATGGGTAAGGCTGACTGCCTGCTGGGCGGCGCTACCTATTCTACCGCTGATACCGTTCGCCCGGCTCTGCAGCTGATCAAGTGCAAGCCCGGCATCAAGTCCGTCAGCTCCTGCTTCATTATGGTCCGCGGCGACGAGAAGCTGGCGATGGGCGACTGCGCCATCAATATCGATCCTTCTGAGGATGAGATCGTCGAGAGCACCGTTGAGACTGCTCATACCGCTGAGATTTTCGGTATCGACCCGAAGGTTGCTCTGCTAAGCTACTCCACCAAGGGTTCCGGCAAGGGCGAGACCGTTGATAAGATGCGCAACGCTACCCTGCGCGTTCAGGAAGCACATCCCGAACTGAAGGTTGACGGTGAACTGCAGTTTGACGCCGCCGTTGCACCGGAAGTTGGCAAGCTGAAGGCTCCCAACTCCACCGTTGCTGGCGAAGCTAACGTCTTTATCTTCCCGAACATCAACGCCGGCAACATCGGCTATAAGATCGCACAGCGTCTGGGCGGCTTTGCTGCATACGGCCCCATCCTGCAGGGTCTGAATGCTCCCATCAACGACCTGTCCCGTGGCTGCGATGCTGAGGAAGTCTACAAGATGAGCCTCATCACTGCTGCTCTGATCTGAGATTGCCGCGTAAAACTTAAACGTACATAAAAACCGCCACGAACCTGTTAGATTGGTTCGTGGCGGTTTTGTTATATTGTTTGGTTCAAATTGCTAAGGCAACACCGCACAATTCCCGCCTTGCGGCTTAAGCACCACTCCGGCAGCTGCGGCACGGCATCTGCGTTGCCAAAATGCTCGATAAGACATCCAGTATTATCTGCGCTTTTGGCTTGGCATCTGCCGCACCTCGCTCGCCGTATCGGCACTTAGAATTATGCGGTATTGCCCTAACTTGGGCACTTGATGAGCTGTTTCTGCTAAATCAGGATTTGCCTTTCTGCGGCGGCATTTTTTCCAGGTAAACGCTGGTGGAAGGGAAGGCGAAGTCGCATCCATCCCGCTTCATCAGGTCCATGATGGCCAGATTCATGCGGCTTTTCAGTTGTAAATAGCCCGTATAATCCACCGCCGTCACATAGCAACGTACCAGAATATCCATGCTGGAAGCGCTAAATTCATTCAGGGTAACAGTCATCGCGTCCGAGCTGATCTGTGCATCCGCACTGAGCAGTTCTTTCAGATCTGCACACAGCGTTTCAACTTTTTCGCGCGGGATATCATAGGCGACACCGATCGTAAACTGCCACAGTCGGTTGGTCCGGTCAGTAACATTTTGGATGTATTCGCCACACACCTTGGAGTTTTCTACCGTAATCACTGCATGGTCCGGTGTGCGGATACGGGTGGAGCGGAACGAGATATCTTCCACCGTGCCCTCATAGCTGCCCAGAATCACATAGTCACCAATGCCAAAGGGATGTTCCAACACCAGCGCTACCCCTGCAATCAGGTTTGACATGGTGGACTGCGCCGCCAGGGTAATACCGATACCGGCAACGCCAGCACCTGTCAGCAGGCCGGTAACTGGAATGCCCAATGCATCCAACACCGCAATGCCCGCCACAACGCCTACAACAGCTCGGAAGATATTTTCAAAAAAGCGCCCCATTGTGCGGTTGGTAGCAATATCCAGTTTGTTTTCTGCGCTGCGCAGCAAAAGGCGGCACACAGGGGCAGCCATCCATGCGCCCCAGGCAATCAGGCAGATTGCGGTTACCTGCATGATGCGCGCCAATACGCTGCGGTATGTGGGGGTGTTCAGTTCCAGCGGCAAAACCCACAGTGCAGCATAAATAAACACGGCGCGCAGCAAGATCGTTGTTGGGCTCAGGTAGCTATCCAGAATGATGCTGATCCACTGCGGCTGATGTGGACGGAATTTTTCAATCAGTTTGCCCGCAATTCTGCGGTAAACCAGTGGGGCAAACAGCGCCAGCAGCACAAAAAGTGCCATCGGGGCCACCGCCGTGACAATGCTCAACAGCGAAATCTCTCCTATTTCCATTGCAACCTCCATTTTCTAAGGCAATACCGCATAATTCTAAGTGCCGATACGGCGAGCGAGGTGCGGCAGATGCCAAGCCAAAAGCGCAGATAATACTGGATGCTGCAAAGGTGAGCGCCGCCAGTGGCGGAAACAGCGAACCGAAGCAGGGGCAGCGGTCGCAGAGTGCGAGGGGCTTTTGCCCCCGAAGCACGATGCGAGTACCGCAACCAGACATTATCGAGCATTTTGGCAACGCAGATGCCGTGCCGCAGCTGCCGGAGCGGTGCTTAAGCCGCAAGGCGGGAATTGTGCGGTGTTGCCCTAAACCTCCTGAGTGTACCAAGCAGCAGGGAAACACCACCCAGTCTCCAAATTTATTTTTGTCAATTATAGCACACCCTCTTGCAATTTGTAAAACCTGTGCTATACTCAAAGCCAGAAAGTCTGTTTCAGGGCGGGGTGCAATTCCCCACCGGCGGTAAATGGCATTGCCACAAGCCCGCGACCGGCTGTTGATGCAGCCGCTGATCCGGTGTGATTCCGGGGCCGACGGTATAGTCCGGATGAAAGAAACGGAAAGCTGTTCTATTTGCTTTTCTGCGCCCTGTTGTAAGTATAGCTTGCAACAGGGCGTTTTTATTTGCAATTATCAGCCTCCCGAAGCTGTTACTGGCTTTCCAAATCATTTTATTTGGGGCCGCGCCCCCCAGGGAGGTATTTTTTATGAAAACCAAATTCAACACCCGCGTATTAACCGGAACCGCCATGCTTGCTGCCGTTGCCACAGTATTGATGTATATGGAGTTTCCCATTCCCATCATGCCCGCCTTTATCAAGCTGGATGTTTCGGAACTGCCAGCCCTGATTGCCAGCTTTGCTTACGGCCCGGTTGCCGGTATTGTGGTGTGCCTGATCAAAAACCTGATCAAACTGCCCAGCACCAGCACCGCTGCGGTGGGGGAGCTGTTTAATTTTGTGATGGGCGCTCTGTTTGTCGGCGTGGCCGGTATGGTATACCGTTTTAAGAAAACCCGCAGCGGCGCTATCCTGGGCGCAGTGCTCGGCGCTTTGGTTATGGCAATCGTCAGCGTTCCGTACAACTACTTCATCGTCTATCCGGCCTATGTGGTCATGTATCATCTGCCGCTGGATGCCATCATCGGCATGTACCAGGCCATTAACCCGAATGTCAATGGCCTTTTGAACTGCCTGCTGGTGTTCAACCTGCCGTTCACTTTCTTCAAAGGGATGCTGGACGCCGTAATCTGCTTTGCAATTTACAAGCCGCTTTCGCCCATTCTGCATGGCCGCAACAGCGGTGGCAAAAGCGTAACCGCTTAATTGCTGCTGATTGGGTAGCCATCATTGGTCATTTTTACCCGTTTTGACAAAAGTTCAATCCATTTTGTGCAAAGCTGACAATTTGCCCAACGCCACATCGTTGACTTTGCCGGTTGCCTATGGTAACATAAACACGTTACATCAGAATAGCAACTTATCAAGAGTGGCAGAGGGAACAGGCCCTATGAAGCCCGGCAACCTGCGCGCAAGCGTAAGGTGCCAATTCCTGCGGGGAACCGAAAGATAAGCGTTCACGTGCGCTTTGGGTCCACACCCGGCGCGCGTTTTTTTGTTCTCGGCAAGTTGCCTTTCTGACCCTATATTTTTTAAGGAGGCAACTTTTTATGTCCAAAGTTCTGTTCACATCCGAATCCGTTACCGAAGGCCATCCCGACAAAATCTGCGACCAGATTTCTGATGCCATTCTGGATGCCATCCTGGAAAAGGACCCTGGTGCCCGCGTTGCCTGCGAGACCACCTGCTCCACCGGTCTTGTCCACATCATGGGCGAAATCACGACCGACTGCTATGTTGATATTCCCGGTGTTGCACGCCAGGTCATCCGCGAGATTGGTTATAACCGTGCCAAGTATGGTTTTGACTGCGATACCTGCGGCGTGATCACCAACATTGACGGCCAGAGCCCCGACATTGCCCTTGGCACCAACGATGATGTTGCCGGTGCTGGCGACCAGGGTATGATGTTCGGTTATGCCTGCAACGAAACCCCCGAGCTGATGCCTCTGCCCATCAGCCTGGCCCACAAGCTGGCCAAGCGTCTGACCGAAGTGCGTAAGAATGGCATGATGGATTATCTGCGTCCTGATGGCAAGAGCCAGGTTACCGTCGAATACGATAACGGCAAACCCGTGCGCGTGGATGCTGTTGTTATTTCCAGCCAGCACAGCCCTTCCGTCAGTCAGGAACAGCTGCATGCCGATGTGATGGAGCATGTCATCAAAGCCATCATCCCCGCCAAACTGCTGGATGAGAACACCAAGTATTACATCAACCCCACCGGTCGTTTTGTTGTCGGCGGCCCGCAGGGTGATACCGGCCTGACCGGCCGCAAGATCATCGTTGATACTTACGGCGGTTATGCTCGCCACGGCGGCGGCGCTTTCTCTGGCAAGGACCCCAGCAAGGTTGACCGCTCGGCCGCATATGCTGCCCGCTGGGTTGCCAAGAATGTTGTCGCTGCCGGCCTGGCCGATAAGTGCGAAGTTGAGCTGGCTTACGCTATCGGCGTTGCCGAGCCCGTTTCCATCATGGTTGATACCTTTGGTACCGGCACCATCGAGCACGACAAACTGGAAGCCGCTGTGCGCAAAGTATTTGATCTGACCCCGGCAGCCATCATCCGTGACCTGGATCTGCGCCGGCCCATCTACCGCCAGCTGGCTGCTTACGGCCACATGGGCCGCGAGGAGCTGGGCGTGAAGTGGGAGAACACCGACCGCGTGGAAGCACTGAAAGCCGCTGTTGCTGAGCTGTAAATCGTATTTATCCTGATTTTTTCAGATTCATTCAAGCCTGTACTGCCATCAAAGCTGTACAGGCCTTTTTATTTTACCTTGATTGATTCTATCAAAGGGGTTACAAAAATGAAAAAACTGCCGCTTTTCCTGCGCATTGCCTTGCAAACAGCGGCCAACAATAGTAAAATAAATAGTAAATATGTATTGGCGTTTGCTGCCTTTGGGGCGCTCCTGATTGCAGGTTACGGCAAGCGCTGCCTTGTAATGCTTTGATAACGAGGTGTAGGAATATGGTACTTAGTATGACCGGTTATGGCCGCGCGGAGCAGGTTTTGAACGGGCGCGATATCGTTGTGGAACTGCGCAGCGTCAACTCCCGCTTTTTTGAATATTCGTCCCGTGTGCCCCGAACCTGCTCATTTTTGGAAGATAAGCTCAAAAAGCTGGTGGCTGCCAAGGTTAGCCGCGGCAAGGTTGAGCTGAACCTGAGCATTCAGAATGTTGCGGCGGCAGATACCGTTGTTCAGGTCAACTGGCAGTTAGCCAAAAGCTACCAGACCGCCATGCAGGCAATGTCGGAAAAGCTGGACCTGAAAAACGATGTTACCGTCAGCACCATCTGCCGTTTCCCAGATGTGTTGACCCAGACCGCTGCGCCCGCAGACCCGGATACCCTGTGGGCTGATGTGGAGCAGGTTGCCCAGCAGGCGGTTGCCGCGTTTGTTTCCATGCGTGCGGTGGAAGGCGAAAAGCTGCGCACCGATGTGCTGAACCGCTTGGCAGCGATTGAAACGCTGGTTGCTCAAATCGAGCAGAACAGCGCCGGGCGTGTGCAGGCATATACCGAACGGCTGTACACCCGCCTGAAAGAGCTGCTGGAAGACCGCAACATTGATGATGCCCGCATCGTGACAGAAGCTGCTATCTTTGCCGATAAAACTGCCATCGACGAAGAGACTGTCCGTCTGCATAGCCATGTGGCCCAGTACCGTTCCATCCTGGAGCTGGACGAGCCGGTTGGCCGCAAGCTGGACTTTTTGACTCAGGAACTGAACCGCGAATCCAACACCATCGGTTCCAAGTGCCAGGATATCAACATCACCCGCCTTGTGGTTGAGCTGAAATCTGAGATTGAAAAAATTCGCGAGCAGATTCAAAACATTGAGTGAGGCCCGGCCATGAAGCTTATCAACATCGGCTTTGGCAACATGGTCAACGCGGACCGTGTGATCGCCGTTGTCAGCCCGGATTCTGCACCCATCAAGCGTATTGTGCAGGATGCGCGCGACAAAGGCGCGGCCATTGATGCAACCTATGGCCGTCGCACCCGCGCGGTGATCATTACGGATTCTGACCATGTGGTGCTTTCGGCTTTTGAGCCGGAGGAAGTTTTAGGACGTTTTGAAAAAGAACAGGATAAACCAACCGTGTAACCGCCTGTATAATATGTGTTAGGGGGATTTTGCATGAAAGGCGAAAAATATTTGTTTGTTGTTTCCGGGCCTTCCGGCACCGGCAAGGATACCGTTGTGGCAAAGCTGCTGGGCAAGCACCCGGAAATCGAAAAGACCGTTTCCGCCACCACCCGCACCATGCGCGAAGGGGAAGTAAACGGTAAAAACTACCATTTTTTGACCAAAGAGCAGTTTGAAACCGCTCTGGCAGAAGGCAATATTGTTGAGCACACCTGCTATTGCGAAAACTATTACGGCACCCTGCGTTCCGAAGTTGAGCGTCATATGGAGCAGCAGATCCCGGTTATTCTGGTGATCGAAGTGGAGGGTGCCGGCAACATCAAGCGGATGTATCCCGGTTCCACCACCATTTTTGTCATGCCGCCGGATATGAAAGAGTTGGAACGCCGCCTGCGTTACCGTGGGACCGAAGCGGAGGAAGTCATTCAGAAGCGCCTGCGCCGTGCCGAGACCGAGATTGCCCGTTCGGCTGATTATGACGAGCATGTGGTCAACGATGTTGTCGACACCTGCGCCGAAGAGATTTATTCCATCATCCAAAAGCGCATTGCCGAGCCCGATGCCGAATAATCCGCTGCCCCAAACGCCAAAACAGGAGGTGCGTGTTTGCCCTGCATTGCAAAAGTGGCGGTAAACGACGCCACCATCCATTTTGACAAGCTGTATTCCTATCTGGTTCCGCCAGATTTTTCGGAATCCCTCTGGCCCGGCAGCATTGTGTTGGTGCCGTTTGGGCGTGGCAATCACCCACGGATGGCTGTTGTTCTGGAAGTAGGAACGGAAGAAGCCCCCGATCCACGTTTAAAAAGCCTGCTGGCCGCCGCGCCGGAAAAAGCCCGCTTGACCCCGGACCTGTTGGAGCTCGTGCATTTTTTGAAAGATCGTTATTTCTGCACCTGGTACGAGGCAGTCAAGGCGGTCATTCCGTATGGCGCGCAGTACCAGCCCGGCATGGAAAACGGAAAGCCCGTATTAAAAAGCCGCCTAACCCGCACGCTGGAAACCGTTTACACTCTGGTTGGTGGGTTGCCGGAGAAGCCAAAACCCGGCGCACGCCAGATTCAGGCCGTGGAAGCGCTGCGCGCAGGGCCTTGCACCAAATCCGCTTTGGAAGCGCAGGGGATATCTTCCTCCACTTTAAACGGGTTATGCCAGAAAGGCATTCTGAAAGCCGAACAACGGGATAAATCGTTGGATTTATTTGCTGATATTCCTTTTGACCCACAGCCGCTGGAACTATCGCCGGAGCAGCAAACCGCTTACGACCAGTTGGAACAGGATTTGCTGAGCGGACAGACCCGTGCGGCATTGCTGCACGGCGTTACCGGCAGCGGCAAAACCGCCGTATTCTTAAAGCTGATTGAAAAAACACTGGCGCAGGGCAGGCGGGCTCTGGTACTTGTGCCGGAAATCAGCCTGACCCCGCAGATGACACGCCGCCTGAAATCCATGTTCGGCAGCCGCCTTGCGGTGCAGCACTCCGCGTTGAATAACACCGAGCGCCTGCTGCAATGGCGGATGATCCAAAATGGCGATGCCGATATCGTGATCGGCACCCGCAGCGCTATCTTTTCACCGCTGCAAAACATTGGGCTGATCATCTTAGATGAGGAACAGGAACACACCTACCAAAGCGAATCCGCCCCACGCTATTCCGCCCATGACGTTGCCAAAAAGCGCGCCATGATGGAGCATTCGCTGCTGCTGTTTTCCTCCGCCACGCCGCGCACCGAAACCTATCACGCCGCTATAAGCAGCCGGATGCGGCTTGTTACGCTGACCCACCGTTATGGCGGTCGCCCGCTGCCAACGGTTGATTTTATTGATATGCGCGCCGAACTTGCCGCCGGGAACCCGCGGGAAGTCAGCCAGCGGATGGTACAGGAACTCGCTGCTAATCTGCAGCGCGGGGAACAGAGCATTTTGCTGCTGAACCGCCGCGGCTACCAGACCGTTGGCATGTGCGGCACTTGCGGCCATGTGCTGAAGTGCCCCAACTGTTCCGTGCCGCTGGTTTATCATAAAGCGCAGCACGCGCTGCTTTGCCATTACTGTGGGCACCGGGTCAGCCCTGTACCAGGGCTTTGCCCGGAATGCGGCGGCAAAATCGTGTACAGCGGTTTTGGTACCCAGAAAGTGGAGGAGGAGCTGGCCGAACTTTTGCCCGGTGCGCGGATCCTGCGCATGGATCAGGATTCGACCATGCAAAAAAACGCCCACGAAAAAATGTTGGCCCGTTTTGCCAAGCAGGAGTATGATATTCTGCTTGGCACCCAGATGGTTGCCAAGGGCTTGGATTTCGGCAATGTCACCCTGGTTGGTGTGCTGGGCATCGACTCCCTGCTTTTTGGGCAGGGGTTCCGCTCCTATGAGAATGTGTTCAGCCTGATCACTCAGGTCGTTGGCCGCGGCGGCCGGGCGGAACTGCCGGGTCGGGCATTGATTCAAACCGCCGTACCGGATCACCCTGTGCTCCAGTTGGCCGCAGCGCAGGATTACCCCGCGTTTTACCAGCAGGAGATCATGTTCCGCAAGTTCTCGCTCTATCCGCCGTTTTGCTCATTCTGCGTGGTCAGTTTTTCCGGCGCGCAGGAGATGGAAGTATTTCAGGCTGCGCGGCGTTTTGCCGCCATTTTGGGGCAGCAGTTCGCTGCACACCCCGGCCAGCCGCTGCGTGTGCTTGGCCCCACCCCCATGAATATTGCCATGATCAGCGGGAAATACCGCTATAAACTAACATTGAAATGCCGCAACGATGCGGGGTTCCGTACCCTGATGCACGCCGCATTGGATGCTTACGCCGCCGAAAAGCTGCCCGCAAAAGCCGGGATCGCTTTGGACTTTAATTCCGACGGCGATTGAATTTTAAGGAGGATTTTTATTATGGCTCTTCGTACAATCGTAAAAGATGGTGACCCCATCCTGAAAAAGGTCTGCCGCCCCGTTACCAAATTTGATGATCGCCTTGCCACCCTGCTGGATGATATGCAGGATACCCTGGTGGATGCTGACGGTCTTGGCCTTGCCGGCCCCCAGGTTGGCATGATGCGCCGCATTTTCATCTGCCTGGATGACCGCAACCGCCCGGAAGATGCCCCCGCCGATTACAAAGATACTTTTATTGAGTTCATCAACCCCGAAATCGAATACCTGAGCGACGAAACCGATGAACTGTATGAAGGCTGCCTGTCTTTCCCCGGCCACAACGGCGCCATTACCCGCTCCAAAAAGGTCAAGGTCAAAGCGCAGGACCGCAACGGCAACTGGTTTGAACTGGAAGCCGAAAACATGCTGGCCCGCTGCATCCAGCACGAGAACGACCACCTAAACGGCGTTACCATCATGGACCGTGCCACCCATTTTTATGAGGATGACTACCCGGAAGATGCGGAGGATTGATCCCGCTTTGTACATCAATTTTCCCATACGCTTACGATAAGAAAAGGAATAACTTCTATGCGTATCCTCTTTATGGGCACCCCTGATATTGCTGCCGAAAGTCTGAACGCTCTGATTGCCGCCGGGCACGATATCTGCGCTGTGTTTACCCGCGCAGATAAGCCAGTTGGCCGCAAACAGATTTTAACTGCCCCACCGGTCAAGCAGACGGCTGAGGCCAACGGCATCCCCGTTTATCAGCCGCGCACCCTGCGCGATGGCAGCTCGGATGAGCTGATCAAAAGCCTGGCACCCGATATTATTGTCGTGGTAGCTTACGGCTGCATTATTCCGCCGCAGCTTTTGCATGTGGCCAAATATGGCTGCATCAACCTGCATGTTTCGCTGTTACCCAAGTACCGTGGTTCCGCCCCCATCCAGTGGGCCGTGCTGAACGGCGATGCCGAAACCGGCGTGACTATTATGCAGTTGGACGAAGGGTTGGATACCGGCGATATTTTGTATGTGCAGCCGGTTGCGATTGACCCGGACATGACCAGCGGCGAGCTGTTTGACCGCGTAAGCGCGATTGGTGCCAAAACGCTGGTTGAGGTCCTGCCCAAAATCAAAGCAGGGAAGCTGACCCCAAAAAAGCAAGAAGAATCTCTCGCCACCAAGGCGCCGTCCCTGACCAAAGAGATGGCACAGTTCGATTTTACCCAGCCTGCTGCCCACATCCACAACTGGGTGCGCGGTATGAACCCATGGCCAATGGCGTTCTTTATGCACGATGGCAAAAAAATCAAAGTCACCGCCAGCAAGCTTTCTGAAAATCCCGCCAATGCTGCGCCGGGTTCTGTATTGGCGGTTAAGCCGTTGACCATTGCCTGCCAGGATGGCGCAATCGTGTTGGATTCCGTCACGCCGGAAGGCGGCAAGTCGATGGCGGGTACCGCATGGGCTGCCGGCCGCCGCCTGAAAGCGGGGGACAGCCTGTGACCGCGCGTTACCTGGCCGTCAAGGCTCTTATGCGGCAGGAGCAAAACGGCTATGCAAACCTTGTGCTGGATTCTGAGCTGAAAGCCTGCAAGCCGCCGCTTTCCCCGCGGGATGCAGCTTTTGCTTCCGGTATTTTTTATACCGTGCTGGAGCGCCGCAGCCTGCTGGACTGGATGCTGGCACAGTTTTCCAAGCGCCCGCTGGAAAAGCTGGATGCCCCTGTGCGGGCCATTCTGCGCGCCGGACTGGCACAGGCCAAGTTTATGGATGTTCCGCTGCCTGCGGCTGTCAATGAATCGGTCAAGCTAGCCAAAGCATTTGGCAAAACCAGTGCTGCGGGTATGGTCAACGCCATGCTGCGCCGCACGGCCGCATTGGACCCCAAGCCGGAACATTGGCCGGATCTGGAAGAACGGCTGCGCACCTATTACTGTCTCTCTCAGCCGATTGCCGCGTTGTTTGCAGCACAGTATCCGCAGGATGCCGAGGCAATGGCTGCTGCGTTTTATCAGCGCCGCCCCACCGCCATCCGGGTCAACCCGCTGCGCACGACCGATGAAGCCCTGACGCAGACATTGCAACAGGAAGGTCACACCGTAACGGCTGGCCCATGGCCGCACTGTCTGCTGGTTATGTTCAACGGTAATCCCGCTGCATCCAAAGCATTCCACGCCGGGCAATTCCATGTGCAGGGGTTAGCCAGCCAGTTTGCTGCCTTGTGCTGTGATGCCCGCCCCGGTATGCGGGTGCTGGACCTGTGCGCCGCCCCTGGGGGCAAAAGCCTGACGATTGCCGAGCAGATGCAGAACCGCGGTGAGCTGTTCAGCGGTGAAGCCATGACAGGCCGCGTCAAACTGCTGAAGCAGGCCTTTGACCGCTGCGGCATTGAGCGCGCCAAGCCTTACCATAGGGATGCCACTATCCTGAACCCCGCCTTTGGCCTTGGCAGCTTTGACCGCGTGTTATGCGATGTGCCCTGTTCCGGCCTTGGTGTCATCGGCAAAAAGCCGGACATCCGGGAAAAAACGCTGGATGGGATTGAAAATTTACTATTAACACAGCAAAAAATCCTGCAAAACGGCGCAAAATATCTTGCCCCGAACGGCCGTTTGGTGTATTCTACCTGTACGGTGAATCATCACGAAAATGAAGCCCAAGTACGCCAGTTCCTGCAAGACAATCAAGATTTTTCCGTTATAGCGCCACAAATCATACTGTCCGGTATGCGGGTGGGGGAGTACGGCACACTGTTTCTGCCGCACGAAACATCCACAGACGGTTTTTTTGCCGCTATTTTGGAGCGCCAAAAGAACTGCTGACGCAAAATACACAAATCGTCTATTCAAAAATTAGAGAAAAGGTATATAATATTTGGAGGGAAAGCACCGCATGCAGCAAGCACATATGCAGCCACAGAACGAACCCCAGGCAGAAACCCAAAAAAAATGTCTGACGGACCTGACGCTGCCCAAGCTGACGGATTACATTAAATCCATCGGCCAGCCAGCTTTCCGCGCCAAGCAGATTTTTAAGTGGATCCACCAAAAGCAGGCTACGGATTTTTCTGCCATGACAGATCAACCCAAAGCCCTGCTTGCCCAATTTGCACAAAACTGCACCTTGGCTGTGCCCACCATCCGCCGCCGCCAGCAGTCCAAAGACGGTACGGTCAAATATCTGCTTCAGCTTGCGGACGGCAACTGCATTGAAACGGTTTTGATGCGCTACCATTACGGCAACACTGTATGTGTATCCACACAGGTAGGCTGCGCTATGGGGTGCCGCTTTTGCGCCTCCACCCAGGCGGGCCGCGTGCGGGACTTGACCTCCGGCGAGATTGCTGCGGAAATTTATACTGCACAAAAGGATACCGGGGAGCGCGTTTCCCATATCGTCCTGATGGGCATTGGTGAGCCGCTGCACAATTTTGATAACGTGATGGACTTTCTGGACATTATCTCCTGCCCGGAAGGCGTCAATATCGGGATGCGCAACATCAGCCTTTCCACCTGCGGCCTTGTGCCGGGAATTGATAAGCTGGCAGAGCGCAAATTGCAGCTGACCCTTTCGGTATCCCTGCACGCGCCGGACAATGTGACCCGCAGCTCCATGATGCCGGTTAACGATGCGTTCCCGCTGGAAAAGCTGATCCCGGCCTGCCGCCGCTACCAGAAAACGACCGGGCGGCGCATCAGCTTTGAATATTCCATGGTCAATGGTGTCAATGATTCGCCCCAAATGGCAAAAAAACTGGCCGATCTGATCCGTGGCATGGGGGCCCATGTCAACCTGATTCCCATTAACCCGGTCGATGGCAGCCCTTACTCGGCAACGGATGAAGCCAATGTGCGCCGGTTCCAGAAAATGCTAGAAGATTTGGGTGTAAATGCCACCATCCGCCGCCGCCTTGGTACCGATATCAGCGCTGCCTGCGGCCAGCTCCGGCGCGAAGATGCCAAACAGGCCGAACAAGCAACACGGCAAACGACGAGCGAAAGGACCAACGCACAATGAAAATTGCAGCCCTAACAGATATTGGCAGCTGCCGCCAGGAAAACCAGGATAATTATTGTGCACGTCAGTTGGTCGATGGTACTGGCTGGGGCCTTGTCTGTGACGGCATGGGCGGAGCCAACGGCGGGCGGGTCGCTTCCACCCTTGCCACCCAAACCATGCTGCGCTATTTTGACCATTCCCTGCGCACGATTGAAAACGGCGAAGAAAAAGCCTTTATGATGCGCGCATTTGATAATGCCAACCGTGCCGTATATGAAAAAGCGACCTCTGATCCCGAAGTGCTCGGTATGGGCACCACGGGGGTATGTGCTTTACAGCGCGGCAACCTGGCGCATATTGTACACGCAGGGGATTCCCGCGCGTACCTGTGGCATGGCGGAGCAATCCGCCAGCTGACGCGGGATCATTCCATGGTGCAGCAGCTGGTGGACAGCGGGCAGATCACCCGCGAACAGGCCGCTCTGCATCCGCAGAAAAATCTGATTACACGTGCCCTTGGCGTTTCGGCCAATATTGTGCCGGAATATAACCGCTGCGAGGTGGTTCCCGGTGACCTTTTGCTGCTTTGTACCGATGGATTAACCAACATGGTACCCGATGCAGAGCTTGCGCTGCTTTTGCAGGAGTCCGCCTTTTTTGACGCGCCGGGGGTACTGGTTGACCGTGCCCTGAAAGGCGGCGGGCAGGATAACATCACCGTCCTTTTGCTGGGCGTTGAAACTACGGAGGAAACAAATGGATAATCTGATCGGCAAAAAGCTGGATGGCCGCTATCTGATTGAAAGTCTGATCGGCGTTGGCGGCATGGCCAATGTTTATAAAGGCCGCGATGTCCGCACCGGCAACCAGATCGCCGTCAAGGTGCTGAAAGAAGAGTTTCTTGATAACGAAGAGCTGGTCCGCCGCTTCAAGAACGAATCCAAAGCTATCTCGATTTTGAACCATCCCAACATTGTCAAGGTGTATGATGTCTCTGTAACAGATCAATTGCAGTACATCGTGATGGAATATATTGACGGCATTACGCTGAAAGAATACCTGAAGCAACGCAACGGTGCCCTAACCTGGAAAGAGGTTGTCCACTTTGCCACACAGGTGCTCAGCGCGTTGGATCATGCACACTCCAAGGGCATTGTTCACCGCGATGTGAAGCCGCAGAATATTATGCTGCAGGCGGATGGCTCCATCAAAATGATGGACTTTGGCATTGCACGCTTTTCCCGTGCACAGAGCCAGACTGTCAGCGACAAGGCCATCGGCTCGGTTCATTACATCAGCCCGGAACAGGCCAAAGGCGACCATACCGATGCCCGCACTGATATTTATTCTGTTGGCGTTATGATGTACGAGATGCTGTCCGGCAAGCTGCCGTTTGATGGTACTGGGGCAGTTTCCATCGCCATCATGCAGATCAGTGAAAAGCCGAAGCCGCTGGCTGAGGTTGCCCCCAATATCCCGGTTGGACTGCGCCAAATCACCGAGAAGGCCATGGAAAAGGATCCCGCCGACCGTTACCAATCCGCGCAGGAAATGCTGGATGCCATTGCTGCGTTCCGCCGCGACCCCAGCATCAGCTTTAAATACGAATATAACACGCAGGACAACCCGGATAAAACCATTAACCGTGTTGTCAGCAGCAGCACAGCCAAAACAGCGGGCAAAGCCGCTGTCAGCACCAGCCAGGCACGCCGTGCCGGCACCATGAACAGTGGGAAAGGCAAAAACGTGAAAAAGCAGAAAGCCAAGGCAGCCAAAGGGTTCAGCATGCTGCCCATCTTCTTTGGTATGGCGGTCGCCTTTGTGATCGGTGCTGCCATTCTGGTCTATCTTATTTTCACCAACTCCACAAACTCTTTCTTCTCCAAGCATGCTGACGTACAGCTCATCAATTTTGTCGGCATGACGGAGGATGAGTTCCGTGCATCGGATTATAATTCCAGCCTGCTCGCCAAGTGGGTGTACGAATACAACGATGCACCGGAAGGAACGATTTTTCAGCAAAACCCTAAGCAGGGCCGCACTGTAAAGGCAGGCCAGAAAGTGACCCTGAAGGTAAGCCTTGGCACCCAGTGGGTCACTGTGCCGGATGTAAAAACATATGTAAGCGATGATGCCAAAAAGACCTTACAGGATAGCGGCCTTCAGGTTGTAAGCAAATATGTGGAGGACGAGAGCGTTGCCGCAGGCACCGTTGTGTATACCGAACCCGCCGGCGGCGAAACGGTAGAGGGCGGCAGCACCGTAAACATGTATATCGCGCGCTCCAAGCGAGACAACATGGTTTCCGTTACCTCCGTGACAGGTTTGCAGGTCAGCGAAGGCACCGCCGACCTGCAGCGCCAGAACCTGGTGGTCAGCGTTGTGGAACAGCCCAGCAGCGAGGCCGAGGGCACTATTCTGAACCAGGAACCCGCTGCAGGCACCCAGGTACGCATCCGCAGCACGGTGCGCCTGTATGTGGCTACCGCAATGCCGGAAGTTGTGCAAGACCCCAGCACCTCGGATTCTCCGTCCTCTGGTGATGGTGCACGTTGGCCTCAGGAAATTACTGACGATAACGGTAATACATGGTGGGTCGATGTAGAACAGCGCGATGGCCATGTTTACCGCGTGGATACTGGTGAAATGCTGTGGTAATGACAAATTATATCACAAAGGGCATTGGCGGTTTTTACTATGTTAAAACCGAAACCGGCATTGTGGAGTGCCGCGCCCGCGGCATTTTCCGCAAACGCGGTATTACGCCGGTAGCGGGAGATCAGGTTGTATTAAGCGCCGACCGCACCACGATTGACGAAATTCTACCGCGCAAAAATGTTTTTATCCGTCCTCCGGTTGCTAACCTTGATGTGCTGTTTATTGTGGCAAGCACCACCCAGCCGGTGCCCAGCACATTGATTCTGGATGAACTGACTGCTGCCGCCGTTTATAAAGACGTGCAGCCGGTTATTGTCATCACAAAAGCCGACCTTGCCGCTGCGGATGCCTTGGAGAAAGCTTATGCGAACAGCACGATTCCTTTGATCCGGCTGGATTACGATACCGGCGAAGGTCTGGATCAAATTCGTGTGCGCATTGCAGGGAACTTGTGTGCATTCTGCGGCAACTCCGGTGTGGGCAAGTCTACACTGTTGAACGCGCTGGCTCCCCAGCTGGAACGCCAGACCGGCGGTATCAGCCAAAAATTGGGCCGTGGCCGTCATACTACCCGTGAAGTGGAGATTTTTGAGGTATGTGGTGGTTTGCTTGCCGATACCCCCGGTTTTGCCAGCCTGGATGCCAACAAGATTTGCCGCATTCCGCCGGAAGAGCTGCAGCATGCTTTCCCGGAATTTGAGCCGTATTTTGGGCAATGCCGTTTTACCGGCTGCTCCCACCGCAGCGAAAAAGGCTGTGCGGTGCGCGCGGCTTTGGAAGAGGGCAAGCTTTCGGATACACGCTATCAGAGCTACCTGACCATGTACGAGGAAGCCAGCCAGTTAAAGGAGTGGGAACGCTGATGCAGGATCTTACCAAACGTGCCGTTATTCTTTCGGCCATGCCGGTTACGCCCGCTTTGTCCGCGTACCTGCAGCCGGGGGATACCGTTGTTGCCTGTGATGCCGGGTACCGCAATGCGGCTGTGCTGGGCATTCAGCCGGATCTGATCGTGGGGGATTTTGATTCTGCCCCCAAGCCGGAAACCACCGGTGATATGATCATTCTGCCCCATGTAAAGGACGATACTGATACCCACTATGCTGCAAAGTGGCTGTGTGAACGGGGGTACCGTCATATCGTCATGCTGGGTGCCCTTGGCGGCAAGCGGATGGAACACACGTTTTCCAACGTATCCACCGCGTTGTACTTGGCAAGCAACGGCGTTGATGTCACCCTTGCAGACGAGCACAGCGAGCTGCATATTTTGTGTCCAGGCAAGCCGCTAACGTTGCAAAAGAAAGACTGGATGTATCTTTCCGTGTTCCCGCTGGATGGGCCGCTGGGCGGTGTATCGATTCACGGCGTGTTTTATCCATTGAAAGATGCAACGCTGACACCGGATTACCCCCTTGGCATCAGCAATGAATTTACCGCACCTGAAGCTGAACTTTGCTGCCAAAGCGGCCATGGTCTTGTGATTTTGACCCGCGCTGACGGGTAACATTGCCTGCACCTGCTGCATAGTATGGCTTACAAACCTGGAAGGGGGAATATGCCATGCAGATTGTTGTGGTAAAATGTCCGCATGCCCTGCGCTGGCTGCTGCGCGCTGTATTTAAGGTTTAATTTTTCCATTGTAGCCCTGCCGGGCCGTATGTCTGTACGGTTCCGACAGGGCTATTTTTTTACCCCCGCGCATATAGTACACAAGAGGCAATCAAAAACTTTCCCCGTATCGGGGCAAGGAAAGGGGTATACCGCCATGCAAAGCAAAGCCGCCAACCAACCGCTTACCATTGAAACCGGCCAGGCCCTTGCCAATACTGGCCGCTGGGAAACCCGGCAGGAGCTGCCTGTTGAAACCGAGATTCTGATTCCGGATTACCTGCCCGCAGTGTTCAAAATTGTAAAGTGCCTGTTGGAACCCGTTATCATGCAAAACAGCGTGGCTGACCGCCGCTGGCAGTGCAGCGGCTACCTGCGCTGCACTGTGTACTATCAGTCCGATGAAGCCGGAACTCGCCTGTACCGCACTGAGCAGAAATACGCTTTTGAAAAAACCATTGACCTGCCGGAAGGCAATTATCTGCCCGGCGCCGCCCGCCTGTGGGGCGAACTTGAATACTGCAACTGCCGCTCTGTCAGCGAGCACCGCATTGACATCCGCGGCGCTTATACCTTAAATGCTGCTATTGGCATGGTTGAGCCGGTAGAGTTTATCACCAACCTGACCGGCTGCGGCGTTGAGCAGTGGAGCCAACAGCTTAACGGCATCATCTGCGCTGCGTGCGAGGAACGCACCTTTACTACAGAAACGCCGTTTCCGTTGCCCGGTGAAGGTGAAACAGTCCTGGACATTACGGGCAGTTTTTTGCCCGGCACATCCAGCGTTCATACCGGCCAGCTGGATGCAGCCGGAACCCTTGCCATGCAGCTTTGCTCCCGCGCTGCCGGTACAGAACAGCTTACAATTCAAACCAAAGATGTTCCCGTCACCCAGACGCTTGACCTGCCCAACGCCGCAGAAGGCGACAGTGCGGTACTTTGGGGCGAAGTATTGGCCTGCACCCTGACTGCGACAAAGCAGGAAGAAGAGCCGCTTTTGAGCATCACATGGAAGCTGCACGCTGAACTCTGGCGCCCGACAGTGTACATGGCGGTTTCGGATGCTTATTCCACGATCTGTAACATGACGCTTGAAAAGCGGACTTTCAACCAGTTCATGCCTCTTGCCAGTGTAGATACCACTATCCCGGTTATGATCGAAGATGACCTGCCGGATGCCAATGCTTCCATTCTGGGCTGTTTTGTCACGATTGGAGCCCCACAGCTGACCGCCGCAGAAAAGGGTGATGTCATCCAAGTTGCCGGGCGCGGTACCGCGCACCTGATTTGTGCGGATGACCGCGGCGAACTGACCTGCTATGATAAAATCTTCCCCTGGGCCCTGGTGGAGACCTTCCACGGTTCTATCGGGCAAAGCATCCCGCACTTGCACGCAGCGGTACGGCATATTGCCAGCAGCCGCGCCGGAAGCAAAGCGCGGGTCGAGCTGGAACTGCAGGTAAGCGGCATTCTGCTGCAGGGGATTCCGCACGAGGTCGTTTTCTCCGCCACGCCGGGAGAAGAATACCCTAACAGTAAGGATGGGCCTGCGCTCTACCTGTACTATGCCCAAAAAGGGGAGGCCATTTTTGATATTGCCCGCCGTTACCATGCCCGCGCCAGCGACCTCGCCACGGCTAACCACCTGACCATCCCGGAAGGGCAGAGCGCCCAGGAGCTTACTGCTGACGCAACCTGCCTGCTGATACCGGCAGCTTTGTGAAAGGGGATGCTGCAATGACACAGGATCAAATTTATCAGAACATTGCACAGCGTACTGGCGGCGATATTTATATCGGCGTGGTCGGTCCCGTGCGCAGCGGCAAAAGCAGTTTCATCAAGCGCTTTGCGGAGCTGATGCTGCTGCCCCGCATCAAAAACGAAGCACAGCGCGCCCGCGCCAAGGACGAACTGCCCCAATCCGCCGCCGGGCGGACGATCATGACAACCGAACCAAAGTTTATCCCGGAAAAAGCGGTCAGCATTGACCTGAAAGCCGGCGGAAGCTTCCGCGCACGGCTAATCGACTGCGTGGGATATATGGTGGATGGTGCCCTTGGGCACGAAGAAAACAACGCCCCGCGGTTGGTCAAAAGCCCTTGGTTTGGCCAAGCGGTTCCCTTTGACCAGGCAGCTGAAACCGGCACCCGCCGGGTCATCCGCGAGCATGCCACCATCGGTCTTGTTGTAACAACGGACGGCAGTGTGGCGGAACTCCCACGTGAAAAGTATCTGCCCGCGGAACGCCGCATCATTGCCGAACTGGATGAAATCGGCAAGCCGTATCTGATTTTGCTGAACTGCACAGAACCGGACAGCGAACCTGCCCATGCGCTTGCTGCCCAGATGGAAGAAGTCTATCATCACCCGGTTTGCCCCATCAATGCCGTCAACCTGACAGCGGAACAGCTGAACAATATCCTGCAAGAGCTGCTTTATGAGTTCCCACTGCGGGAAATTGCCGTTTCGATGCCGTCCTGGGTCACCATGCTGGAACCGGGGCACTGGCTGCAAAGTTCTGTCTACCAGGCCCTGCTGGAACTGGCCGGCAGCGTGCACAAAATGGGGGATATGACCCGCGGCAAGCCCCAGCTGAACTGTGCCAACACAACCGGCGTTACCCTGACCGGCATGGACCTTGCCTGCGGCCAGGTGCAGCTGCGGGTTGGTATTGAACCTGATATCTTTTTCAAGATTTTGGGCGAGGAAACCGACCTTCCCATCACAGATGAAGCCAGCCTTTTGCCCTGTATGCTGGAGCTGGCTAAAGCCAAAGCGGCGTATGACAAAATCAAAAGCGCCTTGGAGCAGGTTCAGGCCACTGGGTACGGCATTGTTATGCCCGGTATTGAGGAATTGCACCTGGAAGAGCCCGAAATCGTCCGCCAGGGCGGGCAGTATGGGGTACGGCTTTCCGCCAGTGCCCCCAGCCTGCACCTGATGCGCGCGACCATCCACACCGAGCTTTCGCCAACCGTTGGCAGCGAGGAGCAGGGAGAAACACTGATCCAGGGGCTTTTGAAAGACTTTGAGAGCGACCCCAGCAAGTTGTGGAGCACCAATATTTTTGGCAAAAGTCTGAACGAACTGGTGAATGAGGGTTTACAGGCCAAACTTATGCATATGCCCGCCGAAGCCCGCACCCGCCTGCAGCAGACACTGGAACGCATTATCAATGATGGCTGCGATGGGCTGATCTGCATTTTGCTGTAAGGAGGTGCCGCATTGTTCAGGCAAAAAAGGCTGGCCAGAGCTGCACAAATCCGGTGTGAGAACACCCGCCGGGCGTTCCACCTCTCTTTGCAGCAACTACGCCAGAACGAAGCCGCCTTCCAACAGGCGCAGGAAGACTTTGCCATCGAACGCACCATTTATGAGCACGCCGCCTTAATGTGCCACTGCCGGGCAATCTTGCGAGAACTGAGGGGGAGTGGCACATGCCTGCATCTATAATCGCTGTGGGTATTTTCTGTCTGCTGGTCACTGCCCGCGCGGCTGCCTGCCGCCGCTGGCCGCTGCTTGGCATTTTTGGTGGGGCAGCATGCGGTCTGGCCGGGCTGGGGGCAGTGGCACTGCTTGGCCCTTTAACGGGCGTTGCTCTGCCGCTGAACGCCCTGACTGCGGGAACCGCCGTTATCTTAGGACTGCCAGGTGTAATTCTATTGATGGTGCTAAACCTGTTATAGTATTACTTTTTAAGGCAATACCGCATCATTCCAAGTGCCGATACGGCGAGCGAGGTGCGGCAGCTG
>ULPU01003505.1_pt1 | contig 44766 bp, 29 predicted proteins | sample 1953821 | NCBI WGS metagenome assembly ULPU01 (sample SAMEA4835637, study PRJEB28245) | human gut metagenome | biome: gut microbiome; material: fecal sample | place: Denmark | collected 2008
ATAATGAAAACACCATTTATAACCAAGGAAAAGGCTGAGGAGATAATCAAGCAGTATCCTACACCTTTTCATATCTACGACGAAAAGGGTATCAGACAGAGAGCCAGAGATCTTTACAAGGCATTTAGCTGGAACAAAGGCTTTAAAGAGTATTTTGCTGTAAAGGCTACCCCTAACCCATTCATTTTGAAAATACTCAAGGAAGAGGGCTGCGGCGTTGACTGTTCTTCTCTTACTGAGCTTATGATGAGCGACTGCTGCGGATTCAGCGGAAGCGACATCATGTTCTCTTCAAACGTAACTCCAAAGGCGGATTTTCTCAAGGCAAGAGAGCTTGGCGCTTATATCAACCTTGACGATTTCACTCACATAGATTATCTTGACGACCTTTGCGGTATTCCTGAAACTATCTGCTGCCGTTTCAATCCGGGCGGACATTTCGAGATAGAAACTCAGATAATGGACAACCCTGGTGAGGCTAAGTACGGCTTCACAAGAGAGCAGCTTTTTGAGGGCTTCAAGGTACTTCAGCAGAAAGGCGCAAAGCATTTCGGACTTCACGCTTTCCTTGCTTCAAACACTGTTTCAAACGCTTATTATCCAAAGCTTGCAAGAATACTTTTTGAGCTTGCTGTTGAGCTTCATGAAAAGACGGGTGCAGACATCAAGTTCGTAAACCTTTCAGGCGGTGTTGGCATAGCATATGAGCCTGACAAGCCACAGAACGACATCTTCGCTATCGGCGAGGGCGTTCGCAAGGCATTTGAGGATATAATGGTTCCTGCTGGTCTTGGTGACGTTGCTATCTTCACAGAACTTGGCAGATATATGCTTGCTCCGTTCGGCCATCTCGTTGCTACCTGCACACATCATAAGCATACTTATAAGGAGTATGTTGGTCTTGACGCTTGTGCCTGCAACCTTATGCGTCCTGCTATGTACGGTTCATATCATCACATTACAGTTCTTGGCAAGGAGAACGCTCCATGCGACCACAAGTATGACGTAACTGGCGGTCTTTGCGAGAACAACGATAAGTTTGCGATCGACAGAATGTTGCCTGAGATAGACACTGGCGATATAATCGTTATCCACGATACAGGCGCACACGGTTTCTCAATGGGTTATAACTACAACGGAAAGCTCCGTTCAGCAGAGATACTTCTCCACGAGGACGGCTCATTCGATATGATAAGACGTGCCGAAACTCCTGCTGACTATTTCGCAACATTTGATTTCACTGATATTTTCGATAAATATACAAAGAATAATAAGTAATGACGCTTAGATCCACAGGGAATTTCTCTGTGGGTCTTGCTGTTTTCAGGGCGTTTGGTGAGCAAATATTAAAAAAATCGGAATTTATGTGATTTTTGCTTGCAAAATAGTATGAGATGTAGTATAATATTAAATTGAATTGGTGTATTTTTGCACCTAAGGCGTTGCCTTAATATTAAGAAAGGTCAGGGATTATATATGGATTTGAACATGGTCAAGTATCTGGCAGAGCTTAGCAAGCTGGAATATTCCGATAAAGAGCTTGCAGCCACAGCCGAGCAGATGACTGATATTATTGATCTTATGGATACCGTAAAGGAAATCGACATTACCTATGACGATCTCAAGGACAATCATGATGTTTACCTCAACGATCTGAGAAAAGACGAGGTCATCGAATCTATGCCTACTTCAAAGGTCCTTTCAAATGCAGTGAATACAAACAACTGCTTTGTAGTGCCTAAGGTCGTAGAGTAAATTTAACAGGAAGGTAGTGTGAAATTTGGACGTTTCTTCAATGAAAATCCGTGATATGCGTAAGGCTCTTGACAGTAAGGAAATTTCCGCTAAAGAGCTTGCACAGACATATTTTGAGAGAATAAAGAAATATGACGATAAGGTAAAGAGCTTTATCACTGTTACTGAGGAAAAGGCTCTGGAGCAGGCTGAAAAGGCTCAGGGCGTTATCGATAAGGGCGAGGCAAAGGCTCTCACAGGAATACCTGTGGCAGTAAAGGACAATATTTGTACAGAGGGCGTAAAGACCACCTGTGCGTCAAAAATGCTTGAAAACTTCGTTCCGCCTTATAATGCGACCGTTATGGAAAAGCTTGACGCTGAGAATATCGTAATGCTCGGCAAGACTTCCATGGACGAGTTCGCAATGGGAGGCTCTACACAGACCTCCGCTTTTGCAAAGACAAAGAATCCTTATGATCTTGACCGTGTACCTGGCGGCTCATCAGGCGGATCTGCTGCGGCAGTTGCTGCGGGACTTGCACCTGTTGCTCTTGGTACTGATACAGGCGGATCTATCAGACAGCCTGCTGCTTTCTGCGGCGTAACAGGTATCAAGCCAACATACAGCAGAGTTTCAAGATTTGGTCTTGTGGCTTTCGCTTCATCTCTTGACCAGATAGGCTCTATCGGTCTTGACGCTCATGACTGTGCTATACTCCTTAACGAGATATGCGGTTATGACTTCCATGACGGCACAAGCTCAAAGCTTGAAGTGCCTGATTTTACCGCAAAGATAGGCGAGTCAATGAAGGGCATGAAGATAGCACTCCCTAAGGAGTTCTATGCAGAGGGCATCAATGATGAGGTAAAGGCTGCCGTTTTAAAGGCTGCTGAGGAATATAAGGCAATGGGCGCTGAGCTTATCGAGTGTTCTATGCCGTCGCTTAAGTATGCTGTTCCTTGTTATTATCTTCTTGCTTGTGCTGAGGCGGCTTCAAATCTGTCAAGATATGACGGTATCAAGTATGGTCACAGAACGCTCACAGCTGACAGCTATGAGGAGCTTATAATCAAGTCACGTTCAGAGGGCTTCGGCGAGGAAGTAAAGAGAAGAATACTTCTTGGAAACTACTGCCTGTCAAGCGGATATTATGACGCTTACTACAGGAAGGCAATGGCTCTCAGACAGCTTATAAGAAAAGAATACAACGATATATTCGAGAAGTGCGACGTTATCCTTACGCCGACAACTCCTGCTGTTGCATACAGCCCTGAGATGACTTCCAACCCTGTTCAGATGTATCAGGCTGATATATGCACAGTTACAGTAAATATCGCAGGTCTGCCTGCAATATCAACTCCTTGCGGCTATGACAGCAAGGGTATGCCTATCGGTATGTCTGTTATAGGCAGAAAGTTCGACGAGGCAACTATCATCAAGACTGCCGACGCATACGAAAAGGGCTTCAAGCCTGTTGCGCCAAAGCTTTAAGGGAGGTAAGACAAATGGAAAAATGGAGAACGGTCATCGGCCTTGAGATCCACGCCGAGCTGCTTACCAAAACTAAGATCTTTTGTAACTGCTCCGCTGAGTTCGGAGGTGCGCCAAATACACGATGCTGCCCTGTATGTACAGGTATGCCTGGTACTCTGCCTATCATCAATCAGCAGGCTGTAGAGTATGCTGTAAAGGCAGGATATGCACTTAACTGCGGTATTAACAAGTTTTCAGTATTCGACAGAAAGAACTACTTCTATCCTGACCTGCCAAAGGCATATCAGATATCACAGCTTTACAGACCTATCGTAGGTCCTGGATATGTGCCTATCGAGGTGAACGGTCAGAAGAAGAACATCAGAATAAACCATATCCACCTTGAGGAAGACGCTGGTAAGCTCGTTCATGACGCTTTCAACGGAATCTCAATGGCTGACTATAACAGATGCGGTATCCCGCTTATCGAGATAGTTACTGAGCCTGATATAGCGTCAGCTGAAGAAGCTATGGCTTTCGTTGAGCAGATATCTCTGCTTTTGCAGTATGCAGGCGTTTGCGACTGTAAAATGGAGCAAGGCTCACTGAGATGTGACGTTAATATCTCTCTTATGCGTCCTGACGCAACTGAGTTTGGTACTCGTGCGGAGATAAAGAACATCAACTCTATCAAGTCTGTTGGCAGAGCTATCAAGTATGAGGAAAAAAGACAGGCGCTTCTTCTTGAAGCAGGCAAAAAGGTCGTTCAGGAAACAAGACGTTACAACGCAAACAGAGATAAGACAACTTCAATGCGTACAAAGGAAAACGCTAACGATTATCGTTATTTCCCAGAACCTGATATTCTTCAGGTAAACCTTACGGACGCTCAGCTTGATGAGATAAAGGCTAAGCTCCCTGAAATGCCAAGCAGCAGATTCAAGAGATACACTGAGGAATATGGTATTTCTGAGATAGACGCAAAAACGCTTATCCAAACAAAGATAATCTCAGATTTCTTTGAGAATGCGCTTAAGAGATATGACAATCCTAAGAGCGTGGCTGTGTTCATTCTCGGCGAGTTTATGAGAAGAGTAAATCTGGGCGAGATAGATATAAACAATATCAGCTTTACTCCTGAGGAGTTCGCTGAGCTGGTTGAAATGGCTGATACAGAGAAGGTATCTAAGAACGACGCTAAGACCGTGTTCAGAGCAATGGTAGAAGAGGGCGGCAAGCCTATGGACATTGCAAAGAGCAAGGGTATGATAATCACTGTAGATACTGCAAAGGTTGAGGCAGGCGTTGACAAGATACTTGCCGCAAATGCCGCACAGGTAGAGCAGTATAAGAACGGTGAAACAAAGGTATTCGGCTTTATCATGGGTCAGTGCACAAAGGCTCTCAAGGGCGTTGCAACACCTAAGATAATCAAGGAAATTCTTGAAAGCAAGCTGAAAGCTGCCGCTGCAAGCGCTGCTTCTGATACTGAGAAGAAAGAGGACGTAAAGGACAACGTTATCGACACTTCAAAGCTCACAAAGTATGAGAACGCTGATAAGTATGTACCTGAAAATGACGGCAAAATGCTTATGATAGATACGGCTGACGTAAAGAAAGAGTTTATGCTTGCTGACGCTAAGGCTAACATGGGCAAGGAAGTTGAGTTCTCAGGCTGTGTTCACAGAATAAAGAACATGGGCAGCATTGCGTTTATCGTTGTAAGAACATCAAGAGATGTTATACAGACAGTTTACTCTGCCGACAACTGCAAGGATTCTATCGAGGGTCTGAGAGAGGGCTTCTTTGTAAACGTAAAGGGTATCGTTAAGGAAAACCCTAAGGATTTCAATGGCCTTGAAATAGAACTTGATTCTATCAAGCTTATCTCAACGAACGCCGCTGAGCTTCCTTTGAAGATATCACAGGGCAGACTTAACTGCACAATAGAAGTAAATCTTGACAACCGTGCAGCTTCACTGAGAAACCCTTATGAGAGAGCTATATTCAAGCTCCAGGAGGGTCTTGTTCAGGGTATGCACAAGTTCATGCAGGCAAACAACTTCACTGAGATACATTCACCAAAGATAGTTGCTCAGGGTGCTGAGGGCGGTGCTAACATCTTCCGTCTTGACTATTTCGGCAAGTCTGCGTTCCTTAACCAGTCACCGCAGTTCTATAAGCAAATGGCTGTGGCATTCTTTGACAGAGTCTATGAGATAGCACCTGTATACAGAGCTGAAAAGCACGCTACTTCACGTCATATCAACGAGTATATCGGTCTTGATTTTGAAATGGGCTATATCGACAGTATGTATGACGTTATGAAAATGGAGATTGCAATGCTCAAGTCCATTTTCGAGTATATCAAGGAGAACTATCAGAACGAGCTGAGAATACTTGAGGCTGACGTTCCTGAGATAAAGGAAGTTCCGTCTATCAAGTTCGCTGACGCTATCGAACTGCTGAGAGGCGGCGAGGGAAGCGGCAAGAAGTTCGATCTTGACCCGGAGGACGAGGTAAACCTCGGCAAGTATGCCAAGGAAAAGTACGATTCAGACTTTATCTTTGTCACACACTTCCCATCATCGAAGCCTCCGTTCTATGCAATGAACTCCAGAGAAGACCCAAGAGAAGCATACAAGTTCGATCTGTTGTTCAGAGGACTTGAAATTACTTCGGGCGGTCAGAGAATACACGATTACAACGAGCAGGTGGAGAAGATGAAGGCTCAGGGACTTGACCCTGATGATTTCAAGAACTATCTTGAGGCTCACAAGTATGGTCTGCCACCTCACGGCGGACTTGGTATCGGTCTTGAAAGACTTCTCATGAAGCTTCTTAACAAGAACAACATCAGGGAAACATCACTGTTCCCAAGAGATATCAACAGACTTCTTCCATAGTCTGGAATATGCTGACACAAGAACGGACGGGTATACTGTCCGTTCTTTTTTGTATGGGCGACCTGAGGTTGTCGGGGCTGTATAAAAGCAGAATATTTGTCCAATAAGAATAGTATAATTCAATGATACTGATTCGGAGGACTGATATTCTTGAAAAAAATTCTTACTTTACTTATTTGTTTTTTGACCCTTTGCTCCTGCGGAGGTGAGGTAAATTCCCAGAGGGACAGGCTTGTGACTATGGAAAAAGCATCGGTGATACCTGTGTGCGGAGAGAAAAACTACACTGATGTGGAAACGTCACACAAGCTTAATTATACTGTGCAGAAAGCTATATGGATATCCTATATTGACCTTGCTGATATGCTCACCGGGAAAAGTGCCGAGGAGTTTCGTGAGAACTTTTCTCAGGCGTGTGAAAATGCTTTGAGCATAGGTTGTAATACGCTGTATGTTCACGTCAGACCTTTCGGGGACGCTATATATGATTCGGAACTTTATCCTGCATCAAGATATATAACAGGCGTGGCAGGTGAGCAGAGTGACTTCGACCCGCTTGATATAATGATACAGACTGCACATGATAAGGGGCTTTCTTTTCACGCATGGATAAACCCTCTCAGGTGTGAGAATGAGGAATGTTTTCAGAATTATGACGATAGCTTTTTGCTGAAAAAATGGTATGATGAGGACAACGGCTACCTAGAACAGGTTGAGGGCGACAGCCATTTGTGGCTCGACCCTGCTTATGATGAGGTAAGACAGCTTATAGCAGAGGGTGCAGCGGAGCTTGCAGAAAATTATGATATTGACGGTATACACTTCGACGATTATTTTTATCCCACAACGGCTGAGGATTTTGACGCACAGTGCTTTTCTGCCCAGACGGAGTTTGACGATCTAGCAAAATGGCGGCTGAACAATATCTCTCTTATGGTGGAGGAGATATACAGTGCGGTCAAGGGGGTGGATAAGGATATTCTGGTGGGAGTTTCGCCTCAGGGAAATATGGAAAATAACTATGAGTATATGTACGCTGATGTGAAAAAGTGGTGCAGTGAGGAGGGGTATATAGACTATATCTGTCCGCAGATATACTTCGGTTATGAAAATTCTGTGAAACCTTATGAGGATACCCTACAGCAGTGGGCTGATATCTGCACAACTGATGTTACGCTGGTGGCAGGTCTGGGAGTATATAAGATAGACAGCGAGAGTGAATTTTCTGAAAATATCGGCATTATTGGCAGGCAGATAAATGACGCTGTAGTTAGTTATAACTACGCAGGAGCGGCGGTCTACGGCTATGCAAGCTTGTTTGGTGGCAGTGATAGAGGTGTTCAGGAGCAGGAGTGTATCGAAATTGCTTTTGATAAACTTGATACATCTGTAAAATGATATGTGATATATAAATTATGGTATGTTAAATGTAAACAAATCGTGATATATTATTATAAAATTTATGGAAGTAAACAAAAAACTATTGAAATTTCTTTTTAAATATAGTATAATGTTATATGCTGTAAGGCGATAATAGAAAATGTTTTTGTATTATTTGCCTAAAACAATATTATTTTGCTAATTATTCAGGGAGGGATTTTAGTGTACAAAATCGTAACAAGAAGACAGCTCAACGACGCTGTTGTTCTTATGGAGATCGACGCACCTTACATTGCCGCTAAGGCTGAGGCTGGTCAGTTCATCATCTACAGAGTTGATGAGAAGGGCGAGCGTGTTCCGCTTACTATCGCTGACTATGACAGAGAAAAGGGCACGATCACAATTATTTTCCAGGTAGTAGGTGCATCTACAACTGAGCTTGCAAGACTTAATGAGGGCGACTATATCCATGACGTTGTTGGTCCTCTCGGCGTTGCTACAGAGTATGACGAGGGTATCAAGAGAGTTGCAGTAGTAGGCGGAGGCGTTGGTTGTGCTATCGCTTACCCACAGGCTAAGAAACTCCACAGCATGGGCGTTGAAGTTGATCTTATCGCAGGCTTCAGGAGCAAGGATATCGTTATTCTTGAAGATGAAATGGGCAAGGCATCTTCACATCTTCACATCTGTACAGACGACGGTTCATACGGCTATCACGGATTTGTTACAAACAAGCTTCAGGAACTTATTGACGGTGGTGCTAAGTTTGACGAGGTCATCGCTATCGGACCAGTTCCAATGATGAAGTTCGTTTGCAAGGTAACAAAGCCTTATGACATCAAGACTCTCGTTTCACTTAACCCTATCATGATCGACGGCACAGGAATGTGCGGCGGATGTCGTGTAACTGTTGACGGCAAGATCAAGTATGCTTGCGTTGACGGCCCTGACTTTGACGGTCAGAAGGTAGATTTCGACGAGCTTATGAGAAGAAACTCAACTTATAAGGAGCAGGAAAAGGCTCACTTGTGCAGACTTACTGGAGGTGTAAGATAATGGCTAATATGAGTTTGACAAAGACTCCTATCGCAGAGCAGGAGCCAAAGGTAAGAGCTAGAAACTTCAAGGAAGTTACTTTGGGTTACACCCCTGAGCAGGCTATAGAAGAAGCTCAGAGATGTCTTAACTGCAAGCACAAGCCTTGTATGACAGGATGTCCTGTAAGCGTTAGAATACCTGAGTTTATCGCAAAGGTAGCAGAGGGCAAGTTTGAAGAGGCTTATGCTATCATCAAGACAACAAACGCTCTGCCGGCTGTTTGCGGACGTGTATGTCCACAGGAGCATCAGTGTGAGGGCAAGTGTGTAAGAGGTATCAAGGGTGAGCCTGTTGGTATAGGCAGACTTGAGAGATTCTGTGCAGACTATATGATGGACAAGGCAGTTGCCGTAGAAAAGGCTGAACCAAACGGTCACAAGGTAGCTGTTGTCGGCGGCGGTCCTTCAAGCCTTACAGTTGCAGGCGACCTTGCTAAGCTTGGTTATGACGTAACTATCTATGAGGCATTCCATACAGCAGGCGGCGTTTTGATGTATGGTATCCCTGAGTTCAGACTTCCAAAGGCTATCGTTCAGCACGAGATAGACAATCTGACAAACATGGGTGTACATATCATGACAAACATGGTTATCGGCAGAGTTCTTTCTATCGACGAGCTTATGGGCATGGGCTATGAAGCTGTATTCGTAGGTTCAGGCGCAGGTCTTCCAAGATTCATGGGTATCGAGGGCGAAGGTCTTGTAGGCGTTTACTCTGCTAACGAGTACCTTACAAGAATCAACCTTATGAAGGCATACAAGGACGATTATGAGACTCCTATCATGAAGTCTAAGAACGTAGCTGTAGTAGGTGGTGGTAACGTTGCTATGGACGCTGCTCGTTCTGCAATGAGACTTGGCGCTGAGCATGTTTATATCGTATACAGACGTTCAATGGACGAGCTTCCTGCAAGAAAGGAAGAAGTTCATCACGCTCAGGAAGAGGGCATCGAGTTCCTCGTTCTTAATAACCCAGTTAAGATAGTTGGCGACGAGAACGGTCATGTAAAAGGCATGGAGTGCATCAAAATGGAGCTGGGCGAGCCTGACGCAAGCGGCAGAAGACGTCCTATCCCTATCGAGGGTTCAAACTTCATTCTTGACGTTGATACAGCTATCATGTCTATCGGTACATCACCTAACCCACTTATCAGAAGTACAACTCCTGGTCTTGAAACAAACGATCACGGCTGCCTTATCGTTGACGAGAACGAGTCAACAACTAAGGAAGGCGTTTACGCAGGCGGCGACGCTGTTACAGGCGCTGCTACTGTTATCCTCGCTATGGGTGCAGGCAAAAAGGCTGCCGCTGCTATCGACGAGTATATCAAGAACAAGAAATAATTTCTTGTAAATGAAAATTATTTGTTAAAAGGCTTGAAGTTTGTGCAAATATCTGATATACTAATATAGTATTATTAGATTTGGAGGTCTTTTGATGAATTTGTCAGCAATTATTTCAGTTTTGGCAGCTGAGCAGAGTTCGCCTGCATCACTTGCCATGACTTTTATCCCACTGGTACTCATAATCGTGTTCTTCTATTTCTTTATTATCCGTCCGCAGAAAAAGCAGGATAAGAAAGACGCTGAGATGAGAGATAACCTTGAGATAGGTGACGAGGTCGTTACAAACGGCGGAATCGTTGGTATCGTGTTCTCTATAAAGGACGACACTGTTGTTATCGAAACAGGCGGAGACAGAAGCAAGATTCGTGTTAAGAAGTGGGCTATCGCTAAGAACGAAACAATTCATGACGGTGACGTAAAGTAAATATCGCTTTTGAGGGACGGGTAGTTTTATCCGTCCCTTTTTGTGTTCTTATTGTCCGTGGCTTTGAATATAATTTTCCTAGGGAATTTTGTATGCGGGGGTGCGGATATGAAAAATAACAGGCTTTTTGGGGGCAGAAAGCTTTCTGTGCTGTCATCTACAGCAATTTCTGCCTGCGTGGGGTGCGGTGCGATATTTGTTGCTGTGCTTGCTTTTGCGTATGTTATCACTAAGATAGATGCCACCGATCTTATGCTGTCGGTGATGTCAACAGCGGCACTTGGTATCGGGGCGTATGCAGGGGGATATGTCTGCGGAAAAAGGCAACGTAGAAACGGTCTGCTGTCAGGTGTGCTGTGCGGAGTGTTCATTTTTCTTATCATTGTCATTCTCAGTGCACTGTTTTCAAAAGCTGCTGAAAGCTTTTCCGTGCCTGCAAAGCTTGTGCTTACCCTTGTGTGTGCAGGCGTAGGCGGAGTTGTAGGGGTAAATTCTAAAAGCAGCCGTTTTTGATAAGGATAAATATTTATACTGCATTAACTATTCGTTCATAAAACATAGTGGGATATGTGGTATAATTAGTGTAAATCAATTATTGGAGGTAAAATCCTATGAAACATATCAAGACGATCAATAAGGCTAATCTCAAGAAGACTGCTGCTAAGGGTGGCTGCGGCAAGTGTCAGGCATCATGTCAGTCAGCTTGCAAGACCTCCTGCACAGTTGCTAACCAGAAGTGCGAGAGAGAGGCTTAATATTCCGATCTTTCTGAGGCGTGCGAGCGTACACACGCCTTGCTAAAGGGACATTTTTATGTCCCTTTATTTTTGTATAAATTTGTATATGAATATAAATGCGAAAGGTGATTTTTAAATGATACACAAGTTTAAGCTTGGCGGCTTTAATGCACTGCTTGACGTGAACAGTGGCGGAGTACATATTATAGACGATCTGACATATGATTTGTTAGACAATGTTGAGCCGCCTTTTGAGGAGAAATGTCCTGAGGACGTTGTAAGAAAGCTGTCAAAGATGTATGACAGCAAGGATATCGAGGATTGCTATGAGGAGATAGTTTCTCTTTATAATGACAAGATATTGTTCAGCGAGGACGATTACGAGAAGTATGCCCTGTCTGCTGTGGCTTCGCCTATCAAGGCAATGTGTCTGCATATCGCTCACGACTGTAACCTGAGATGTAAATATTGCTTTGCTTCAACAGGCGATTTCGGTCAGGGCAGAATGCTCATGGACTATGAAACAGGCAAGCGTGCTATAGATTTTCTTATAGAGCGTTCAGGAGACAGAAAATTTCTTGAGGTGGACTTCTTCGGCGGTGAGCCGTCACTGAATTTCGGTACGGTAGAAAAGCTTGTTGAGTATGCACGTTCACAGGAGGAGCCTCACAATAAAAAGTTCAGATTTACTGTTACCACAAATGGTGTACACCTCACTGACGAGATGATAGACTTCATCAACAAGGAAATGTACAACGTTGTTCTGTCTATCGACGGAAGAAAAGAAGTCAATGACAGAATGAGAGTGCGTGTTGACGGTTCAGGAAGCTATGACAGGATTATCCCTAACTTCAAGAAGCTTGTTGAGAAACGTCCTAAGAACAAGGATTGGTATGTAAGAGGCACTTACACAAAGTATAATCTTGACTTCTCAAATGATGTAATGCACCTTTATGATTTGGGATTTGATCAGATATCTGTTGAGCCTGTTATGGCAGACCCTAGCGAGCCTTATGCTATCACTGAGGCTGACCTGCCGAGGATTTTCAAGGAGTATGAGATACTTTCCGAGAAGATACAGAAGATAAGGGACGAGGGCAAGTTCATAAACTTCTTCCATTTTATGATAGATCTCGATCAGGGGCCTTGTGCGATAAAGAGACTTAGGGGCTGTGGAAGCGGAAACGAGTATGTTTCTGTTACTCCTGACGGCGATATTTACCCATGTCATCAGTTCGTTGGTATCACCGAGTTCAAAATGGGCAATCTCTATGACGGCACATTTAACGAGGAAATGAAAGATATGTTTGCTCACGCACACGTTTACAATAAGCCTGAGTGCAAAAAGTGCTGGGCAAAGTTCTATTGCAGTGGCGGTTGCAATGCAAACAACTACATTTACGCAGGTGATATCCACAATGCGCATAAGCTGTCATGTCAGATACAGAAGAAGCGTCTTGAATGTGCTATCATGATGAAGGCTGTTAAAATGCTCGACAGCGCAGAATGAATATAAATATTTTGTAAATTTCACGCATGGTAGCTTTTATGTACATTTATAAACTTAATATGTACAAAAACGTTTGAAGTTTAACAAAAAAATTATTGAATAATCGGTTTAAAAAGCACGGAATAACAAATGACGTTATTCCGTGCTTTCTGCTGTTATTACATAGTATGATAATGTCGAAAAATAGCAAAATGTGTCTGTCATATTAATAAGTATTAAGATAAATATAATGTATACTAAGCTGGTAGCTTATTGACAAAGTGGGTCGAATTTAGTATAAGATTGACATAAACAAAAGGTGCTTGGCGGTCATGTTACCGCAAATCGGCTATAACGAGCGCCCTCTGTATCGGACAGGATAAACCGACAAATTATTATGAAAAGGACGAAGAGATATGAAAACTAATGAAAAGAAGAATACTTCTGCTAAGAAGAAACTTATACCTGCAGTTGCAATGCTCACAACTTCCGCTGTAATGCTTTCTACTGCTACTTATGCTTGGTTTACGATGAGCAGAGAAGTTGAAGTAACAGGCATTAAGCTCACTGCTACAACTCCACAGACTATTGAAATTTCTTTGGGTCAGGCTACAACGAGCAATACACTGACACACGGCGTTGAAGCTACAGCTCCTAACTCTGACGATATGTGGACACACACTGCGGCAACAGGCTCTGTATACCAAGATTTTGGTAAATTAATTCCTGTTTCCTCTGTTGACGGTTTTAATATGTTCTACACAGAAAAGGCTACAGAGAATGGTAAGAAAGTTTCAGATGTTCCAAATCCTTTCACAAAAGCAGAAACTGCTGTTGGCTGGGAATTTAAAGAGGGCGGTAAATCCGCTGAAACAGGTGCCGTTGTAAATGCGGCTGAAAACGATGGATCAGGCTATTATCTTGATATCCCTGTTTGGTTTAGAACAACAAGTACTGACGCTGTAACCCTTGGTCTTGAAGTTGAAATCAAGAACAGTAGTGATGATGATACAAAGTCCGTGCTGTATAAGGCTGCTCGAGTTGCAATTCTTCCTGAAACAAAGAGTGCTCAGAAAGTATTTTCTGAAACAGGAGCAAAATACTATAAAGACGGAAAAGCGGTTGCGACAGCGGGTGCAACATTGGCTGCTTCTTATGGCGACGTATCAGCTGCAACTGAAGCAACTGTTACTGGTGGAAAGGTGACTAACCCTGACGCTACAACTCAGGTCGCAACTGTTACAGCTTCTACGGGAACAGGCTATGGTGGCGCTGTTAAGTATTACATTCGTGTATGGCTTGAGGGAGAAGATGAGGCTTGTTGGAATGCAAATGCAGGTCAGGACTTTGTAATTAACCTTAAATTCCATGACTTGAGCAACAAGTAAAATCTATTACATAACAAAAAAGACGCCGAAGAAATTCGGCGTTTTTTGGTAAATGGGCATAAAAAATAATTTTCCATATTTGGGGAAATTCCCCAACTTTTCTTTGCTTTTTGTCGAAAATATGCTATAATGATACATTGGAACAGGAAAGGAAGTGACTTGCTTTGAACGGTAATTCAACAGTTGACGGCGTTCGTGCTGTGGAGCTTTTCTATAGACCTATAAAAAATACCGACAGCGGCAGGGTCACTTTTTTGCAGTCGCAAAAAAGGCTCAATTCTCCTGCTATGGGTACGCTCATGCCTGCGGATTATCTCCCTGTGGCTCAGCTTTCCGACCGATGTGTTAGCATTTTCAAGCTTGCTTTCGTTCAGCTTTTGCAGGCTTTGGGCAAGTTTCACGAAAGGGAAGTTGACGTTGATTGGGCAAGTGTGTTCATGCCTGCAAGATTTTTAAGGCAGACGGAAGCTCCGAGAGTTGTGGCAGATTATTGCGATAAGTTCGACGTGAAGTATGAGCGTGTCTGCTTCGAGTTGTCGCCTGATGTGCTTGATGAAGCTGACAGCACAGCGGCAGATAACGTGGCTCTTATGAGAAGACAGGGCTTTCATTTTCTGCTCACAGGCTTCGGCACTGAGGGCTTTAAAATGTTGAAAACAGCTGAGTTCAAGGTAGATAATATCATGCTTGACGGCTCAGTGGCTCAGGTTCTTGGTAAGAGCGACAGGTATGATACCTGCGTGAACTCTCTGCTGAATTTCGTTTTTGACCTTAATGCTGAGGTCATAGCTGACGGAATTACTGATGATAAGCAGGTGAAACAGCTCAGTGGTATGCAGTGCCTTTACTATTCGGGAGAAAATGCAGGAAAATATATTGCGGAAAGATACGTTCGCAATAGAAATGAGTAATAAACGGGTGATACGGTTTTGGACGGTAAAAATATAGATAAAAATACAAGAGTAGTCGATACCCTTGCACTTCGCAGGACCGCCAAGGAAGCTAAACGCTATGTGGTATTGATGAGATTGCTTAAAATACTTGCCATTATACTTATCGCTATCGTGGCGGCGGCTTATGCGGTGTCTTATTTTTACGACAAGTATGGTAGCTTTACAGTTAAGATAAGTAAGTATGATATGATAAATCAGGGGCTTACTCTTTCGGAAACTCCTGACTATACCACGAGCAATTCAAGGCTCAATGCGGATATCCTCTATGATATGACAAATATCAGTGGCGAAGATCTCCCTGATAATATCGACAAGATAAACGGCAGCCATAATGGCGAGGGGTATATAGCTTATACTTTCTATCTCATAAATTCCGGTAAAGATACACTTAGCTATGACAGCGAAATGACTATCGAGAACGTCACGAACGGTGTTGATGAAGCTATCAGAGTGGAGCTTTTCGTGAATGGCGAGAAAACTGTTTATGGTAAAACAAAGTCTGACGGCAGTGGTAAGGAAAGCGATTGCGACAAGGAGTTCGCCTCCTCTACTGAGGTCATGAAGGAACGACGTGAAAAGCTTGGTCCCGGTGAGAAAGACAAGTATACAGTGGTCATATGGCTTGAGGGAAATGACCCTGATTGTGTTGACAAAATAATCGGTGGCACAATGAAGCTTGGTATGAATTTCAAGATCGTTGAAACAACTTAAAGAATTAGAAGGGAGGAAGCCTCGGGGTTCCGAGGTTTTGAATTATGAAAAAAGCTTTGAAGATCGTTTTTAATGTTATCGCATGGGTGGTGCTTATCTTTGCACTGCTTATAACAATTCTCGTGTTCTCGTCTGATAAGAATAATGGTACGGCAAGTCTGCTGGGATATATCCCGCTCACAGTTGAATCTGACTCAATGAAGCCAACCTTCAAAAAAGGCGACCTTATTATCTCAAAGGAAATAGACGATATCAATTCTCTGAAAAAGGGCGACGTTATCACTTTCTGGACTCTTATAGAGGGCAAAAAGGTGAAGAATACCCACCGTATCGCAGAGGTACTCAATGATAACGGCTCTGTAGGCTTTATCACACGAGGCGATGCTAATAACGTAGATGATACATACACTGTTTATGCAGGTGATATAATCGGTCAGTGGAAAGGTGCAAAAATAGGCGGTTTTGGCAAGGTAATGGATTTTCTCAGAACAAAAACGGGATTTTTCATTTGCATACTTTTGCCGATAGCACTGTTTTTCCTCTTTGAGCTTTATAAGCTTATCGCAACCATAATCGAGATAAAGCGTCCTGCTATCACAGAGAGCGATGAGGAAGAAATAAAAAGACGTGCAGTTGAGGAATACCTTGCACAGCAGAAGAAAAAGGAAGAGGAAAATGCACAGCAGGAGAAAAATGACAAATAACTGCTGCTTGGGTGATACATTATGAATGGATTTCTGAAATGGTTTTTTGTTTTCATGTCGTCAATGCTTGCAGGCTTTGGGCAGATCTTCAAGGGTCTGTGGAACGGCATAAAACAGATCTTCAATATAAAAAACTACATAAGGATATTCAAGACCTACTCGGCAGACTTTGGTGCGCTGGGCTGGATACTTTCTGTGCTTGCAATTATCGTTGTTGTGGCTATTTTTGTGCTTATTATTTTTATGATAGTGCTTGCTGTGAGAAAGTACATAAGATTCAGACACTCTATCGTCAGCAACGAGGATCTTATCGAAGAAATATCTGACCTGCAGCGTCAGGTGGTCAAAATGACCAAGGAAAAAGATGAGATCATGGCAATGAAGGTGGCTCAGCTTGGCGTATATGATAACACCGCTCTTGCAGAAGGTGAAACAAAGCTTGCAGAGGGCGAGCAGATGCCTGCACAGGGCGAAGTTCAAACCATTGTGGACGGCGTTGTTCAGACAGCAGATTGCCGTTTTTCAAAGCTTATCGAGGTGGACAATTTCTACAAGACATACGAGCCGCCTGCTTACAATAATGACATCACCCTTAGCGGTATCTGCGAAGCATACAGAAACTTTGCCTGCTCAAGAATGCACCTTTATTATGACATAAAAACTATCCGACTTTTCATTGCAGGCATGGCTTCAACAAAGCTCATTATCCTGCAAGGTATCTCTGGTACAGGTAAAACATCATTGCCATATTCATTCGGTAAGTTCTTGCAGAAAGATACCACTATCGCATCTGTTCAGCCGTCATGGCGTGACAGAACTGAGCTTTTTGGCTACTTCAACGAGTTCACGAAGAACTTTAATGAAACAGAAGTCCTCAAAAGAATTTATTCTTCTGAATACAATGACGATGTAAACTTCATACTCCTCGACGAGATGAACATTGCGAGAGTAGAATATTACTTTGCAGAAATGCTCTCGATTCTTGAAATGCCTGATCCTGCCGAGTGGGAGCTTGATCTTGTTCCTAACGTGTGGAGTACCGACCCTGTTCGCCTGGATAAGGGCAAGCTGCGTATTCCGCAGAACATTTGGTATATCGGTACTGCCAACAACGACGATTCCACGTTCACTATCTCAGATAAGGTATACGATCGTGCGCAGCCTATCAATCTTGACGCAAAGGGAGTTGCCTTTGACGCACCTGACACGCCGCCTATGAATTTAAGCTTTGAACATCTTGATACACTTTTCAAGGAGGCATTCCAGATGTATCCTGTTTCGCAGGACAGCTTAAAGAAGATACAGCAGCTTGACCTGTGGGTAATCGAAAAGCTGAGAGTGGCTTTCGGTAACCGTATACTTAAACAGATGAACTTGTTTGTTCCTGTATATGTTGCCTGCGGCGGAGAGGAGCTTGACGGCATTGACTATGTGCTTGCCACAAAGATATTCAGAAAATTTGAGTCGCTTAACTTGGCAATGCTAAGAGAAGAGCTGAAAGAGCTTTGCACCTATATGCAGAAGCTTTTTGGCAGAAACACTATGAAAGAATCTATAGCATATCTTGAAAGATTGCAAAAACTGTACTAAAATTTGTACTCATAAACTTTAAGAGGAGGGACGGGCATGAGCGAATACAACGAACAGCGTGCAGCTTTTGACAAAGCTGTAAAGACGTTTGACGGCAATAACAGCTTTGCGGCAGCCCGTGCCTTGCTTCTTTCGGGCGAAAAAACTGTATCTTTTAATCGTAAGATAATCGAGAAGAATATAGATTCGTCCTGGCTCACAGAGATAGAAAAAGCTCTGCCACATCTTGATACGGTAATAAGAAATCCAAGAAACACCATTAAAGAAGTGGAAGAGATCGTGCCTATCGCTATGTCAAGGAAAATAACGGTAGAGTCCATAAAACATCTGGGACAGCACACCGATCTTATTCAGGATATCGACAAAAAGACCGGAAAGATAACTCCGTCAAAGATACTCAACATTCATAAAGAGGAAACTCTCGATACATATGAAAATAGATTTGTAAATACCCTTATCGACAGGCTATACATTTTTATAAATATAAGATACAATAAGCTTGTCCAGACCGCAGAGGCGCAGGAGGCTTATTCTTTTAATTACGATACCGTGGCTGACAGCGGCGACGGCAGAAAGGTCAACATTAGTTTTAAGATAGAAACTGTTGACAGTCTTGTCGGCGGCAGCAAGGATACTGACGTTTGGGCAAGGCTTGAAAGGGTCAAAAAGGCTATCGAAGGCTATAAAGGCTCAGTGCTTTGTACCACTCTTGGCAACGCTTTTATCAGACCGCCTGTTATGAGAACAAACGCTATCACTAAAAATGTGGACCTTATGGCGTGTCTTACCCTTTGGCAGTTTATCGAAAGCTACGATAAGGCAGGCTACGAGGTCAACGTTTCTGATACTGCACAAAGACCTGATGATTCTTATATCGAGGATATATATGGTCTGACCGCAATGAACTATATGCTTTTCCGCTCATATACCCATGGGGCAGACAAGTCGGAGGAGCTTAAAACCATAAAGAGCAAGACCCTCGCACCAAAGGTTGTCAGGCGTTTTGATAAGCAGACGTCTGATAAATATGATGTCATAGTTGGTGAGGGTGAAGAAAGTAGTGCAAGTAAGACAGATATGGGTATGACTGCCGAAGAGGCAGGAAACCTTACGGCAGAGCTTGACCGTATAGTTGAGATAGAAAAGCAGTTTCTCAAAGACGAGGAAGACCGTAAGAGGGCTGAGGAGCTTGCGGCTGCAGAAGCTGAAAGAAAGCGTGCCGAGCAGGAGGAACTTGAGCGTCAGCGTCGTGAGGAAGAAGAGCGCATAAGGCTGGAGCATGAGGAAGCTGAACGCAGAAGATTGGAGCTTATCCAAAAACAGCAGGCGGAGCAGGCTGCAAGAGAAAAGGCGGAGCGTGAGGAACGTGAACGCCGTGAAAAAGAGGAAGAGATCAAGCATATCGCAAGACGCAAAAGGCAAATGGAAGAGCGCCAACGCCGTGAAGAGGAGCAGCGTGTCCGTGAGGAAAGAGCTAGGATCCGAGAGGAGAAAAAGCTCGTCCGCAGCAGCCTTGGATCTGCTATGGATCAGCAGATCAGCACGAATGAAGAAGCCGTGTCTTCAAGCTTTGTGTCAGAGTATGAGTCCCCTGAGATCGCTGCAAAAAAGGCGAAAGAAGCACAACAGCAGCGTGAGCAGGAACGTCGTGAGCGTGAACGTGCTGAGCGTCTTAAAGCTGAACGTGAAAGCTTTGAAAATAAAAATATCAATGAGATATTTAAAGAATATTCCAAAAATCCATATTACATGGCAAAACGTGGCATAACATATGTTTTGGCTCACGCATTTGGGATCATACCTGTTGTGACGGATAATCCAGACTATATCAGGATGTTCAAAGTCAAGAAGGAAAAAGAACTGGCTGAGGCAGAGAGAAAACGTGCAGAGCGTGAAATTGAGATTATCTATGAAAAATATGCTCCGTATCTGAAATATGATGTAAAGAGGCATATCAAAAACAGGCAGTTTAAAAAGAGAAAACGTCTTGAGCGAAAGAACAGACCGCCAAGACCATATATTCCGCCACAGCGCACCGCTGAGGAGCAGAAAGCTATCGACACTGAAATGAAACGACTCTATAAGGAGTATCACGTTTCGGCTGTTGGCAGAATGGCAAGGCATTTGAAAGAGAAATATAGGAAACAATAACACGGAGGGAGAGTCGTTATCATCGGCAAGGCGTTGAGGATAGTAAAAATAGCTTTGACAATACTTGGCTCTGCTGTGTTTGCGGCACTGCTGAGTGTGACGGTGTACATAATGGTCTGCGGCTGTATCGGCAAAACAGCAAGCATTTTTGGTTACAGCGTACTGAAAGTCGTGAGCGGAAGTATGGAGCCGTCTATACATGAGGGTGACTATATTTACATCAAAAGGACGGATACTGACAGCTTAAAGGCAGGGGATATCATTTCGTTCTACTCTCAAGATGATAGCATTAAAGGCGAGATAAATACTCACAGGATATCTGAGGTTTTGAGCGATGGCACTTTTGTTACTAAAGGCGATGCTAACAAAATAGAGGACAGCGTGACGGTGCAAAAAGTCAGCATTATTGGAAAATACTATGGGAAACTCAGATTTTTCAAGTGGCTTGGTTCATTTGCATCAACAAAGAAGCTCCTCATACTGTTTGTGATAATCCCAACAGTTTGCATGGCGGTGTATGAGGTAAAAACTATCGCTGAGATAAAAATATATTCAAACCGTGAGGAAGCTTTGAAAGCGGCTGAGGAAGAAAAGGAAAAGCTCATGCGTGAGGCTGTTGAAAAGGAAGTTCAGCGGCTGAAAATGCAGGAAAACGAGAAAAAGGAGGCGAACAGCTTTGAATCAGGAAAAGATAATGAAGGCTAAAATGATAACGGCTATCGTTATTTGTATTGCGGCACTTGCAGGGCTGTTCGTTTTTATCGGGCTTTATATGGACAAGTCCGAGGAAGTCAGAAAGACTTACATTGCTAAGTATATGGAAAATCTGTCTGCCGCCTCTGAGGAGATAGACACTTATCTTGAAAGCGGCAAGGATCTTCCAATGAGATACAACATGATACTTTCGGATATGGGTGCGGCAAGGTCGCTGGTGTTTCTTATCGACGATTACACTGATGAGCAGAAAGCAATAAACGAACTGCATTACTGCTTTGTGAAGTATCCCGAACAAATGCAGGGCAAGTTTGAGGACGTAAAAAAAGCACTTGACCATATCACCGAAAATCTTGACAAAGGCTATAGGGAAGTCAACGAGATAGTTGATTCGGTTGATAAAATGGGAAATTAATGCAAGGAGGACAATAACGTGAGCAGTAAAGGGCAGCTTAAAAGAGAAATAAAGAAATGCAGACTTACTATCGAGGAAATAGAGCGTAAGAGATCACGTTCACAATCAGCACTGGTTCAGGCGATTCTTTTGCAGGAAGAGCCTAACGAAATGGACGTTGAGTGGTTCAACAAATACACAGGCGAGATAACCGCTTGCAGAAACCACATGATAGAATTGCAGAAAGAGCTTGACTCGATGAAATAATGGAGGTCGCCAAAGTGGCTGAGCATAAAGTGATAGAGAAAGCAGACAGCGAGGAAGAAAAGAAGAAACGCAAACTGCTTATTATAAAAATAATACCAGTTGCAGTGCTGGCATTTATACTTATTGCGGTCAGTCTGGCTTGGTTTACCATTGATAAAGCCCTTGATCTTGATTCATTTGGAATGAAAAGCGTAGATTCGCCATTTGAACTGAAAACAGTAGGCAGTGCCAATGTGCTTAAAGCTGAGATACTTGACAGCAATGACTACTCTAAGGTGTCTGATGGGAGCAACATCACTTCTGACGAGAACGACAAGATCTACTGGCTTCTTGATGAAGAAAGCGGTATGACGAATGGTATTAATCCTGGTAGTCATGGAAAGCTTACTTTTTATGTTGTCCCGAACCAGTCGGGGGAAATGGAGATACAGTTCAAGTTGAGTATCACGGGGTATGCAGAGAATAAAAACGAAGACGCTGTTTCTTATGAAAAGGTTACTGAAGAAGAAGTAACTAGATTTATGAATGGACATATCATGTTTTTTGAGAAATATGATGAGAACAATCACACCTATTCCGATTTTCTTCATGATGAAACATTCACAAGGACGCTTAAAGATTGTAAAGTAGACGTTCCGCAGGAAGTGAACGTATATTGGGTGTGGCCGAACACGCTTGGTCAGATACTAATGAAAAGCACAGATGAAAATCTGACAGAGAAAAATGTGCTGTTTGATGATGACAGTGAAGAACGTTTGGATTTTGCGGAATATATAAAGGGTAATTTAAGCTTGTTCTTGTCAGGTGATGCCGATAAAGAACAAAATAAAAAGGTTATTGAGAATATACTTAATGGTGATAAATACAGCACAGCACAGCACAGTTATCATCACTAAGCTCCATGTATAATGACGCTGACGAAAAGATAGGTACAAAGGTGCAATATATCCTTGTTGAACTAAACGTATAGATAAGAATATTAACTTTGCACGGAGGCAGTTGAAAGTGAAAGCTAATAGAAATCAGAAAATTAATAGAATATGCCACAAGCTTTACAGCAAGTATCGCAAGAATGTTATTTCTTTAGTTACCGCTGCCGTATTGCTTGTCACGAGTATGCCGCTTGCAGACATTTCAGGTGTTGTGTCTAAAATGGTATCAACTGTCACCAACGCTATTACGGCTATGGCGGCAGATACATATACTGACATTACTAACGATATCAAAAATGGCGTTTATACCATACAGAATGCAGACGATTTTAAAAAGCTTCTTAATGCAGATCCTGCTGACTATCAGAAAATCACAATATTGTTTTCAAACAACCAATCTCAGTTTAAGGCTTCTGATTTTACAGGAATAGAAAAAGGACTTGGCAATGAAGAATATCCTTTCATGGGAACAGTCAAAGCAAATGAGGGTTCAGCTATTAATCTTCCTATTAATTTTGCTCTGTTTGAATATCTTAGTGACAGTGCAAATTTAGATACTATTATTTTTGCTAGACCGGAAGAAAAAAATTCAGCTATGCTTGCTGAGAATGTTATACACGGTGATGTGGCTTCAGCTAATAAGTGGAAAATAAAAGCTGATCCTGTAGATGATTCAGGTGCTACAATTTATAAATCCTTCACGTCTGTTATAGGAAATATGAAAAATGAAGCAAATGTCGATCTTGATATCATTCTAAGTAATGGTGTCAAGGTGGAAGTATCAGGCGGGGATAATGCAGGACTTGCTTGCGGCACTATGGACGAAAACACAAGTCTTGATGTAAGCTTGTCAAGTAGTTCGCTTGACGTTTCCGGTAAATCGAACGCAGGTGTATTTGTCGGAAAAATGAGTGCTGATGCAACACTGAACGTTGACAAGTGCAATGCCTTGACAGGCGTAAATATATCCGCAAACAACGCAGGCGGACTTGTGGGTAGTGCAGAGAATGCAGAAATAAATGTCGGCGAAGGTGTCACCCTTACCATGACCGGAAGCGTTACAGGCTCTGTAACTGCGGGCGGTCTTTTCGGCTCTTATACATACAGTAAAGCCAACGAAAAGACATTTGATATTTCAAAATTCAGTGGTATGAAAATGGCACTTGCTTGTTCATCAGGAGATACCGCTGACAGTGCGGCTGTTGGCTCTGTTTTCGGACTGCTGACAAACAGCGCAGATAATGTAAAAATTAGTATCACGGGCACCGCTAATGATACTATTACTTCAAACTTCAATAGCACTGTCAGGGCAGGCTTTTATGGTGGTATTGTCGGAAGATATTCTGCCAATGCTCTTAGCTCTGAACTAGCACTAAGTGATATCATTGTAAAAGTGACTGGCTCATGCAATGCCCTTGATTTTGGCGGCCTTATTGGTAAGATAGGTGATAACAGCAAGGCTTATGTAAGCGTCAAGAATACCACTATACGTATTAATAATCCCACATCATCACAAAATAATTATGGCGGACTTGTGGGCTATGCAGATCAGGCTTTTATAGATGTTGGCGGCAAAGTCACAGTTACTGCAAATAATGTTTCTGCAAACCAGAGCGTAGGTGGCATTGTTGGCAAATTTAATAAAAATGGCGTTGTAAGGCTTGGCGGTGAAACAAACCTTTCAGGCTTTTATCCTAAAGACCCTAACAAAAACAGATGTCAGATAGTAGGAAATAGAGGCAATGCTTTGATCTATAGCTTAAGCGGCTGGTCATTTACAAGGACATCTTCAAAAGTCATAGACGATATGGATTGGGGCGGAGTGCTTCGACTTAACAATTCCGATCTGCTTGAGAGTGCTGACGGTGTTCTGTCTTTTGATGGATCAGGGCATACTGTTACAATAAATGGATTTCCTAATAATAATATAACCATAAGCAATAGGGCAGATTTTGCCCGTGCAGCTTTGATAATGCAGCACGATAGCAATGTTTTTGTTAAGTATAGCGGTGCTAGTAGGGCAGATATGCTTGCGGCAAATATCAGCCTTAGTGCAGATGTTGATATAAGCGACACAGGTCTAACCGGATTTATGCGTGATAATGGTGAGGATACATTCACAGGCACGCTTACTGGCAATAGTCATAAACTTACCATGACAGTGGGAACAGAAAATGATAAAATAGTTTTCCATACTCACAACGGACTTTTTGCAAAGACAAGCGGTGCAAAAATAAGCGATTTAACGATTGTTTCAAACTTTAATATTGTCGGTGACAATGTTTCTGGCGGTGATGCTTGTTATATTGGTTCTGTATCTGCATACAACAGCGGAGCTTTGACTATTGACAAAGTGACCGCTGATGTGACCGCATCTCCAAGTGGTGCGTATACTAATTTTGTCGGAGGTCTGGTTGGATATGTTGCTGACGCCACAAGTGAAGTTTCGTTCACTAATTCTGCTGTAACAGCAAATCTTACATACAATAATAGCACAACAAAGGTAGATTGTACTTGTCTTGGCGGAGTTATCGGAATGGTAGGAGCTGTTACATCAAAACCTACAACTGGTATTAAGTTTAATAATGTCACTGTTGACGGAAATATAACTGACAAACACACAGGAAGTAACTCCAGAGTTGGTGGACTCATTGCAGAGGTCGGTGCTAAGGATAATTCAGCTTCTGTTGTACCTAATAAGGTATCTATCACCAATGTTAATATTAATGCTTTAACAATAAATTCTAGTGGTAAATCAAATAGCGGTGGATTTTTAGGGCATAACTGGTATAGAGTAGAAATTGATCTGAATAGTTTGAATGTAAACAATTCAAGATTAACAGTGAACAATGGCACAGAACTGGGCGGTCTTGTACTTTCCACAACAGGTTATTGGAGCATAAAAGAGGTTAGCTTTGACGGTGTGACAGTGAAAGCAACAAAATGTATAAATTTCGGCATGCTTGCCTCAACTCTTTTTGGCAGAGATTATGACTCTTATGGCTTTGACTATTTTAAAGGTGAAAATGTCAATAATTACAGAAGCTCACGAGATGCAACTTATTTTGAACTTACTAAACCTAATGGATATAAGATCTCACAAGATACTAAGATAAATATAAGCCCAAGCTATTCGTATTTTGATGAGATAGCTCGTTGTAGTATTTATTATTCTTCTTCAGCTAGTTTTATGTCTAATCGTCAAGCCATAATTTCAATTCCTGCTGTTACAGCGGACGGAGAGCGTTTGCTGTATATGGACGGAAAGAACTGCAATACCTATCAAAATCAAACAACAAATAATGGTGCTGTGTGGAAAAATAATTCTTGGGCAAGATATTATTATAACCTTGATGTATATAAAAACGGTAAAGCCACCACAGGCGGAGCTAAGGCTGTTGAGTGGAGTGCAAAGCTTTTTGCGGCAAATAATATAAAAGCATATATTAATAGTACAAATATAGATTTTCCAACAGATGCAGAAATAGATTTGACAGGATATTCATTTTATCCTGTTGATACAAATGGTTGTAATATAAAATCAAATTCAACTATTACTTTTGAAAATAATGGCTTTAATCAGTCTGAAATGGTATCAAGCAGTAATAGTGACAGTTATGCCCGTACAACTGACGGCATAGATGGAACAAATTTAACTAATGACCATAATCAACATTACATGATGCAATGCGGACTTTTCAGAAATGAAAATGGAGCTGTTACCATAAGCGGTAAACTGACCTTTCAGGGAAATATCGGTAAGGTGAATGGTGGTTCAGGTGCATTGGTTTGCGGCTCGGTTGCTGACGACACCAATACTACAAAAAAATCTGTCAAAATTACCGGCAGTATCGTTCTTGATGATCTGTATGTGAATGACGGTGAAACAATAAGCGACTATGCCCCTTTGCTTATAAATAAGATAGGCAACATGACAGAGATCATTATACAGAATGTGTCACAGAAAAAACACAGTAGGACTACTGCTAAATATGATAAAGGCGGTCAGGATTATGCTGCAACAAGCCTTATAGGCAATGTAGGAAGCGAAAAGGGTCAAAATATATCTCTGACTTTCTCAAATATCAAGCTTGACGCAAGTGATGTAAATTCAATTTTCAAAAATGCTACTTTGCTTGAAAGCTTTCAGCATTCTGACGGTGCAGGCTCTTCTGCAATATACAACTATAAATGGGACGACGATTGGGGTACAGACTCAGCTGGCAATATTAAGCATAATGTAACCTACGGAAAAGAAGTGTCTGACACCATAAAGAATCGTGTAGATAATGTGAGCAGGCAGAATAAGTATCATGGCGATTGGAGTAAAGATGACAGGTATACTTCCCCTGTCAAAAATAACGCAACAGAGGAATATAGCTTTACAAGTTACAAGCCATATGTTGCTATATCGTATAATACCACCCAAAACTATGATGAGATAGACGTAAACCTTGAGCGACCATATCTTGACGAGGGTTGCGGAACATACTCTGATCCATATATCCTTGACGCTTCTACACTTGCAGAGGTCGCACGAGTTATCAGTACAGCCGCACCTACAAATGGCTGGGAAGTAAACTATAATGCAAATGTTTCTGCCGATAAATCGACTATTAATGCTAATAGTGCTTTTTGTAAAGGCACTAATCATAAAACTTATACTTATGATGGAACAGGCAATTTCGTAAGCGGAAAGGAAAAAGTTTCAAAAGATAACATGATCAAATATCTTTGCGAGGCTTATTACAAGATAAATGATGATATAGTTCTCGGCAGTTCTTTTGCAGGTCTTGGCGGAACATCAAACAGTTACGTTTTCAGGGGCGTTATTGTTGGACAGAAGAAATCCGACGGAACATATCCAACTATCACCAATAAATCTGCAAGCCCGCTCATCAGGTTCAGCAGCGGAAGTGTTGTAAAAGATATCAATATAGTATATACCAATGAAGTAACGCTTTCAAAAAACAATAATAATAAATTAAACTATAGTACCGGAAAGACGGAGTATTATGGCGGTGTTATGGGCGTTGTGTTCGGTGGAGATAATATCATTGATAATGTCAAGGTAACAAATCCTACTATAAAATTTGCAAATAACGATAACAGCAAACAACATCTCATTACTGCAGGCGGATATGTTGGCGCCATAGTTTACGGCGGCGTTATTTTCAGAAATATGGACATCGTTGCCAAAGATAGTGCGCTTACAATCAGCAATACTGTGGCAGTGGGTGAAGACGTATATACCAATCTTTTTATCAATCCATATATAGGCAGAGTTGTAAACGGCTTTGCTATCGAAGAGGGAACAACGTTTGGTAAGTCAACTAACCTTAACAATGGCAGGAAAAATTATCTCATCACGCTGTTTAATAGTGAGCTAAGTGATGGTGAGAAATTAAATGTTATTGCCGGCACGACCAATAATATTGAAGTACCTAATGCACAGGCGTTGTTTATGCTGTCTATCATATCACAGTCCGGTATGGGATATACAGACCGTAATATAAATACTTGCGGCTATGGTCACTATACTTTTACTCGAAATGCAGAATATTCAAAGGTCGGTGCAGGTGCATTGACTTCTGATGATAAAGATTACAAAACTGCGCTCTCAGATTATCAAAGACTTGAAAAGGCTACAAGCAGGGAATATGAAAAGAAAAATTCTGTAATGCTAAAAAAATATACAAAGCCAAGTGGAAATGATCTTTATGAAGCAAAGTGGGCACACGATTCAAAAAAGAACTTTACTGTTAATCTCACAGGAAGTGGAACCTATGACCTCACCAACACAGGTTTTCGTGGTATAAATCAGTTGTTTGATGCAACAAATAGTAACTTGGGCGACATTAAATGTGATTATACTTTATCTTTGACAACTATCCAGGGAAATAATCAGACTATAAAGCTCGATACAGATATAAAAGCCTATGCTGTGAAAATAACGGATAACAAGAGCGGTAGCACTATTGAATTTCAAGATGTGGATAACTATAAATATCGTACCGCATTTGCCTCCGTAAAAGGAGTTGGGTTGATAAACTGTTCAACGTATGCTCTGACTGTAGATAGTCTTAAGCTTTCCGGCAAGATCAGCGTTAAGACGTATAACAACGATGGACAATCGTATGTTAATGAAGACCTTTCTACAGGTGGTATTGTTGGCGGAGTACAGAGTTCTTGCACGTTTATCGGAATAACATTGACTGATCTTGAAATATATGGCGCATATACTGTGGGAGGACTTATAGGAAAGTCAACAAATGATATCAATATAAGTAACGTTAAGTCTGAAAACAGTGGCGTTTATGTGTATGGCGGATTTGAAACAGGCGGTCTTGTGGGAAATTCTCAGAAAGGCAGCGAATTCTCTGTTAAGGATTCTAAGATAAAAATTAATAAAGTTGAATTTGCTAATCTTGATAAAGGCACAAAAACTTGGTTTGGCGTAGGTGGAATCGCAGGCAATGCAAATATCAAAACGACAATAAGCAATGTTCAGCTTACAGCCTATAATAAAGACAGCTTTATCGGTTCAAAAAAAGACAATAAACCCCTTGCAACCCAGACAATGAACGAGGGCGGTCTTATAGGACTGTCTAACGGAGCATGCACAATAACAAAAACAAGCGTCAGCGTCGATGTTTATGGTAGTAATGCCGGTGGATTCGTTGGAATAAACAAAAACCAGTTGTCTATCAATGACTGTTACTATGGAGGAACATCTGAAACATCAGCTTGCGGTGTTTATGGCTATACAAGTTCAGGCGGAATGGTCGGCACACAGAATGCGGCTGTGACTATATCAAAGTCTGCTGTAAAAAATGCAACGATAGGTATACCAACCGCTAAAAATGGTGATGCAGGTATCGGAGGTTATGTTGGTATAAAAGCTAATGGTGATCTGAAGATAACTGATTGTGAAGTCAACAATGTTACTCTGTCAGCAGAAGATAAGTCCAATGGTGCGGGTGCAGGCGGCGTGATCGGTCATAATGACCGTGGCAGCACATATGCTTATGATATTCTCATAAATAAATTAGGCTATGTAAGAGGCAACAACAGCGTGTCTGTTTCTAACTTGATAGGTTGGAACTATGATAAAAATCTATCATCTAAATTTATTGGAGTATCGGTAAATAACACGGATTGTTTACCTGATATACAGTATAATGCTTCACAGATACCTGCCAGCTTCACTGTAGTTCACTCCGACTACAACGGTACTCAGGATAATACTCAAAATATCAGTGAGGGAGGCAGTACGCACGTTGATATCTATTCGCCTTATGTCAATATAAATCCAAGCAAAACCATTGGAGATAAAATTTTCACAGGCGATCTTGTTGGCGGAAATATGCAGACTATCATTAGTGACGCTGCTTCTTATACGAATGGCACAAAGACAAAATCCTATGGCATAAACAGTACCATAAAGACATATGCAGAGAATTTGGATAAATCAAAGCTTACAACATTTCGTCAGGCCTCTGAGCTTGATGTTCAGGAGCTGAATGATCTTCCAGTTTTGCTTATAGATGATAACTCATCGTTGGATATCACACAAATGCTCGCAAAGTATATCTCAGTTCTGACAAATTGTGATGTTTGCGACAGCAGTTCAAATAAGCTGAAAACAACAGATCTTATGAATGTAAGCACAGCGACTTATGTGTATGATAACGGCATTTTGACAAAATCGGATAAGACCACTCTTACATTTAACAGCAAGACAGGATATTTTAAGGTCACAGACGGTCAGTATGACAATGACGGCACAAACAGATTTACTGTCATTACTCTTGATTATATCGACCCAACGGGAAGTGGCAAAACTGCTCTTAGACTTCATATTCCTGTTTTTGTAAGAAAGGTGCTTGATTTCAGCTTCCAATCTTACGTTATCTCAGGCACAGACTATAACCATTCTCACTATACGGATAAAACAAAGCTTGCTTTTGAGAGCTTTGATGCACCTGTTACTACTTATTTTAAGTATTCCTATTACAAATCTGCTAACGAATGGGAAAAAATGCTCAATAACGGTGACAGCCTGCTTTGGAGCTTTGATAAAAAGCTTTATCTTATTGGCGATAGTGCCACTGACAGTGGTGTGCTTACCGATGATACAAAGCTAACTCTTGTTGATGCAAATAACAATGACAAGTCTTATCATTCTACCGCAAGTGATGCTAAGTTTAATAAAACAACTGGTGAGCTTGACTTGACAAATATAAGTGGCTTTAAACCGGTTACAATGAATGATGTACTGTTAAGATATGCGTCGGTAACAGCTAAAGAATCATCTGACGGAACACTTGTTGAGGCAGATGATGAAGCTACAGCTACTGTAAAAACAAGCGACGGCAAGTATTATAGACCTGCTGGGGAGGCTGAAACAGGCACTTATAAGATAACTGTTTCAGCGAATAGTGATACACCTAAAAATGATAATGACGAAATGATAATAAGCGAGAACTATTATCTCACTATCAATATTCCGGAAAAGGGAAGCACAAAAAAAGTCATCAAGAACTTTGTGAATTATTATAGCGGTAATAAGCCAAGAAAGCTCAATGGCAATATTCCTACAAACCTTGTCCAAGTGACAAATAATGACACTGGCGCATATGTTATTGCAAACTTTTTTACACAGCTAGTAAGTGTGACGGCTCATGACCCAGAGGAGATAACAGCGTCAAATAATTTTGTCCGTGCGACAATGACGTCAAAAATAAGCATTGATCCGAGCCTTAGAGATACATTTAATGGCTATAAGAGTGACGATTTCAATATGTATCAGGCGTTTAAATTCTCTATGAAGAACTTTGATGAAAACGATGCGGGAGCTAATGCAAAGATCATTGCAGGAACTTCGGTGAATGTTGATTACAGCATTTTAAACAGTTCAGACACAGAGTTATCAAACGCAAAAATAAGCAAGACTGAAACACTTTCAGAAGCTAAAGACAGCTATATGCTGATGTATCCCGATTCGGTCTACGATTATATCAATAGTGACACAAATGGTTCTATAACTGTCAAGGCTGATATCAGCTTAACTTATGGTACTGCGGGGATCATAGATCAGTTTCCTGAACGTAAGGACGGGGATACAAAAACCGGTATTGGCGTAAATGCGGCGTCTTATGTTGCATATAGCCAGAACAATATTGAGAACAGCTCTATCTCTGCAAGTGGAGTTATGCCTGCCAGACGCTACTATAGAAAGGCAATGACGGTGGCACAGCTAAACTATAACGTTGCAGAGTCAACGGTTCTTGAGTCGAAGGATTCACCATTTTCGCAGCTTGGTATCAATGCCAAAGATATGACTACAGAAGAAATGGCAATAACAGCAAATGCTATCTATGATCTGTCTGCTTTGAGTCGATCAACAAAGGACAGTGGCAAAAAAATACAGTATACAATGAGGTTGTATGTTAAGGACAATAGTGGCGATTATAAGCAGACAAACGATATTAGCAAATACCTCAGTAGCTTTACTTTGGAAAACGCCACATCAAGCAGTGGTCTGAATGGCAAGGAGTGCGTTTTTACAACTGATTATAATGGCGAAGAACAAAACACAGCCGTTACGAAATTTACAGTAAAAACAGGCAAGGCTTTTGAGGAGCAGGGACTTACCTATGCGAACTATAGAGTTGAGCTTACCGCGGTATTGCTTAATGATAACAACTCAGTTGTTAATGGAACTACCTCAAGCGACTATGTTGTTTACACAAACGCAAAAATAGAAACAGGCTTTATAAATTCATAATAAGCAGGCATTTTCAGGAGAAAATTATGACAAAAAGCATTTTTGGAAAATTCAGAAAATTAGAAAAAAAGAAGAAGCTCCAGCTGGTCATAGCAGTATCCATCTCGGTGGTACTGCTTGTGGCACTGCCTGTTTATGCGTGGTTTACTCACAAACGTTCTATTGCTCTTACAACAAAAATAAATGCCCCTACTCAGCTTTATATCACCGCAGGAAACAAAGAATCTGTGGCAAATCTTGAAATGGCAGATATAGACGTTGAGAACGGCAGTTATAAAGACTTTGTTTTCGGCATAGGCGGGGCAGACGTGCAACAATATCAAATACAGCTTGCACATACAACGAATATCCCTTTTGAGTATGAGATATATCGTGCGAAAAGCGTCAGTGAAACTGAAAAATCAGAAGCTGTCGTTTATGTTTCTGATGAAGAGAATAAAACGTTTTATTACAAAATAGACGGCAATAAGATCTCAGGACATTATCTCAATCAGCAAGGCTCGGAGATACTTGCTAACAGCACACTTCACGAAAAGTCCTATGACACTTATAGCAATGTTCAGAAAAATGCCGAAGCACTTTATTGGCAATCGGATACACTGACGGTAATTGACAATAAAGATCCGTTTTGCGATTATTTTATAATCAGAGTAAAATGGAATGATAAAGTCCAAAACAATAAAGAAACTGATATGGTCTACCTGACAGTTCAGAGAAAGTAATAAATCACAAAATAGAGAGGAGGGTGGCTGTTATGAAAGACCAATTTATAAAAAAGCTTAAAAGATCGTGGCTTGCAATATGGATAGCTTTTGCGGCAGCCGCACTCAGTACTATTGGCGTCCTGGCGGCTTATACCAGCGTTTCAAGTGTAAAGCGAGTTGTATCCACACAAAAGGGAGCTGGTATGCTGTTTTCATCTAATTATCTTACAACAGATGAAAATGATCTTCCAAGGACGATAACTTTTAGCAGTATGGAAAACTCGCCTTGTGTGACAGTCAATGTATGCAACTATCCGCAAACATTGATAAAGCATAATGACAAGGATATCACATACACTTTGAAAGTCGAGCTTGTGGACAGCAACGGAAATGCCGTTACCGGAGAAGAAACTGCAAAATACTCAGTTGAATATAACGGTGAAAAAAAGACTTTTGGAAGCAATTCAAAAATAGAGTTTTCACTTCTGAAACTTATGGCTGACGATTTCAACAAGCATGAATTTGTGCTGACTTTTGATAAGTCACAGCTCACAAAGTCTGACATATACATGAGAGTGACAGCCACTCCTACAAATCAGGCTGAGTTGAAACCGCTCTCCGCAAAGCTTGGCGTTATCTATATAAATAATAACACATCAGCAACATGGACAGGCACATTCATCGACAATGCTACCTCGCCTAAAGATCTTGACGGCTTCAACTACCGCCTGTCAGGCAGTGGCGAGGGGACTGTCACCCTGACTTGGAATACGAACTATGTTGATATCAGCCCATGGTTTAAGAATACTTATGATCTGCCACTTTAAAAGTCAATTCTGCTGAAAAAAATCAATATGACATTCAGTTCTATCGAACGAACGGCATTAACAGTGCAGAGCAGTGGTCTGACGGTAATCATACCAATATTACGGTAACTGGTACGGGATTTGTTTCAATGAGTTTCACTCAAAGCGCAACGAAAGAAAATTAGAATATGTACAAAAAAACGGACTGCACACAAAATGCAGTCCGTGTATTTTTTCTGTAGGGGCGAACAGTGTTCGCCCGTTTTTTTATATCTGTATAATGTCCAAGTACGAAAGCTTAGAGTGCAGACTTCAAAGCCTCAGCAAGCTGAGCAGGACATGATGTGCCACGTCCGTTGCAGTCGATACCCTCAAGTCTGTCAATAACGTCTTGAACCTTCATGCCCTCAACAAGCTTTGATACACCCTGTGTGTTGCCGTTACAGCCACCTGTGAAATGCACTTTCTTTACGATACCGTCTTCGACCTCGATATCAATTTTTCTTGAACATACTCCCTTTGGAGTGTAGCTGATCGTTGCCATTTGAAAAACCTCCTAAATTCTTGCTACGCCTGTTTCTCTTGCAGCCTTTGCCACAGCCTCAGCAACAGCGACCGGTACTGATCTGTCAAAAGAGTTCGGCAGAATAAATTCCGCACTGAGCTTGTCCTCAGGCACACAGCCTGCGATAGCCTTTGCTGCAGCCATTTTCATTTCCTCGTTGATGTCAGAAGCCCTTACTGCAAGTGCGCCCTTGAAAATTCCAGGGAAAGCGATAACGTTGTTTATCTGGTTAGGGAAGTCTGAACGTCCTGTGCCCACGATAAACGCACCTGCCGCCTTTGCTTCGTCAGGCATTATCTCAGGAGTCGGGTTAGCCATTGCGAAAAGTATAGGCTTATCATTCATGGATTTAACCATGTCAGCGGTCACAAGCTTTGGCTTGGAAACGCCCACGAAAGCGTCTGCACCCTTGAGTGCGTCGGCAAGAGAGCCGTGGAGCTTGTTCTTGTTTGTGACCTTTGCCATTTCAGCGTGAGCCTCGTTAAGATAATTGTCGCCCTCGCAGATTATGCCCTCACGGTCTACCATGATAAGGTTGCCGATACCAAGAGAAAGCAAAAGCTTTCCTATAGCACAGCCGGCTGCACCTGCACCGTTTATAACAAGTGTGATATCGCTTATTTTCTTGTTTGCTACCTTGCAGGCATTCATAAGTGCCGCACCAACAACGATAGCAGTTCCGTGCTGATCGTCATGGAAAACAGGGATATCAACTTTTTCTTTAAGCTTAGCCTCTATCTCAAAGCACCTTGGAGCAGCGATATCTTCAAGATTTATACCACCGAAGCTGTCTGATATCATGGCGATAGTGTTTACTATTTCGTCAACGTCATTGGACTTTATGCAAAGTGGAAAAGCGTCAACGTCTGCGAACTCCTTGAAAAGTGCGCATTTTCCCTCCATAACAGGCATACCTGCCAGACCGCCGATATTTCCAAGACCAAGCACAGCAGAGCCGTCTGTGATAACAGCCACAAGATTTGCACGTCTTGTAAGCTCATATGAAAGGTCAGGATCTTTCTGTATCTCAAGGCAAGGCTGAGCAACGCCAGGTGTGTAAGCCAGCGTCAGGTCTTTTGCATTGTTTACCTTTGCTCTTGAGCAGACCTCTATCTTGCCTTTCCATTCTCTGTGTTTCTGTAGGGATTCTTCCATTACGTTCATTTTATACAGTCCTCTCTATTACAGCCAAACTAGGCTTTGTTACGCATTAAAGGAACATTACCGCATGATAATGTCCCTTTATTATACCATATTATTTCTCTGTTTTCACAGCCGCTTTGTTAGCTTTTTGTGAATTTATATGAATGAGTTTAAATAGCTTGTCAAGATTTTCCTTGTCAGTGGTCATGCTTCCGATATGTGTCATAGTCTCATTATACAGACCGTGGAAGTCAGAGCCACCAGTCACTATCAGGTCATGTTCCTTTGCGATATCCACAAGCTTCTGCTGTTGAGTTGGAGTAGCAGAGTAATGATAAGCTTCAATTCCGTCAAGCTTTCCTGCCTCGATAAGCTCAAGAAGCAGCTCGGTGTTGTTGAACATAACAGGGTGTGCCATAACAGCAATGCCCTTTGCGGAATGGATAAGATCAAGCACAAAGTTTACGTCAGGATATTCACGGGTCACAAGACATTCGCCGTTTGGATATGCAAAAAGCTTGTCGTTCACAGAGCCGTAAAGCTCAGTGGCATAGCCGTAATTCACTAATGCTCTCATGATATGCTGCTTGAAAATGCTCTTTGAGCTTTTTGTGTAGTGCAGTACAGCATCGGCAGGAATAGGATATCTTGCCATTACCTTTTCTATCATTTCCTTTGCACAGTCTTTTCTTATCTGGCATGACTTCAGGCAAAGACCCTCGAGCCTGTCAGGTTTCTGCGGTGCATAGCAAAGAATGTGTACTTTTGAATTGCGCTTCTTGTCCCATGCGGAAAGCTCTACCGCAGGAATGACCTTGACCCCATAACGTTCGCCAAGTATTTGCGCTCTGTTTGATGATGAAAGAGTATCATGGTCTGTTATCGCAAGAAAGTCAAGTCCCATTCTTTTTGCCTGAACAATGACCTCTTCTATACCAAGCGAGCCGTCAGACAGTGTTGTGTGACAATGCAGATCTCCTGTCATACCTTTGTTCCTCCAAATCTATAAAATATATCTGTCATTTTCTGTATATATAGTACAGCCGTTAAATTTGACTAAATAATTATAACATATTTTATATACATTTGCAAGCACTTTTGAACAATTTACACAAAATTTGCATGAAAATTATATTATTTTGTCGTATATGACAAATCCGCAGTGTCGAAATAGTGCGATTTAACGAAATATCAGAGCTTATATCCGAAGAATTTTTCGCAAAACCATACGTCTTTAACCTGAAAGCTCTTGCCGTTTATATATTCAAGTATACCTGCGTCAGTGGTGAATTTAAAGGTGAGCTTGTACGAATAAAGTGCCTGCGTTTTCACATTGTATGCACGATTGACTTTATTTATTCCGTATTTGCCGTCACCGAGAAGTGGATAGCCGATGTGTGCAAGATGCGCCCTTATCTGGTGGGTCCTGCCTGTGACAAGGTCAACTTCAAGAAGTGCAAGATCATCAGCCTTGTTTTCCGCAAGCACACGATAAGAGGTTATCATGGTGCGGCTGCCCTCAAATTTCTTGTCAGACACCTTGACAGTTTTTGTGGTTTCATCTTTCTGATGATAAGCCGTGAGCCGTGCAGACTTTTCCTTTGGTATGCCAACGGTCACGCAAAGATAAAGCTTTTCAAGCTCTCTGTCTTTAACTTTCTGATTAAGCACACGCAGGCTTTCAGCATTTTTCGCACATATTACAATGCCCCCTGTGTTGCGGTCTATCCTGTTGCAAAGGGCAGGAGCAAAAGACAGCTCCTCCTCAGGACGATATTCACCCTTGTCATATAAATAGTGCTGTATCCTGTTTATGAGCGTGTCCGCCGAACCGCTTTCGTCCTCATGTACCACAAGTCCGCACTTTTTGTCGCAAAGGATAATATTCTCGTCCTCGTAAATAATATTCAAAGACGTTGGCGCACTGAGAAAAGCAGGTCTGTCAGCAACTTCGCCCTCGAAAAATTCGTCATTGATGTAAAGCTGCATAACGTCACCGCAAGCAAGCCGTGTGGATATCTCACAGCGTTTGCCGTTGACCTTGATACGCTTTAGGCGCAGATATTTGTACAGCAGATTTTTAGGCAGCTTCGGCACAGCCTTTGTGAGAAACTTGTCAACACGCTGACCTGCGTCATTCTGATTTATTATAAATTCTCTCATGTCATACCTCAGAGCTTCACACGAGCTGAGAATCCTCCGTCAATAAGCTCGTCAAGACCAGTGCTGTCAGCACCGCTTTCACGGAGAAGCAGAAGAATTTCTGACATATCGCAGGCTTTGCCTTTACGGCGAGATATCTCCTCTTCACATTTGATAGCATATTGTAAAGGCTTTTTGTCAGCAGGGAAGTTCACATCTGAGCCTTGAGCGATGAGCCATTTGATGAAATCAACACTTCGCTTGTCAGGCTTGAGAACACCGTCCTGCTCAACAAAGTCAGCACTTTCGATAGCAGTGAGCAGGAAAGTAAGCCCGTTGCTGTCAGTGTCGTTGTAGTCCACATCATCAGAGATGAATAAGAATTTAAGCTCTTCCAGTTCACGCTTTGAGAGGGTGTAGTTGTATTCGTCATATGATCTATTCATGTTACGTCCTCCTGAAATTATTACTATAGTGATATTATAACCTAAAGTGTGGGAGAATGCAAGAGGGGGGCGGTATTAAGTGAGGAGTGAGGAATGAGGAGTGAGGAGTGAGGAATGAGGAATGAGGAATGGGCAAAGCTGAACAGAGATGTGGACAAGCACCGAGAGTAGCGAGCACTTAAACGCAGGCTCAAGCCCGGCGTTAGAGGGCTTGTGGGTTCTTAGGGCAAAGCCCTGAGCGGAGTTTGAGGCAGAGCCTCAATAGGCGTAAGCCTACTAGGTGCAGATTGAATTATAAAAAGCAGAAGAAGGTTTTGCTCTATTATAAAGTAATATCGGAGCAAAAATCTGCACCGCTTACCCTTTCCCTAATCAAATGTAACCCCGCAAAGAGCGTAGCGATTTTGCGGCAGAAGAACCTCTCCAGAACAATCTGTAGGGGCGAACAGCCCGTGCTCAGGATTTGCTGTAAATTCAGAATTGTCGGGGAGAATTTTTTTTGCTGCCGAACCTTATTGTTGCCGTGGGCTTATTACTTCGACGAGCGAACACCGTTCGCCCGTGCTCAGGATTTGCTGTAAATTCAGAATTGTCGGGGAGAATTTTTTGCTGCCGAACCTTGTTGTTACCGTGGGTTTGTTTCTTCGACGGGCGAACGGTGTTCGCCCCTACACATACATCGAGCTGATACCGCAGGTTGAGTAACAATATCAGTCCGAAAAATCGTACATATACGCAAATTCAAAAAATATTGATAAAAAAGCCTTTACAATTAAAAATAATTGTAATATAATGATTAAAACAACTGTTCGATTGAGGAGGCATTTATGGATAAGTTTCAGCTTGTTTCAGATTATAAGCTATCGGGCGACCAGCCTGAGGCTGTGGACGCTTTAGTAAAGGGTATCGAAAGCGGTATGAGAGAACAGACCCTTATGGGCGTTACCGGTTCCGGCAAGACCTTTACTATGGCAAACGTTATTGCTAGGATAAACCGTCCAACGCTCGTGCTTGCCCATAATAAGATACTTGCCGCTCAGCTTTGCTCTGAGTTCAAGGAGTTTTTTCCGAACAATGCCGTGGAATATTTCGTGTCCTACTATGACTATTATCAGCCTGAAGCCTATGTGCCTAGCAAGGACGTTTATATCGAAAAGGACAGCTCCGTTAATGACGAGATAGATAAGCTCCGCCATTCCGCTACCTCCGCTATCGCTGAACGCCGCGACGTTATTATCGTTGCCAGCGTTTCTTGTATCTACTCCCTCGGCGACCCTGAGGAGTATAAGTCCATGGTGGTGTCTATACGTCGTGGTATGGAGAAATCCCGTGACAGGCTTATCGCTGACCTTGTGGGTATCCAGTATGAGCGAAACGATATAAATTTCGTGAGAAACAAGTTTCGTGTCAGGGGAGATGTGGTGGAGATATTCCCTGCAAATTCTACTGATACAGCTATCAGAGTGGAGTTCTTCGGCGATGAGATAGACCGTATCACTGAAATAAACGTAGTGACTGGCGAGGTGCTTTGCTCACTTGCCCATGCCGCTATTTTCCCTGCTTCCCATTATATTGTCAGCCGTGATAAAATGCACGACGCTATCGAAGAGATTAAGCAGGAGCTTGACGAGCGTATCAAGTATTTCAAAGACAACGATATGCTTATCGAAGCTCAGCGTATCGCTCAGCGTACCAACTATGATATTGAGATGTTGGAGGAGATAGGCTTTTGCAGCGGTATCGAGAACTATTCCCGTGTGCTTGCAAGACGTCCCGCAGGCTCTACGCCATTCACTTTGCTTGACTTTCTGCCTGAGGATTTTGTGCTTTTCGTGGACGAATCACACGTTTCTCTGCCGCAGGTAAGAGGTATGTATGCAGGCGACAGAGCACGAAAACAGACCCTTGTTGACTACGGTTTCAGACTGCCGTCAGCAATGGATAACAGACCGCTGACCTTTGATGAGTTTTATTCTCATATTAATCAGGCGGTGTTCGTGTCCGCTACCCCTGGACCTATCGAGCAGGAAAGGTCACAGCAGATAGTGGAGCAGGTAATAAGACCGACAGGTCTGCTTGACCCTGAGATAATCGTAAAGCCGACTGAGGGTCAGATAGAGGATTTGCTCAGCGAGATAAATATGCGCACAGCTAAAAACCAGCGTGTGCTGGTCACAACGCTCACAAAGAAAATGGCTGAGGATCTCACAAATTATCTCAAGAGCTTTGACGTAAAGGTGAGATATATGCACCACGATATCGACACTATCGAGCGTATGGAAATAATCCGTGACCTGCGTCTGGGTGAGTTCGATGTGCTCGTTGGTATCAACCTTTTGCGTGAGGGTCTTGACCTGCCTGAGGTAACTCTTGTGGCTATACTTGATGCCGATAAAGAGGGCTTCCTGCGTTCTGAAAGCGCACTTATACAGACCATAGGCAGAGCCGCTCGAAACGCCGAGGGAAAGGTAATAATGTATGCCGACACCGTGACACGTTCAATGGAAAAGGCTATCACCGAAACGGAGCGACGTCGTGCAATACAGATGAAGTTCAACGAAGAACACGGCATAGTTCCGAAAACTATAGTCAAGGATATAAGAGATGTAATAGAAATATCCACCAAGGAAGAGGTGGAATACGAGGCAAGGCAGAAAACAAAGCTTTCAAAGCAGGAAACTGCAAAGCTCATAGAAAAGCTCACAAAGGAAATGAAAGAGGCGGCAAAGCTGCTTGAATTTGAGCACGCCGCATTCTTGCGTGATAAAATTGCGGAGTTAAAGGGTGAGAAGAAATAAAAAGCCTTGCGAAACATAAAACGGATATATATCCACAAAACGTGTGTAGGAGCGAACAGTGTTCGCCCGCCTGTATACCAATATGTGATTTTTCAATACCAAAAGGAGAGTAAAGAATACCAATGCCAATTAACGAGATAGTTATAAAAGGTGCAAGAGAGCATAATCTCAAAAATGTTGATGTTACCATACCGAGAGATAAGCTTGTTGTTATGACAGGTCTTTCGGGTTCGGGTAAATCTTCTCTTGCATTCGATACCATATATGCTGACGGACAAAGACGTTATGTTGAGTCGCTGTCATCTTATGCGAGAATGTTTTTGGGTCAAATGGACAAGCCTGATGTTGACAGCATAGAGGGACTTTCCCCTGCTATATCCATAGATCAAAAGACTACCTCCAAAAACCCACGTTCTACTGTGGGTACTGTCACAGAGATATACGATTATCTCAGACTGCTTTACGCCCGTATAGGCGTGCCACACTGTCCTGTCTGCGGAAGAGAGATACGTCAGCAGACTGTTGACCAGATAGTGGATAAGATAATGGAGCTTGACGAGGGTACAAAGATTCAGCTTTTAGCTCCTATCATCAGAGGTCGTAAGGGCGAGCATACAAAAGAGCTTGACCGTGCAAGAAAGTCGGGCTATGTGAGAGTGCGTATCGACGGCATAACCTATGACCTTTCGGAAGAGATAAAAATAGAAAAAAATAAAAAGCACACTATCGAGATAGTCGTTGACCGACTTGTTATCAAAGAGGGCATAAAGTCCCGACTGACCGACAGTATCGAAACTGTTTCTTCGCTTACAGGGGGACTTGTAGGGGTTGACGTTATCGGCGGAGAGGAAATGCTTTTTTCACAGAATTATGCCTGCCCTGAGCATGGTGTTTCTATCGACGAGCTGACACCGAGAATGTTCTCATTCAACAATCCTTTCGGTGCTTGCGAAAAGTGTACAGGTCTTGGCGTGTTCAAGAAGATAGACCCTGAGCTTATTATCCCTAACAAGGACCTTTCCATAAGGCAGGGTGCGATAAAGGCAAGCGGCTGGAACAGCCTTGAAGAAGGCTCTATCGCCATGATGTATTTCAACGCAATTTCTGAGACCTACGGCATATCCCTTGACGAGCCTGTGAAAAACCTCGACAAGGACGCTATAGACATTTTCCTTTACGGCACGCAGGGTCAGAAACTTCACCTAAAGCGTGGCAATAAGTTCTATAAGGCTGACTATCAGGCTGAATTTGAGGGCGTTATACCAAACCTTGAAAGACGTTACAAGGAATCCAACAGCGATTGGGCAAAGGCTGATATAGAAGCTTATATGAGCGATGAAAAGTGTCCTGCCTGCCACGGTGAAAGGCTGAAAAAAGAAAGCCTGAGCGTTACAGTTGGCGGAATAAATATCGCAGAGCTTTGTCACAAATCGGTTGCAAAAGCCCTTGAATTTTTCGAAAACCTTGAGATAAGCGACCGTGACAAGCTTATCGGTGAGCAGATAATAAAAGAGATAAAGTCACGCCTTGGCTTTCTCAAAAGCGTTGGACTTGAATATCTCACCCTGTCACGTTCCGCAGGCACACTCTCAGGCGGTGAGAGCCAGCGTATAAGGCTTGCAACGCAGATAGGCTCATCACTTGTGGGTGTGCTGTATATCCTTGACGAGCCGTCTATCGGTCTGCACCAGCGTGACAATGACAAGCTTATCGCAACCTTAAAAAGGCTTCGTGACCTTGGCAATACCCTCATAGTGGTAGAGCATGACGAGGACACAATGCGTGCGGCAGATTTCGTGGTTGACGTTGGACCGGGAGCAGGCATTCACGGCGGTGAGATAGTCTGCGCAGGAACTGTTGATGATATAATGAAGTGCAAGCGTTCTATCACAGGACAGTATCTCAGCGGTGCAAAGAAAATACCTGTCCCTGAAACACGCAGACAGGGCAACGGCAAGTATCTGAAAGTTATCGGTGCAACACAGAACAATCTGAAAAACATAGATGTTGAGATACCTCTCGGCACTTTCACCTGCGTCACAGGTGTGTCAGGCTCAGGCAAATCATCGCTTGTGAACGAGATAATCTATAAAGAGCTTGCGGGCAGATTAAACCGTGCGAAGATACGCTCTGGAGCATTCAAGGAAATGCAGGGGATAGAGCATCTTGACAAGGTCATTGATATCGACCAGTCGCCAATAGGCAGAACGCCAAGGTCTAATCCTGCCACCTATACAGGCGTTTTCACCGATATCAGAGAGCTTTTCGCTCAGACCGCTGACGCAAAGATGAAAGGCTACGGTGCAGGACGTTTCTCATTCAACGTCAAAGGCGGAAGATGTGAAGCCTGCGAGGGCGACGGTATAATCAAAATAGAAATGCACTTTTTGCCTGACGTGTATGTGCCATGCGAAGTCTGCGGTGGTATGAGATACAACCGTGAAACGCTGGAAGTTAGATATAAGGGCAAGAATATCTATGACGTGCTTGAAATGACAGTGGAAGAGGGCGTTGAGTTTTTCAGTGCTATCCCTAAAATAAGCCGTAAGCTTGAAACACTGTATGAAGTTGGTCTTGGCTATGTGAAGATAGGACAGGCGGCTACAACCCTTTCAGGCGGTGAAGCGCAGAGAGTCAAGCTTGCAACAGAGCTTTCAAAAAGAGCCACAGGCAGAACTATATATATCCTAGACGAGCCGACTACAGGACTTCATACTGCTGACGTGCATAAGCTTATAGAGGTATTGCAGAAGCTTGCAGACGGGGGAAATACAGTGCTTGTTATAGAGCATAATCTTGACGTAATAAAGACCGCAGACCATATCATAGACTTAGGACCTGAGGGCGGCGACGGCGGCGGAACTATCGTTTGCACAGGCACGCCTGAGGAAATTGCGGCTTGCGACAGGTCTTATACGGGACAGTATTTGAGGAAGATGCTGTAACAAATGAGGAATGAGGAGTGAGGAATTAGCATAGCTGACCCTTGAGGCTCTTCAGTACGAGGTAAATGTATGCACTTTGTTTATTCTGCTATGTAGTGCAGAGGGGTGCAGAAATGAAACAACCAAACAAAAAATAATCAAAGCGGTGTCGAGAAATAAAACTCACACCGCTTTTTTTCTATAACTCAAACAAAGCACCAGCAAAGAGCGTAGCGATCTTGCGGCAGTAAAACCTTTCCCGAATAATCTGTAGGGGCGAACAGCGTTCGCCCGTGCTCAGAACTTGTACAAATTCAGAACTGTAGGGGAGTTTTTTACGTTTGCCAAACAGCGTAATAATCAGGGTTTATTTCTTCGACGGGCGAACAGTGTTCGCCCCTACACATTATTTTAGCAAATACCGAATATAAATATCTCGGTGATGAACTTGTTTAAAATAAAGATAAAAAATACCACCTACGGCGTGTCGTTCAGTTTCTTTTTCGTCGTCGCACTTGTGTCTGTCTGCTCAGGTACGCAGGCGGATATGCTCTTTGTTACGCTTATGTGCTGCGCACTCCACGAACTGGGTCACCTCGTACTCATGACCGCTTTCGGAAGCTCACCGCAAGAAATTGTTGTCTATGGAGGCGGTATCCGCATTTCCCCTGATAATAAACAGCTGTCTAAATACCACGAGCTTGCTGTGCTTTTCGGTGGTGCAGCAGTAAATTTTGCCCTCTGCCTGCTAACATATCTAACAAATGGTGGTGGCTTTTTCTGCCAGGTGAATTTTCTGCTTGGTGCGCTAAACCTACTGCCATTTCGCTATTTTGATGGTGGCAGGATACTCGCCTTGCTTACCAATGGCAAGGTCTGCGAGTTTTTCAGAGCGGTGTTTATACTACTCTCAGCGGTGGCTATGATACATATGATACTCCACGGCACTGTGAGCGTTTCTTTTGCCGCAACTTTCTGCTTTATCGTCCTCTCGGAAGTCATATATTAACACTTTGTGTAGGTTTGTCAATCATATTGGACACTATTATTAAG
>ULPU01013055.1_pt1 | contig 43731 bp, 30 predicted proteins | sample 1953821 | NCBI WGS metagenome assembly ULPU01 (sample SAMEA4835637, study PRJEB28245) | human gut metagenome | biome: gut microbiome; material: fecal sample | place: Denmark | collected 2008
GGATGCTGCATGCCTACACTATTGCTGAATAGTTACGATCATCCAAGATGAAACTTAATTATGTGTAAATTTTTAGGCGTAACCCATCTTATAATGAAGTAAAATGTGTATATTTGCACATTATAATTTGGGTTAAGACGATGACAAAGAATACAATGGCAAATAAACTTCCAAGGAAGTTGACTCAGAAAATGCAAATCGTTGGGGAGCAGATCAGGCTTGCCAGATTGCGTTGCAACCTGAGCATGGCACAAGTTGCAGAAAGAGCAACCTGCTCAGAAGTTACCCTATGCAAAGTGGAGAAGGGATTGCCTACGGTCTCCATCGGAATCTACCTGCGTGTGCTCTATGCGCTTCAGTTGGATGACGACATATTGCTGTTGGCAAAGGATGACCATCTCGGAAGGGCATTGCAGGACATGGGACTGACGAATCGTCAAAGAGCAACTAAAAAAGGATAGAAATGGAACGATTTGCGTGGACCAATCCGGTTGTCCTGCAAAGACAAACATTTGCGTCCCGAAGACATCCCGAAGGCATCCCGAACGGAGGAAGGTCTCAGAGCTCCTCCGTAGGGAGCGCTTGGATTCTCTCTTTTTAGCTTCCATTGAGTAGGGGAGGATGCAGTGGCTGATCGTCCCATGGATAGTGATCCACTTTTGCGCAAAATGCAAATGAGCCGAGTTGTGTATTATGAATATTCTCTTTTTATTTGGAAAAGGGTGCGGTAATTGTAAAAATGCGCCTAAAATATGAATTTCTATTAGAAATATTTTTTTATTTTCCAATTTTTACTTAACTTTGCGATGCTTGTGTAGCCTTCTGTGGAGAATAAGCCTGTCCTAAGGGGGTGAAACAGCCTACTGTGGGTTTGGCCTTGTGGAAACTAGCTCCAGTAGCGAAGATGGAATGAACGCGCGAGATTCTTGACCTCGTGTCGACGTAGATGAAAAAAAAGAAGTAAAGGCGAAATTATTTTATTATTAACCAGGGATGCCTCCGTCGTCTCAATACTTTCCCAAGAGTGTAAGAACGTAGGAAGAATTCCATAAAAACAAACAATTATGAACAAAGCATTACGATTTGTGTGGTTGTCTTTGTTGACGCTAATCTGCGGAGTAGCCTCCGCGGGCACAGTAGTTTTTGACCCAACCCAAGATGCTACAACGAATGCGTCTGTATCCAAGGATGGTATTACATTCGAAGTGATAGGAGGTAATCGTATGACACTTGACGCTTATGACCAAGGCGGAACCACTTGCTGGTGGTTCACTGGAAGGTACGCCGTCTGTTCTCCAGAGCATAAGATTCGCTCCGTTACCATAGAGTGTCTTGATGGTAGTAATTGTGATTTAGCTCCCTATACGCCATTCACCAAAGACCCATCTTCGACATCAACGCGTGTGAAATATGTGTCTAATGATGCATCAGGAGCACTTATGAATGGCTCAGATCGTTATTCTAAAATAAGATTTGGATCTTCAGAAAAAGCAGCCTATATCACCAAGGTGACGGTGGAGTATGTGGGTGGCGAAGATCCAGGTACTGGCCCAGGCACTGGAGGAGAAACAGGTCAAACTACTACGATTGCCAAATTGGTACAGGGGGGGTAAATGTTGCTTCCGCCACTATTCAATTCACTAACGCACAGGTGGTCTATGCTGAAGGCAACAATTATATTGTCCGCGAAAACAATCAGGCCCTTGATATTCTGAACACTAGCCTCAATTTGAAGCAAGGTCAGTATTTGACTGGTACGGTTGTGCTGAATGTCAATTACAACTCAGGAATATTGACAACGTCTGATGTTGCAGGAGTGACTGACGGTACCAAGTTGACTCCCTCTGGTGATGAGCTGAATGAACCATTGCCGATTTATTGTGCTACCATTGCCGAGATGGCAAACCATCCTGGAGATTTGGTTACGATAGATAATAGAACGTGCTATAAAACTTACGTTGGCTTCTATATATACGAGTATCAGCCAGCATATAAAGTCTTTTATTTTTCCAATGCGGGCGAAGCTGGCTTAGTAGCATATAAAAAATATGATATTACCGCATGGTATAATAGCGTTTTGGAGTCTTACAATTATCCGCAGGGCAAGGTGGTCAAGGCAGAGCCAGTCATTACGTACCTTGATTCTCCTATCATCTCTGGTGAGGAGACCTTTACGAGTAAGACAACTGTAACCATCACCTCTACGGAAAAAGTAGCCAAAATATATTATACGCTCAATGGTGAGGAACCCACGCAGGCATCCACGCTTTATGAAAAGCCGTTCACCTTGGACAAGACGGCTACGGTGAAGGCAGTTGCTATCTATAAGGAGGTGAAGTCCACTACTGCAGAAAAGACGTTTACGAAGATAGATCTTTCTGCCCCGAAGACGATCGCTGAATTGTTTGAACTTCAACAAGACCTTAATGAAGTCAATGTCAAGTTGGCGGATGCACAGGTGGTTTATGCTGATGGCAACAACAATTATATTGTCCGTGAAAACAACAAGGCTCTTGACCTCTTGAATACCAGTCTCAGTTTGAAGCAAGGTCAAAAGGTGACGGGTACTGTGATGCTGAGTGTCAAGTTCAACAATGGAATACTGACCGCCTCTGACGTTACGGGAAAAACGAATGGCACAAATTTGACCCTGTCTGGTGAGGAAACAACAGCTCCGTTACCGATAGGATGTGCTACGCTAGGAGATGTGAAAAACTATCCAGGCGATCTGATTAGTCTCAAAAATAAAAAATTCAATATTTGGCAGATATATCTTGATGATGGTGAGCATGTGTATATTTCCAATGCTCCCGACTTCAATTTGGAGGGTAAGTACTACGATGTGACTATTTGGTATAATGAAACAAAGAATGTTGATTGGATTGATTATCCGCTGGCCAAGGTCGTAAAGGCTGAACTTGTTATCACCTCTCTTCCTGCACCCACCATTGAAGGAGAGGCGGCATTCACAAATAATACCACGGTTACAATCAAATCATCAGAGAGCGTGGCTTCGATATACTATACTCTTGATGGAACAGAGCCTACTACGGCGTCTATCCTTTACAAAAATCCGTTCGTTTTGGACAAGACGACCACGGTGAAAGCCATTGCTGTGTACAAGACGGTTACATCACCAGCCGCCTATATGGACTTCCAACTGATAGATTTGAGTGCTCCGCAAACGATTCGTGACCTTGCTCAATTAGAGAAAAACTTAGAAAGCGTCACGGTTAGCTTCGATAATGCACAGGTCGTTTATGCTGAGGGAAGCAACTATATTCTCCGCGAGAACATCGAGGACGAGAACTATGCGCTTGATGTGCTGAATACGCAGCTGCCATTGCAGGTAGGTGCTACGGTATCTGGCACGGTGAAGCTGAAGGTGAACTTTAAGCCCAATCCTGCAGAGAACAATGGCGTGCTGAGCACGACGGATGTTGCTGAAACTCTCAATAATACTTTGACGATAACTGCGGGCACTTCTGTTATGCCTATTCCGCTTGAGGTGCTACTCTTGGAGGTTAGCAGTCATCCAGGCGATCTGCTCGTTGTGAAAGACGGAAATTGGTATTTCAATAACGGTAATCCGCAATTGTATAATTACAATTACAACGCTGGAACCGAGTATGATGTGTATGTGTCCAATCATTCGCTCTATTCGTTTGAGGATTTTAGTCAGCCTGATGTCATGCTGTGGTACAATGATGTCTATACTGACGGCATATCTCCTTTGGCGAAAATTATTGGTGAGAAGGAAACGGCTGAATACAAAGTTACTGCTGTCGGTTGGGCTACGTTTATTGTTCCGTTCGACTACGACAAGCCCGATGGCTTGACCATTTACGAGTGCACCAGTGTGAATGAGGATGGTAAGTTGGTGGTAGAGGAGCGTGATTACCTCAAAGCCAATACGCCGTATCTTTTGAAGGGTGCTGAGGCCAATCAAATTCTTGAGGGCTATGCCGCCAAGCACGCTGACACTTATACGAATGGTATCATGACGGGTGTGTATTCCGAGCAGGAGCCTCCTGCTGACTCTTATATTTTGCAGAACCATCCCGACATGGCAGGATTGGCATTCTATCATGTCACCGCAGGAAAGGGTGTGACCGTGAGCGCAAATCGTTGCTATATCAATCCGCAGAGTGGAGGATTTAAGAGCATCCTGTTCCCGGACGACGAGACGAATGGTGTCGTCAATGCCAACGCACTCGACTCGACGCTCGTCGATGTCTATACGACGGCGGGTGTCAAGGTGAAGCATCAGGTGGAGATGGGTACGGCCCTCAACGACCTGCCTGCTGGCCTCTATATCATCAACAATAAGAAATTTGTCAAAAAGTAAACTACTATGGATAAGCGTAAATATATGAAGCCTACTTGCGAGGCTGTCACAGTGAAGGGTTCAGAGTTGCTACTGTCTTTTGCCAGCGGGCCCAGCACGACCCCGAATGATGCCACTCCTGGTGGTAGTCTTGTGGGCAAAAAGCGAAACGATATAGTAAGGGAAATCGATCCTTGGAGCTGGGAATGCGTCCTATGGAATCAAGAAGTCAATGATGTCGAGGACGAGTAGTCCTTCCGCATTGAGTGCATAAACTAAGAATTGGTGTCTGTCATACGAACGGTATGGTCAGGCACCAATTCTTTCTTTCTGACGTGTCGATTACAGATGACAATGTGGGGTCAAGTTTGTACGCTATTTTGATAAATCAGAGCCTGTGTCTCTTGGCTGCTGGTAGAGATTGGGGGTAACAACTTTTGGGCGGATAAAACTGGAGGAAGAGCATGAGGAAAGGCTGCAATGAAGGCTTTTGGCCTGGGATGGGCTTTGTTAAATGGATACGAAGGAATAGTTAATGTGGCGTTAATTCATGCTAATCGGCTTGCATTCGGCTGGACGGAAGGTTATCTTTGTATAGTGGCTGCACCAGGGCAAATGGTGAGCCAGGCTTCTTGTCATGAACGGCAGGGAGCGACGAGTGATTGAAATGTAAAATATAATCAAAAGAAACGATGATGAAAAGGTTAAAGATCTTATCAATCTCTTCGGTTGAGAATCGGAAAAGACCGTTCTCGTATCGGTCTCGTATCGTTCTCGTATCAATCCCGTATCAATCCCGTATCGATCCCGTATCGTTCTCCTATCGTTCTCCTATCGTTCTCGCTTCCGGAAGCGGAAACAATACGGAAACAATATGTAACGATACGTAAGCGATGTGGGTTTGATACGAGGTCGATAGGAGGAGCAAGGGAGGAACAAGGGAGAAACGTCCCCGTTGGCGTCAAATAACGTGTCGATAGATAGGTATATAAAAACATTCGCCACGATTCTTGCGTGTCATAGGTGAGCAAATGTTAAAAATCACCATGCGTCTTTATTATTATCCTTGAAAATTACCAAGACTGGGAATTTTATGTTACCTTTGCACAGTAAAAGCATTTCACCTAAATGAAGATAACTTTCAAAGATGAAGCGTTGTCCGAACTGTATGAAACTGGTAAAACGAAGGATCGCAAATACAAGCAATTGTGCAAAAATAAAAGACTCGTAGATGGTTATATTCGAGCAGTTGGAGTGATGTATAGAACGGCGACGACACAGGAGTTGCGTCAATACAGTTTCCTGCATTACGAGAAACTGGCTCATGATCCAAGAAGTTCGATCAGAATCGTCAATGGCATGGTTGAGCGCCTGTTGTTTACAGAAACGGATGACGGAATAGAAGTAGAATTAATAGAAATAGACAGTACCCATTATGGCAACAAAAAGTAACAGATTAGTTCCAGCAAGGGCTATCCATCCGGGAGAAGTCTTGCGCGAGGAGTTGCTGGAACGAGGTATTAAGCAAAAAGATTTTGCCCGAACCATTGGCGTCCAACCCACGCATCTCAATGAGTTTATTAAGGGCAAACGCAATCTTAATGAAGGCCTGGCTATCAAATTGGAAAAAGCACTTGGTATTTCTTACACAAACTGGATGAGTCTACACGCTGGCTACCTATATGATTGTAAGGCCATAGAAGAGAAAAAGAATGAAGAGCTGAAGGCCTTAGACTTTGAGAACGCATGTAGTGATATGTTTAACCTGAAGGCTTTGTACAAAAGGTTGGATATGTCATTGATGCCATGCGTGGACCGTGTAGCGCAACTCAAGGGCATGTTGTCTTTCGACTTGCTTTCTGCTGAACACCTACGGCTGCAAGTGGCTGGTTTGTGCAAACACAGTGAGAAGGTGCAAATAGATGAAAAGAACATGCTGACATGGTTGATACTCAATAAAATCGAGATAGATAAAACTCCAGGGTTGCGGACCAAATACAATGAAGGGGATGCGAAGAAGGCTGCATGTGATCTTTCAGAATTGGCCAACCGAGGGTGTTTGTCTGTTGGTGCCATAAAAGAACTTCTTAATCGTTATGGTATCCAGTATATCCATGTCGAAAAAATAGATAAAACACCTATAGACGCTTTCTCGACCATAGTCAATGAGCATCCTGTTATCACCGTGACCTATCGCTATAATGATATGGATAAATTGGCCTTTGATATATTGCACGAGCTCTGTCATATCGACAGGCATTTTGGTAGCGACCAAACAGCTTTTATTTCTATTGATGGTTTATACTCCAATGACCCAAGAGAAAGAGAAGCTAATGAGTTTGCGCGCCAAATGTTGATCCCAGATAAGGTGTGGAATGAAATGATGAGCGTTGGTTGTAATAGCTTGTCGCCTTATAAGATAGCGAAGACGATAGCACAAGCCGCAGGGTCAAGGGGCATTAGTCCTTCAATAGCCGTGGCGCGATATAAACACGATACGAAATGGTATAATACATCATCATATAGGTCACCAAAGATTTTTTGAAATCAACTATTGAAATTATAATTTGTCCGCTTCAATACATCTATGTAGTGGATTTTTTGTACTTTTGCATTCAGATAACAAAATACCAAGCATGAATATGGAAAAGAATTTCAAGCGCACTACGGTGACTGCGGCCCTGCCTTACGCCAATGGCGGCGTGCATATCGGCCATTTGGCAGGCGTCTATGTGCCGGCAGACACCTACGTCCGCTATCTCAGACTGAAGAAAAAGGATGTGGTCTTTATCGGTGGAAGTGATGAGCACGGCGTGCCCGTCACGATCCGTGCCCGCAAGGAGGGTATCACCGTCCAGGAGGTCGTCGATCGCTATCATAACCTGATCAAGGACTCGTTTGAGAAGTTCGGTATCTCGTTTGACATCTATAGTCGCACGACCAGCTCCATCCACAATAAGTTTGCCTCCGACTTCTTCCGCAAGCTCTATGACGACGGCAAGCTGGAGGAGATCACCGAGGAGCAGTATTGCGACGAGGTGACGGGCGAGTTTCTGACCGACCGCAACATCGTCGGCACCTGCCCCCGCTGTGGTGCTGAGGGCGCCTACGGCGACCAGTGTGAGAAGTGTGGCGCCACGCTCTCTCCCGAGGAACTCATCAACCCGACCAACAAGAACAACCCCGGACACGGACTGGTGAAGCGGCCCACGAAAAACTGGTATTTGCCGCTCAACCAATATCAGCAATGGCTGAAGGAGTGGATCCTCAATGGCCACAAGGAGTGGCGCTCCAACGTCTATGGACAGTGTAAGTCGTGGCTCGACATGGACCTGCAGCCCCGCGCCATGACACGCGACCTCGACTGGGGTATCCCCGTGCCCGTGGAGGGTGCCGAGGGTAAGGTGCTCTACGTATGGTTTGACGCCCCCATCGGCTATATCTCCAACACCAAGGAGCTTTGCGACGCCGACCCCGCGCGCTGGGGATCGTGGGAGAAATGGTGGCAAGACCCGGAGACGCGCCTCGTCCACTTCATCGGCAAGGACAATATCGTCTTCCACTGTCTGATCTTCCCCACCATGCTCAAGGCCCACGGAGGCTATATCCTGCCCGACAACGTGCCCTCCAACGAGTTCCTCAATTTGGAGAACGACAAGATCTCTACGTCGCGCAACTGGGCCGTCTGGCTCCATGAGTATCTGGTCGATTTCCCGGGCAAGCAGGACGTGCTGCGCTATGTGCTCACGGCCAATGCCCCCGAGACGAAGGACAACAACTTCACGTGGAAGGATTTTCAGGAGCGCAACAACTCGGAGCTGGTGGCTATCTATGGCAACTTCGTCAACCGCGCCCTGCAGCTCACGAAGAAATACTGGAACGGCGTGGTGCCCACACCGGGAGATTTCCTCGATGTCGATCGCAAGGCCGTGGAGGAATTCAAGGACGTGAAGGACAAGATGGAACAGCTCCTTGACGGATTCCACTTCCGTGAGGCGCAGAAGGAGGCTATGAACCTCGCCCGCATTGGCAATCGCTACATCACGGAGTGTGAGCCCTGGAAGGTGTGGAAGACGGATCCCGACCGTGTGAAGACGGTGCTCTACCTCTCGCTGCAGCTCGTTGCCAACCTCAGCATCGCCTTTGAGCCTTTCCTGCCGTTCTCCAGCAAGGACCTGCGCGCAATGCTCCGTCTCGACAGTTTCGACTGGAAGGACCTGGGCAGCACGGAACTGCTGAAGCCGGGCCATCAGTTGCCCGAGCCGCACCTGCTCTTCGAGAAGATCGAGGACGAGGTCATCCAGAAGCAACTCGACAAGCTCGCTGCCACGAAGAAGGCCAACGAGGCCGAGAAGGCTGCTGCCGACTACAAGGCGGCACCGATCAAGCCGAACGTCGATTTCAGCGAGTGGGAGAAGCTCGACATCCGTGTGGGTCACGTCAAGGACTGCCACCCGGTGAAGAAAAGCAACAAGCTCCTGCAGTTTACCATCGACGACGGATCGGGTACGGACCGCACCATCCTCTCGGGTATCGCCAAGTACTATAAGCCCGAGGAGCTGATCGGCAAGGACGTGCTCTTCATCGCCAACCTCGCTCCCCGCAAAATGATGGGCATCGAGAGTTGTGGCATGATCCTCTCTGCCCTCGACTTCGATGGAAGCCTCGCCGTCACCTCCCTCCTGCGTGGGGTGAAGCCCGGCAGCCAGGTGGGATAAGATAATAGCAAACCATCTATCGCCCCATACGACAAAGGCCATCGTAACAGACCTTTGTGGTATGGGGCGTTTGTTGGTTAGCCCGGAACCGAGAAATAGGGCGGCGCTGTGTCAATACTGTCTGCAGATTAAGGAAAACAATCAAAGCAAGAAATAAGATTGTTTTCGGTAAGGTGAACCCTAAATATGGAATGAACTTCTTTTTTATGGGCTCGGATAAAAAAAAAGCTTGCAAATTTTGTGAATATTCGCTTAAATTATTAACTTTGCAGCCGAGGACAATCTATATACATTCAACTAAGATTCAGAAAACAGTATCTAAAGGAATTGTATGTTGATGACAAAGCTCATGACAAGCGGCATCGTTGTCAACCTTCATAGTCAAGATTCATCGCAAGATCATAGAATTGATGGTGAGTCAAGAAGGGGTTCTAGGACTAGCAAAATAATGACTGCTGTATTATGAGTATTTTCGTGGTAACAAAGATGGTCTTTTGTCGATAAGAGTAAATGACCAATATAAACAGATCTTGAGGAGTTTGTCAAAGATAAGAATATAATTTCTTCTGCGATATAACCCCGTAAAGTTATCAATATAAATCAAAACAAGGAGGAAAAAATGGTAAAAGACAAGGGAGCAATAGCCAATGAACTTAAGCCGTTTGAGCCAACGCACCCAGGTGAAGTCCTAAAGGACGAGATAGATTGTCGTGGGATATCCCAAAGGCAACTAGCTCACGAAATCGGCGTGTCCAGTTCTTTACTCAACGAAGTGTTGAACGGCGAAAGAGCCTTGAACACGCAATTGGCTCTTCTGTTGTCCGCAGCACTCGATATAGATGCGGAACCCCTGCTAAGATTGCAAGCTAAATATGACATGCTGACCGGCCATAAAACACCATCGTTCATCCAACGTCTTAATATTTATTCGTCTTAAAATTATGAAAAAATCAATTACTTTCTGGTCTTCTTGTTTGTGATTATCGCATCGCTGAAGGCCAACGCCTTCAACATTACTGTTAATGTTGATGATGCGTCTAGAGTTACAGTGTATTTGGGCTCGTCCAAGCTGGCATTGTCGAATGGAGACAATGCGTTCGATGTGAAGACCGGCGACCGTCTCTACTTCTCCGCTAACACAGGCTATGTGTTGAAGTCGGTGATGAACGGTAGCACGGCCGAAACCATCAGCTCGCTGACGAGCTGCATAATCGGTCTCGACGAGGCCACCCATACAGACGCAAAATGGGTAGTGACAACCAGTCCGCTCGATGACGTGCGTACGGCAACGTGCAAGGTAATAGTGGACGATGCCTCCAAAGTGACCCTCGGACTGTCGGGAACATATACTACGGTTGCCCTCGTGACAGGCGAGAACAATGTGAAATTCGTTCCTGATGTGGAATCTCCGTTTGCCATTTCTGCCAAGGAGTCTTCCGCAACTCTCTACAGTGTGAAGAAGAACTCCGAGCCTGTCTCGCCGTCGTATGGCACCTATAGAGTAGATGTGGCAGACGGCGACATCATCGAGATCCAGGCTAGCTTCCCGGATGAGGACTACAGCGTGAAGTTCAATCTCAGCGAGAAGGCAGCGGGCTTTATAACCAAAGTCCAGGTGAACGGCACAGAAGTGGAAAACTACATGGACGACATCTTCACGGTGAAGGCTGGTTCGCAGGTTGACGTGGAGGGCAATACAAACGATTACACGCTTGAATCCTTCAAGGTGAATGGTAGCAGCGTGGATTTCTACGGTAGCTACAGCTTCATGGTAACAGGGCCTACCACGGTGGACATAGTGGCACGCAAGTTAGGCAATCTCAGTGCGATATTGGACATCGACGACGCATCTCATGTGGAAGTATATAAAGGCTATTCCTATTACGGTAACAACGTAGAGGTGGTAACGGGTAAAAACACCATCGAGGTGCCCGAGTCTGCACCGATCATCGCCGTAAAGGCAAAGGATGGTTATGCACTCGTGAGCGTGAGCGACGGAACGACAGACTACGTGGACCGGGACGGCAACAGCGAGGTGAACGTGAAAGTGACAGACGGCATGATGGTGACAGTGAAAACCACAGAACTAGTTCGCGACAAGACTGTGATGTTCTATGTTGACGATGCTGAAAGGCCATCGAAAATTTTCCTAAAGCGTAAGGACTATACCATGATAGACCTGGCTACGGGCTATACTTCGGTGGCGTACTATGCTGGCGACCTTCCGCTGACTGCTGCTTTTTATGGCGTGACAAGCATGTGCCTCTACAAAAACGATGAACTCGTTTCGCCCGATTATGATGGCTCAACCACCTATACATTGACCCCAGAGGACATGGACGTGTTGAAGGTGTTCTTCACCAAAACACCTTCAAATGTGCTGACAAATATCAAGGTGACAGGCAATGCCGAGGAACTGGTTGTGCTGAAAGACAGAATCGTACCTGTAACGGATTTCTCACAGTCGATCATGGCACTCGAAGACACAGAAATCTCGTTTAGAGCGAGCGGTGCATCAAAGATCAAATCGCTCAAATACGGTATGAATGCCGTTGAACCACAGGAGGATGGTACATACCGTGTGGTGCTCACAGTTGATAGCGACATCAATGTGGAAGTAGGCGTAGCCTCGGGCATCGAGAACGTGATGCCTTCAGACGAGGAGGCAAATGACGTTTATACGATGGACGGTATTTTGGTAATGAAGAATGCCTCGCGCAGTCAGATTGACGGATTGGCAAAGGGCATGTATATCATCAATGGCAAGAAATTGATACGTTGAAAAGAATATGAAAAGACAGATTTTTTTTGCGGGACTAGCATTGTGCTCCCTCGCCTTGGGCGCACAAGCCATATCCCCTGACGATGCGCAGGTGTGTGTCGTCATGAAGGACTGGAGTACGAAGAACTACAAGATCAGTGATCTGAAGAGGATCGTATTCCATGAGTCAGAATTAGGCATCATCGACCGTAGTGACAATGAGACCAAGTCGGCATATTCCGATGTGCGGAAGCTCTGGTTCATCGCGGACCCAACTGGAGTTAAGAGCGCCACGGCGAAGCACCTCACTGTGGCATACAGAGACGGGGTCATCTATGTGGACGGTTGGACGGAAGGTAAAACCGACGTGATTTTTTATGATCTAAGTGGAAACATGCATGGCAGGATCAGCGCATGGAACGGCGGACAGATAAACGTCAGCCACCTGCCCAAAGGCATGTATATTCTGAAAATCAAGGGTTATTCAATGAAATTCATCGTAAAATAAAAACAAGGGAAAGAAATGAAAATACGTTATTATATCATTGCGTTTATCGCATTGTTCATGTGCAACACGGCAGTTTTTGCGCAGGAGCGCAATCCGAACAGAATGGTCTTCCACAAGGGCGATAAGATTCTGAAGACCTATTCAGTGGGCGAGCTTGACGACATCACCTTCGACTATGTGGAGAACAAGGAAGTGGAAATATCTATATTGAATGTGGGTAACAATAGCTGCAAGGTGAAGTTTACTATGCCGGACAACTGCACGTCATATCTTGTTGGAGCGATACCGGCCGATTCCAATGAGGACCTTGTGGAATATATCCAAAAAAATGCTTCGGGGAACTTTACGGAGAGCACAGAATTTGAGTTCAACAACCTGAAGTCGGGAATTGATTATTATATTATGGCGTTGCCATTCGATAAGTATGGATTGTCCACTGTGCTTTCAAAGCAGATGGTAAAGACCAGTTCGCTTGAATACAAGAATGAAACGTCGAATTTCTTCGATGTGGATTATTGGGGAGACTATGCCTCTCTTGGCTATCAGAACTTCGTAATCCGTCTGGGTGATTGTCCGCACGATGGCATCAACCCGAGAGGTAACGGCAAGATCTATAGCTTCAGCATACACTGCAAAACAGCCGACGGCACAACCGAACCGATGCCTCTGCCTGGTACCTATACATATTATATTGATGGAAATCCCACTGACATGACAATGGATGGCCAGTGTGAGTTGGATAAGTATTCCAACTACCAGTCAGAGACCAACTATACAGGTGAGGGCATGAAGTTCAACCAGGCTACTCTTACGATAGAGAAGAATGCAGACGGTACTTACAAGGTGATAGCTAAGATACAATTGCAGAACAACGAGTGTGTAGCCGTAACATATACCGGAGTTTGCAGCGTATATAGGGACAAAACATTCAAGGGCTATACCGGACCAAACCTTGACAGAGATCTCGAGTTCACTTGCGATTATGCCTCTCCATACGACCTTGACGGTGTCTGTTTCGAAATAATGGATGGCGGCAATCCTTATGCAGAGGGAGCTTCATGGTACAAGCGCAACCGCATCATGATTTTCATGGAAGATGATGGTCATGGCAAACCGCGCGTGGGTACATTCCCTGTGACAGAAGATGGCGCAAACGGCACTGTGGCTAAGGGCTACTATAAGATTATGGGTGCTGGAGTATATGGCCAGGTAGGTACATGTTATCAGTATTTGGACAATCCAGCTGTTATGGCAACATTTGGCTTCGTGTCGAGCGGTTCTGTCACAATCAGCAAGGATGAGGCGACAGGAGATTATACAATCTCTACAGACTTCGTTACAGACAAGGGCAAGTCTATCAAGGCCACATACACTGGTCCGTTCATCAGCAATGGAAAGGCTGCACCACGCAAGCAGCGTGAGGCTCGTATCAGTCCACTCAACAAATAGAACCCCGTTGGGACACAGACAATACCGACCGACAGTTTATAGTTGGAACGTATTAATAGCGTTATGGTAATTAGAATCTCATCCTGTGATCAAGGGTGAGATTCTTTTGTTAGTATGCTCGGCACGAGTATTGTCTAACGGGTGCAAGTCCCAAGTAAGCCCTAATAGCGGAAATTACATAGCCAAAGGCAAGGGTGTCCATCGTGAGTTGGAATCTGAAAGAAACCGGCGGCAAATGCCTTTTATGATTAGCATTTACCTCCTACCCGATTGTTTCCAATACGGCCTGCTGAATTAGGAAAACAACTAGAACAACTTTTACAACAAGTGACAACGCTTCGCGGGGATTGCCTCTTCGAGGCCCAAGCAGACCAAAGGTTGCTTGTAGCGAAACAACAATATACAACGCTTTGCCAGGACAATCAGCAGGAATAGATATAGCCCTGACTATAACACAACTTCATGTGTCATTACAAATATCGGATGAACCAAAAACCAAGGAGGTAGTGCGGTTGCTACTCCCCGCCGATGGTGAGCGTCTGGTCGCAATAGTCCGTGACGGCCATTCTGTGGGTGACGAAGATGATGGTCTTGTCCGAGTCTTTGAGGACGTTGGCCAGGAGCTGTCGCTCCGTTTCGGGGTCGAGGGCCGAGGTAGCCTCATCGAAGAGCATGATGCTACGGTTGCGGAGCAAGGCACGGGCGATGGCGATGCGCTGCGCCTGTCCTTCGCTTAGTCCGCCACCCTGTTCGGTGCACGCCGTGTTGAGGCCGTCGGGCAGGTCGAAGACGAAGTCGGCACAAGCCTTGCGTAGCGCCTCCACCATCTCCTCGTCCGTGGCATTGAGTTTGCCCAGGCGCAGGTTGTCGCGTATGGATCCGCTCAGCAGCGTGTTGCCCTGTGGTACATAGGCCAGGTTGCAGCGTGTGCGGGGCGAGAGTTGGCGCACGCGCTTGTCGTCATAAAGGTCTATACGCCCGTCCTTGGGCGAGAGCAGGGCGAGCAGCAGGCGGACGAGCGTTGTCTTGCCCGCTCCCGTCGGACCGAGGATGGCCGTGCAAGATCCCGGGCGGAAGTCGAAGGACAGGTGGTCGATGACATTCTCCGTGCCGTCGTCGTAGCAATAGGTTGCCTCCCGGAGGCGGATGCCACAGGGGGAATCCATCCACAGAGGAGCTCCCTGTTCTTCCGTCGGGTCCTCCTCCAGTTCCATCAGTCGCTCCGCTGCCGTCATCACGCCGACGAAAGCCGGGACGAGACGCGTCAGCTGGCGGGCAGGCGACTGGATGCGCGCCACCAGTTGTAGGAAAGCCGTCATGCCACCAAAGGTCAGCGATCCCGCCGACATGCGTATCGCAGCCCAGGCGAAGGCCACCAGGTAGCAGAGGGAAAAGCCCAAGTTGAGGATGAGATTGGAGAGGACGGAGAACTTCGTGCGGCGCACGACATTCTGCCGCAGTTTGCGCTGCTCGTCCTCCAGCCTATCGACCGCATGGTCGGTGTCTTCAAGCGTCTTGATGAGCGTCTGGTGCTGGATGGTCTCCTGCAGGACGCTCTGCACGACCGAGTCGCTCTTGCGCACCTCGCGTGTCAGTCGGCGCATCTGCCGCATGTAGATTTTGCTGAAGAGAGCGAAGAGCGGAATGGCCAGGACGATGATGATTGCCAGGCGCCAGTCCATCTGCAGCAGGTAGAAGAACGCACCACAGAAGAGCAGCACCTTGCTGAGCGTGTCGGGGATGGTCTCGGTGAGAAATGAGACCACTTGCGTCACGTCCGTCTCCAGGCGGTTGAGCACGTCGCCAGAATGGCGTCGCCCCTTGCCGCGCCAGGTGGAACGCAGGATGCGGTCGAGCATCTGCTGCTGCATGCGGTTCTGCGCGCGAATGCCCAGCAGGTTGCGCACCCAGACCGAGGCGATGCTCAGCGCAAACCCCATCAGGACGAAGGATGCCATCACGGCCACCGAAGCGAGGATGCTGCCCTCTGCGGCATGAGAGGCCACGTCGATGGCGTGCTGAATGGCCCAAACCGACCCGAGCGATACCGCTACGTCGCCCAGTCCGATGAGGGCGTTGAAGAGCGCCTGGCGACGGTTGCCACGCCAGGCATGCCAAAGCCACCGAGCGATCATCGTCGCTGGATACTGACGGTTGGCCTCTTGCAGCTTGCCGCCGGAGAGTCGGTCGAGGACTCTCGCTATTTTCCCCGTTATACTCATGGTGCTATCGGATATGTGATTTTTGCGCCCCCTGCTTTATTGTCTTGGGTCAGCCCCCCACATCAGTTTTTCGCGTAGGGTACTGAAGTAGGTGATATCTCCCCGCACGACCATCTTCGCCTCGTAGGGCGCGCGGCGGATGGTCATCACCGTCCCCTCGTGGAGTTTGGTCGCCTCGCCATCGATGGCGATCATGAAGTTGTGGCTCCGGCTCTTCACCTCCAGGCGTATCTCGCTGGTGTCGGGGAGCACGATGGGGCGTGTGCTCATGCTGTGGGGAGCCACTGGCGTGAGTGTCAGTACCTTCGACTGTGGCACGACGATCGGTCCGCCATTGCTCAGCGAGTAGGCCGTGGATCCTGTCGGCGTGCTTACGACGAGGCCGTCGGCCTGGTAGGTGTTGAGATACTGCCCGTCCACGGAGGCGCGGACCGTGATCATCGCGGCAAAATCGCGCTTGAAGAGCGAGATGTCGTTGAGCGCATAGGGATAGATGCCGAGCGGCTCCCCCTCCGTCTCGATGCCGATGACCGACCGCGAGTCGATGCGATAGCGCCCCTGGTAGATGTCCTCCACGGCCGTGGCAAACTCCTCGGGCAGCACGCTGGCCAGAAAGCCGAGCCGCCCCATGTTGATGCCGAGCATCGGGATCTGCTTCTCGCCGACACGACACGCCGCCTTGAGCACCGTGCCGTCACCACCCAGGGAGAGGGCGAAGTCGGCCTCGAAGTCACGCCCATCGATCAGCTCGTCGATATCCAGCCGGTAGCGGAGGATCTTCGAGAGTTGCCGGGCGAACTGCCGCTCCATCAAAATCGTGGCCCCATGCTGGCGCAGGACGCTCAGTATCGAACCGATGCGGGCGGTGTCGCGCGCCTTGTAAGTGTTGCCAAAAATGGCAAAACGTAGCCTTTGCTCCGTCATAATTGGTCGATTAATCATTCTTTTCGCTGCTTTTATACGCCGTTTCAAAAGGTTTTCGTATATTTGCAGTTGGAAATTTTCCGCAAAAATAATTATTTTAAACGAGAAACAAGACTTTAAAGCAGAATATTATGGCAAAAGTGTATGAATTTCTGGCCGACGGCTTTGAGGAGATCGAGGCGCTGGCGCCTGTAGATGTCCTTCGCAGGGGTGGTGTGGAGACAGTGATGGTGAGCATCATGGGCCGTCGCGAGGTCGTTTCCGCCCATGGTGTGACGGTCGTCGCTGACCTGATGATCGAAGAGGCTGGCGACTTCTCGGATGCTGACATGCTCCTGCTCCCTGGCGGAATGCCCGGCAGCACCAACCTGCGTGACCACCAAGGGGTGATAGCGGCCCTTCAGCGTCAAGCACAGGCCGGGAAGCGCGTCGGAGCCATCTGTGCCGCTCCCCTTGTCCTGGCCCATGCTGGCCTGTTGCATGGTCGGCGTGCCACGATCTATCCCGGCATGGCTGCCCACCTCGGCGACGCTATCTACGAGGAGAAGTTGGTCGTGGAGGACGGACTGATCACCACGGCTGAGGGACCTGCCGCCGTGCTGCCCTATAGCTATCGTCTCGTCTCCTACTTCCGTGGCGATGAGGCTGCGCAGAGCATTGCCAAGGGAATGGTGTATGACCGTTTGCTTCGCGAGGGATGAAACGTTATGTCGTGATCGTGGCTGGTGGAAAGGGCACGCGTATGGGGGCGGACGTGCCCAAGCAGTTTCTGCCCATCGGCGGACGCCCCGTCCTCATGCGGACGCTGGAGCGTTTTCATGCGTTTGATCCCGAGATGCATCTCGTTGTCGTCCTCCCTGCCGATCAGCAGGACTACTGGCGGGCGCTGTGCGAACGCTATCAGTTTGACTTGCCCCATGCCTTGGCTACGGGGGGTGCCACCCGTTTCGACTCTTCGCGCCATGGACTGGCTCTGGTCCCCGACGACGAGGCCGCCCTGGTAGCCGTCCATGATGGCGCACGCCCCTTTGTCTCCATCGAGACGATCGGCCGCTGCTTTGCCAAGGCAGAAGAGGTGGGAGGTGCCGTCCCCGTCCTTCCCGTCACGGACACGCTCCGTCGCAGAACAGAAGGGGAGGGGAGCGAGACCGTAGATCGGAGTCGCTACTATCGTGTGCAGACCCCGCAGGTCTTCGACGTGCGCCTCCTGAAGGAAGCCTATGCCCAACCCTACCGTCCGGAATATACCGACGACGCCAGCGTCTATGAGTATTCAGGCGCCCATCGGGTGGCCCTCGTCGAAGGCAATGTCGAGAACATCAAGCTCACCACGCCCTTCGACCTGCTGGTGGGCGAGGCTTTGGCCCATGAGGCGTCGGCAGAGTAGCCATGCCGCATGGGATAACCTATTAAGATAAAAGAAGAAATGAACCTACTCGAACAAGACATCATGTACCTCCCCGGGGTTGGGCCGCGTCGCAAGGACCTGCTCAACAACGAACTGGGTGTGGCTACCTATGGTGACTTGCTGGAGTATTTTCCTTATAAGTATGTCGATCGGACGAAGATCTATCGCATCTCCGAACTCACGGGCGACATGCCCTTCGTCCAGGTCAAAGGTCATATCCTTAGTTTTGAGAGCCACGAACTGTCGCCGAGGAAGAAACGGCTCGTGGCCCATTTCACGGACGGGACGACCATCTGCGACTTGGTGTGGTTCAACGGGGTGTCGTATGCTGCCAAGACCTATCTGATAGGAAAGGAGTATGTCGTCTTTGGCAAACCGGGGGTCTATAACGGGCGCATCCAGTTTACGCATCCCGACCTTGACGATGCCTCGCAGTTGCAACTCAACGATATGGGAATGCAGCCCTACTATGTCACTACCGAGCGCATGAAGAAAGCAGGGGTGACGAGCCGGAGCGTGGAGAAACTCACCAAGACCCTGATCGGAAAGTTGTCCCAACCGCTACCCGAGACGCTGCCACCCTATATCACGGGACCGCTGCACCTTATCTCCCGCGATGAGGCCCTGCGCAAGATCCACTATCCCAAGACCGTGGAGGACACCCAGCGGGCACGCCTCCGACTGAAGTTTGAGGAACTCTTCTACGTCCAGCTCAATATCCTCCGCTATGCTTCCGACCACCGCCGCAAGTATCGGGGCTATGTCTTCGGAAAGATTGGCGACCGCTTCAATGGTTTCTATGCCCACCACCTGCCCTTTGCGCTGACCAATGCGCAGAAGCGGGTGATGCACGAGATACGCGAGGACGTGCGGTCGGGACGCCAGATGAACCGACTCCTGCAGGGAGATGTGGGGTCGGGCAAGACGCTGGTGGCGCTCATGGCCATGCTGATAGCCTTGGACAACGGATTCCAGGCCTGCATCATGGCGCCGACGGAGATCCTGGCCGAGCAGCATCTGCAGACCATCCAGGCGTTTCTGCAGGGGATGGAGGTGCGCTGTGAGCTACTGACGGGCATCGTCAAGGGAAAGCAGCGCAAGGCCGTACTGGAGGGTCTGGCCGATGGGAGTGTGGATATCCTCGTGGGTACGCATGCTGTCATCGAGGAGACGGTGCAGTTTTGTCGCCTGGGCCTTGCCGTCGTTGACGAGCAGCATCGCTTTGGTGTGGCGCAGCGGGCGAAGTTGTGGGCGAAGAGTAGCAATCCGCCTCATATCCTCGTGATGACGGCCACGCCGATACCGCGCACACTGGCCATGACGATCTATGGAGACCTCGACGTGAGCGTCATCGACGAGCTGCCGCCGGGACGCAAGCCCATCGTTACCCTACATAAATATGACAACCAGCTCACCTCGCTCTACCAAGGGATCCGCAAGCAGATCCAGCAGGGACGCCAGGCCTATATCGTCTTCCCCGTCATCAAGGAGAGCGAGAAGAAGGACCTGAAAGACTTGGAGAGTGGTTTCGAGGCGCTGAAGGAGGTGTTTCCCGACCTTCGGCTGAGTAAGGTGCACGGCAAAATGAAGTCGAAGGAAAAAGAGGAGGAGATGCGACGCTTCGTTAGTGGCGAGACGCAGATCCTGGTGGCCACTACGGTGATAGAGGTGGGGGTCAACGTGCCCAACGCTTCGGTGATGGTGATCCTCGACGCCCAACGCTTCGGCCTCTCCCAGCTCCATCAGCTCCGCGGGCGCGTGGGACGAGGCGCAAAGCAAAGTTTTTGCATCTTGGTGACGAAGTATGAGCTCTCGCGAGAGACGCGGAAGCGCATCGACATCATGTGTGAGACCAACGACGGGTTTGAGATAGCGGAGGCCGACCTCAAACTGCGTGGCCCGGGCGACCTGGAGGGAACGCAGCAGAGTGGCATGGCCTTCGACCTCAAGATAGCTGATATCGCGCGGGATGGACAACTGGTGCAGATGGCGCGGGAGCAGGCGCAAAAGATCATTGATGCCGACCCCACCTGTGACCGGCCAGAATATGCCATGTTGTGGGAAAGGCTGCGGGCGCTGAGGAAGACCAACGTCAACTGGGCGGCTATTTCGTGACCCCTTTTCAAGGGGACTGGGGGTGGAAAAAGAATGGTTTTTGGAATATTAAAAACTGTTCATGACCTACTTTTGACTGTTAAAAACTTTATAAAATCGGTTTCCGCCGTAACCTTTTTGAAATCTTTTTGTTACCTTTGCAATCGTGCTTTTGAGTTTTAGAGAAGGCATTTCTCGCCTTCCCTTGTCTTTTTGGAATAGAACTTCGTCTTTTCCTTGCACAATCATTACAGAATAATGACAAAAATAGAAAATGAATTTTAGAAAGATAGTACGGACATTCGCAATAGCAACAGTCATGGCATTCTCCTGCCATAACGCATCGGCTCAAGACCTGCTTGCTCGTCAAGCACCCGTCGATCGCCGTGCGGCAAGTGTTGACACAATGGTTTTCAACCGTTTGAGAATGAAAGAGAATGCACAGATGCCAGCAAGCGACTTGTACGACACGTGGAGCAACTCCCGCGTACACTTCTCGGGTGTCCTCCCCGATGAATACCGTATCGATCTCCGAGGCTTCCACATGCCGACGCCCAGTCGTGTCGTCACCAGTAATTTTGGTCGCCGTTGGGGTCGTGCTCACCAAGGTCTTGATATCAAAGTCTATATCGGCGACACCATCCGTGCCGCATGGTCGGGCAAGGTGCGCGTTGTGAAGTATGACGCCCGCGGCTATGGCAAATATGTCGTGATCCGTCACCCGAATGGTCTGGAGACCTACTACGGCCACATGTCTAAGCAGCTCGTCAGCGCCAACGAATATGTCAAGGCTGGTCAGCCTATCGGCCTGGGTGGCAACACGGGACGTTCCACGGGTTCTCACCTCCACTTTGAGACCCGCCTTTGCGGACACGCCTTGAATCCCGCGCTTTTCTTCGACTTCCCCAACCAGGATATCACGGGCGACTTCTACGCCTATCATAAGAGCAATGCCGCCAGCGAGTCGGCTCGCGCTACTGCACTCCGTGGTACGGCCTCCAGCCGTGGCTATAGCCGCGAGAACATCCAGGGAGATGGCAAGGGCGCCAGCTACAACAGCCGCCGTGGGGTAGAGGCAGAGCGCCAGCCTGCCCATGAGACCTCCTTCAGGGAGACGCGCCAGGCCCGTCCTGCCGCTACGGGAGAGATCCAGTATCACAAGGTACAGCGTGGCGAGACGCTTCAGTCGATTGCCACGGCTTGCGGAACGAGCGTTGAGCTGCTCTGTAAACTCAACGGCATCGGTCCCTATACCCGCGTAAGCCCGGGCGACCTGCTGAAGTATCAGGCCAACTGATACGTCCCTGATCTCACCATAATCTAATCTCTAATAGAATCTTCCTTGCGGGCCTGCTGACAAAAGGCCGCTTTTGATAGCCCTGCAAGTTTCACGAATAGCACATCCCCTTCTCTTTGATATCTGTAAAGAGAGGGGGATGTGTCTTTTTTTATGGTTCGTCCGAAATGAAATGGTGATTTGTTGGTGTTGTTTTCAATAGGACCGGCTGAATTGGGAAAACAACCAAAACGTCCAATACAACATATTACAACGCTACCCTTGCGCGTACCTTTCTATTATATGTTTTTCCTTTATGACTATTCTTCGGTTTTGCCCTCGGTCTTATCCTCGGTCTTATCCTCGGTCTTGTCTGCGACCTTGTCCTCGGCCTTTTCTACCGCCTTGTCCTCGCTTTTGCTCTCGGCTTCAACCTCCACTTTTTCTTCGATATTTTCCTCTATCTTCTCTTCGATATTTTCCTCTACCTTTTCTTCTGCCGTGGCCTTTGGGCGGTTGAGGCGCATGCGGATCATCTCTTGGGTGGCAGAGATCTGGTTGGTGGCATGGCGGTATGCGCTCCGGATCTGGTAGTTATAGACCAGGCAGGTGGTGAGCATATAGAAGACCACTTGTGCCCACAGGGCGTAATACTCCACCTGGATGTCCTGGATGGTTGCCCCCATCGCGTTCATGCGGACGAAGCCGCGTATGCCGAAGGTGGAGGGGATGAGCCAGCCGATCGTCTGCCATGCGCCAGGAATGCCCTCCTTGGGCCAGCTGACGCCACTGAGGAAGAGGAAGGGAACGGAGGTGAAGACCACCAGTAGCATGATGTTCTCCCTGTAGCGGACCACACACGAGATGGTCATGCCAAAGAAGATCGTGGCGAGCAGGAAGGGGACGATGAACGCCAGGTAGTCGGAGAAATGGAGCAACTGCGTGAGGTGGAACATCCTGGGCACGCCCAGCAGGACGTAGCAGGCGAGCACCATGTAGATCATGAAGTAGCACATCGACTTGCCACAGACGATACGGAAGATGCCGTTGTAGTGGCGGCTGACGGGCACGAGGTCGCGGTAGCGGTTGTTCTCTCGTGCCGTACCGGCAGAGAGCCCGATGCCCAGCAGGAGTGTCTGCTGGAGGATCAGGACGAGCACGCCCGGCAATAGGAAGTTGCCATAGCCCCCTGTGGGGTTGAAGATCTGTACCGCATCGCAGACCAAGGGCTCGGTATTGATCTCCTCGTCACGTTCCGTGGTGCTCATCGACTTGGGCTTCTGTATCTCGCTATTGATCTCTGTCGCCACGGTCTGGGCAGTTTGATAGATGGCCTTGTAGGTCAGCATCATGCTCATGTCGCAATAGACACTCAGGTGTGACTGTTCGCCACGCCCTATCTTTTGTTCGAAGTCGGAGGGGATGTAGAGCACACCATTGGCAGCCTCCTTGCCAATGAGGTCATGTGCTTCCTGCAGGTTGTTGCAGTAGTAGGCCACGCGCACGTCGGGTGAGGCGTCGACCCGTCGGAGCAGTTCGCGGGAGAGCTGCGAGTGGGAGTTGTCCACGACGGCTACGGGCACATCGTGTACCCTTTCGTTGTTGTAGATCCACGAGTAGAGGATCGGATAGCCCAAGGGGACGAGGATGAAGAAGATGAGGACGCCTTCGTCCTTGAAGGTGTTCTTCATCTCCAGCCACCAGATATAGCAGGTGTCATGGATGGATTCGGACATCGCATGGAGGATTCCTTTGATTCTTTTCATGCCTTTAGGGTATGTAAACGTATTCGAGCATGGCCTTCTTCGTGCGGTACATCGTCAGCAACGGGAGCAGGGCGAACAGCACCAGGGCCGCTATGTTGACGTAGCCGTCGGCGAGCGGGAAGCCCTTGAAGATGTTGAGCTGGTAGATCATCCAGTAGTGGCGAAGCGGGAAGAGGTAGGAGAGACCCTGTATGATGGGGTCCATGGCGGCGACGGGGAAGGTGGCGCCGCAGACGCTCACCCCGAGCACGCCCCAAAGCGAACTGATACTCATCGACATGCGCAGGGAGGGCATCAGTCCGAAGATGAAGATGCCGAAGCCTTCGCTCGCCAACACCATCAGGAGCGTGAGCAGCAGGATGGAGGACAGGCCGCCAGGGTGGGGGAAGTCGAGATGGCCGAAAATATAGATCATATAGCCGAGGAAGACCGTGGTGAAGATCAGAAACTGTGGGAGAAACTTTCCCGCCAGGGCCACGACGATATTATAACCCGAGAGGCGCATCCAGTCTCGCCCCCGCCCGAACTTCAATTCCGTACCGATGGAATAGACGGTAATGAGGAATATGAAGATGCCAAAGATGCCCGGCACCATGATGCTGGAGAGGTAGATGTTGTAGTTGGACCACGGATTGCCGGTCATGTGGAGGTCGATGGTGATGGGCTGCAGAAAACTCATGATCTCCTCGCCCGACTTGCCCAGCATCTGGAGTTTCGCCTGGCCTACCGAGGCAGCCCCGAGGGCCGTGATCGTCTTGAGGTCGCGAAAGACCAGGTTGCCGGGGAGCATCATGGCCGCACTATAATAGAACGAGACGTGCGGCTGCTTGGAGGCCAGCAAGTCGGCTGTCATGCCGTCGGGAAAGAGGATGAAACCATAGATCTCGCCCCGTTGGATGGCCTTGCGCGCGTCCGCTACGCTGGGGTAATAGTCCTTGACCTGGGTCGTCTGGAAACTGTTGAGGCGGCGCACCATGGCCCTTGTCACCTCCGACCGGTCTTGGTCCACCACGCCCACGGGCAACTTTGCAGGTTGCCCCTCGTCGAGGATGGAGGTGAAAAAAAACGTCACCACGATAGGGAACACCACCATGCAGAACAGGTAGATCGGATTGCGGGCTATCTGTCCGCATTCCCGTGCCGCTACGCGCAGCGTCCGCATCAGTATCTCGCCCGGTTTCATGCTTGCTTGCGATATGGAGTAATGGTCGTTATGCTTCTATATTCTGTTATGTGTCGAGGAAGGATCCTGTGTCGAGGAAGAGTCCTATGCCGGATGCCTTCGGGATGCCTTCGGGAAGACTATCGCTTGAGGATGATGGACATGCCCGGACGCAGACCGTCGATCTTCGTCTCGGGGCGCGCCTTCACCTCGAAGGTCTTCAGGTCATACTGGCCCGTGGTCTTGGTGGCCTTCCATACGGCATAGGACCCCTGGTCCTTGATGGCATAGACCCGCATCTTGATCTGCTTGTCGAAGGCAGGGACGTAGGCAGAGAATGTGTCGCCGACCTTGAGACCTTTCAGCTGGTCCTCGCGCACGTTGAAGGTGCCCCACATGTCGTCCATCATCTCGACGCTCATGATCGGACTGCCCAGGCCGACCAGTTCGCCTACCTTCGGATAGATGGTCGATACCTCGCCATCGTGGGTGGCTATCTGTACCGTCTCGCGCAGCACGGACTTCACGACCTTCACAGCCTCCTTGGCAGCCTGCGCCTGTTGGCGTGCCGCCCGTTTCGACTCGTCGCGCGCGCCCTCCTTGGCCAGTTCCCATTGTGCCTTGGTGGCGACACATTGTGCCTCGGCCACCTGCAAGGCCGCCTGTGCCTCGTCGCGCTTCTGGGCCGATACCACGCCCTCGTTGTAGAGTCTGTTCAGACGGCCATAGGTCTTCTCGGCCACCTCCTTGGCCGCCACGGCCTGTTGGTAGATCTGGTAGGCGCTCTCCACGGTCTGGCTACGGGTGGGCGCGGAGGTGAGGTCGCTCAGGGCCGTCGTGGCATTGGCCGTGGCCTGCGCCACCTTCTCCTGGGCGTCGATCTCGGGTATCTCGAGGATGGCGAGTGTGTCGCCCTTCTTGACATGGTCGCCCTCCTTCACTTTCAGATCGACGATGCGGCCCGGCAACTTGCAGGCCACGCGGTATTCGCTGACCTCTATCGATCCCTGGATGACCTCGGGGTCTTCTTTGAAAAGAAAGTAGCCCACGAGGCCCACGATGATGACGACGGTCGTGAAGCCCAGGATGGCGAGCAGGATGTTGTTATGCTGTGATTTTGCTGACATGATAGTATATATGAGCTGTTAAAATGATTATTTGCCGATTGTTCCCATCGCCTTGTGGAGCGAGGTCTGTGCCAGTCGCACGTCGATCTCCGCGTCCAGATGCTGTGTCTGTGCCATAAGCCATGCCGTCTGTGCGCGTTGCACGTCCGTGACGGTCATCACCCCCTCCTTGAATCCCAGGTTGGCACAACGCAGGTTCTCCTCCGCGGCTGCGAGGTTCTTGCGCGACTTCTCCAGTTTGAGCGTTGCCTCCTTCAGTTGGAAGCGACTTTGCTCCACCTGGAGGTTGATCTTGCTGCGCAGGTCGCTCAACTCCAGGTTGGCGATGGTCGTCATGGTCTTGGCCGAACGGGTGCGATACTTGCTCTCTCCCCAGTTCCAGATGGGCACCTGCATGACGATACCGATATTCCATACGCCCGCAAACTTCTGCTCAAAGCCGTTGAAGACATTCGGATTGGAGACGAGGTAGCCACCCGTGAGGGCGATGTGGGGCTTGTAGAGCGACTGGATGAGGCGCGTGTTGAGTTCGGTCATATCGACCAGGTTGGTCAGCATCCTCACCTCGGGGCGTGCGCTGAAGGTAGTGTCTGTGGCATAGGCCCCCATGCTCATGCGGTCGGGCATGGCCTGGGAGACGCCCTCGTCGGCCAGACGGAGCTCGCCATTGAGCGGAAGACCACAGAGTTCGCAGAGTGCCATCTTCACCAGGGCCACACCATCCCGTGCGCGTGTCAGCTCGAGGTCTGCCGTGTTGACCGCCACATCGACCTTCAGTCCGTCGGATCGTGTGGCCACTCCCTCTTGGATCATCTTCTGCACGTCCTGCTGGAGCTTCTCCACCAGCGACTTGTACTGTTCTGCTAGCCGCTCCTTGTTCTTGAGCGATACGGCCATCCAGTAGGCGTTGTCGACGGCGTAGAGCACGGTCTGGCGCTTGTTCTCCAAATTGTTGTGTGCCAGTTCTTCCCCCTTGGCAGCCAGATCGTTGGCCGTCTTGATGGCTCCGCCCATATAGACGGGCTGCGTCACCATGATGGCTCCGGTGTACATGTTCTTGTTATTGGTTCGGAACGCGTCGCGAACGGCTTGCCCGATATTGTTCAAGGCCTCCGTGGCGGGCGTGCCGGCTCCCGAGAGCATGTTGCCAAGTCGCTGGGCCACCTCCGGGCTGATGATGCCCTGCTGGGCCCACTCGGAGATGTTGGCCGACAGGTTGTTGCTGAGTTGCCCGATCGAGTTGTTGCCCAAGTTGCTGAGGCTCGACTTCTGCTCGCTATTGAGGAGGGACACCTCCTTGCTGAAATGCGTATAGCCCGCCAGTCCATCCACGCGGGGCAGGTATTTGGTCTTGGCCACGTTGTGGGCTTCTTCGGCCACTTCGATGGCAAGGCTCGACACTTTCAGTTGCCGATTGTTCTGCAAAGCCAGTTCGCGGCACCTTTCCAGCGAGAGAACGCCTTGTGCACACGAGCCAACCATACCGAAAAAGCAGCATGCCGTGATAAGAAATTTCTTCATAGAACTATAATGACCTGTCGTTATAACAGTTGCAAAAGTAAGTTTTTTCACCCAAAAGAGGGTATAAAAATAGATTACATTTCCTTTAAAATATAAAAATAGGAGAGAGATGAGGAAAAAACGGACAATAGATTCCCGCCAAGTCCTTTCCTCCCTTCCTATGGAATCCTATTCGACAGGGTAGAAATGGAACTGATGGTCTTCGAGGCGCATCTCCGCCAGTCCGTAGCGCACGAAGCGGGCCAGCAGGGTGATGCTGGCGCGTCGGTTGACCTGCGAGAGGCGCATCAGGCGGTTGAGCGTCTCGCCAGGGTGTTCGGCCAGGGCGCGCATCATCTGCTGGGCTGTCTCGCCATACTCCATCTGGTTGGAGGCCCGTTGCTCCTGCTGCCACATCTCCAGGTGGACGGGAGAGGCGGCAATGTTCTCATCCTTGATGCGGACGTAGGCGTGAGGGGTGCCCCCCTCGTCGATAGCTTTGATGGGCTTGCGCTGGGCCGGAGGAATGGTGGCGATGACGACCGATCGGCCCTCGACATGCAACGTGTCGAAGCGGATGGCACTCTCGGGCGTGCAATACTTGAATGCGGCTGCGTGCATCATGAAGATCTCCTCCTCGCTCTTCACGCCACTAATATGGCCGTCGTCGCGCACGCCAATGAGCAGGCGTCCGCCACGGGTGTTGGCGAAGGCCGAGACCGATCGCGCCAACTTGGCCGCCTCCTGTATCTTGTATTTGAAGTCCTGCTGGTCGTGCTCGCCTTCTTCGATGAGCTTGCGCAGGTATTGCTCGTCTGTCATCCTTTGATTCCTTAGTTGGTTTGGGCGTGCAAAGGTAGTCAATTCCACCCAAACGGCCAAACGGAGGATGGGCGAACTGCCGCCTTGCCGAAGGGTGATCAGCCTTTTTAAGCGGTTGCTTTGTGAGAATGCGGAAAATTCTTCGTACCTTTGCCCAAAAATAACGACAATATGCAACTGTATCCCAAATTGATTACCGATGCCCTGGAGAAAGTGATCTACCCGGGCACGAAGAAAAATCTCGTCGAGAGTGAAATGTTGGCCGACAGCATCCGCATCGATGGCAATAAAGTGAGTTTCACGTTGATATTCCCCCGCGATACCGACCCGTTTATGCAATCGACCATCAAGGCTGCCGAGGCTCAGATCCACTACTCCATTGGCGAGGAGGTGGAGGTGACGATCCATACGGAGTTTCGCTCCGCCAAGCGTCCCGAGCCGGGCAAGATGCTGCCCCAGGTGAAGAATGTCATTGCCGTCAGTTCGGGCAAGGGTGGTGTCGGCAAGAGCACGGTCTCTGTCAACCTCGCCATTTCCCTGGCCAAGTTGGGCTACAAGGTGGGTATCCTCGATACCGATATCTTTGGCCCCAGCCTGCCCAAGATGTTTGGCGTGGAGGGCGCTCCTATCTATAGTGTGGAGAAGGACGGTCGCCAGCTCATCGAGCCTCTGGAGAAATATGGAGTCAAATTGCTCTCCATCGGTTTCTTCGTCAATCCCGAGACGGCTACGCTCTGGCGTGGTGGCATGGCCTCCAATGCCTTGAAGCAGCTCATTGCTGATGCCGACTGGGGTGAGCTCGACTATTTCGTGCTCGATACGCCACCGGGCACCTCCGACATCCATCTCACCCTCCTTCAGTCGCTGGCCATCACGGGCGCCATCATCGTCTCGACCCCGCAGAAGGTGGCTCTCGCCGACGCACGCAAGGGTATTGACATGTACCTCAACGACAAGGTGAACGTCCCCATCCTTGGTCTGGTGGAGAACATGGCATGGTTTACGCCGAAGGAGTTGCCCGAGAACAAGTACTTCCTCTTTGGCAAGGACGGCTGCAAGAATTTGGCCAAGGAGATGGAACTGCCTTTGCTGGCCCAGATCCCTATCGTGCAGGGTATCTGTGAGAGTGGCGACGAGGGAGTGCCTGCCGCGGTCAATACCGAGTCGATTGTGGCCCAGTCCTTCCTCAGTCTGGCGCAGAGTGTCGTGACGGTAGTCAATCGTCGCAACGCCCGTCTGCCGAAGACGAAGATCGTCGAGGTCAACAACAAGTAGGGGAGGGAGTTTCCCACTACTTTCCACCCCTGCTTCTTGGGCCAAGCCGTGGTGTTTGTGCCTTGGGCTATAAGTCGTGTTGCTTGCGCTTTTGGCCATAAGCTTTTGGCTTGTTAAAAACAATGGCGCCTATGTCTTATCAATTCAATAAATAAGGAAAGGAGAAAAGATGATTCACATAGCCAATCCGATTTACGACTCCGTCTTCAAGTATCTGATGGAGGACGAGCGCGTGGCGCGTACCATTCTCTCTGCCTTGCTCAAGAAGGAGGTGGTCAGCGTGGATATGCGTCGCAACGAGTATGCCAATGTCGGTCGCAGGGACATCTCCATGTTTCGCATCGACTTTGGCGCGAAGGTGCGCGAGGCCGATGGTCGTGTCCACCTCGTCCTGATCGAGTTGCAGAAGACGTGGCTTCCCACGGAGACGCTCCGCTTCCGTCAGTATCTTGGTGCGCAATACAGCAACCAAGAAAATATGCTCAAGGAGGACCTTGCTCCCTCTCGCTATGCCATTCCTATGGTGGCGGTCTATCTCTTGGGCCATCTGGTGGGCAATATCACGGAGCCTGTCCTCTATGTGAAGCACAAGGCCTACAACTACGAAGGCCATGAGGTGACGGAGGGCATGCCCGATCCGTTTGTGGAGAGCCTGACCCACGACAGCATCATTGTGCAGATTCCCCGCCTCCATGGCCGCATCAACAACCGGCTGGACCGCGTGCTGAGTGTCTTCGATCAGACGCAGAAGGAAAAAGGCAATCCCCGCATGATCCGTCTGGACGAGACGCTCTATGCCGACGATAGCGACATGCGCCACATCCTCCATCGCCTTACCTCCGCCTCTACCGACGAGAAATTGAGGCGCGACATGGAGGTGGAGGACGAGTTTCTCTCGGTCGTCGAGGAGTATGACACGACCATCATGAAGCAGCAGGAGGAGCTCAAGACGATGGGCCATCAGTTGGCGGCTCAGGGTAGCCAGCTGGAGAAGGCAAACCGACAACTGCTGGAGCAAAGCGATAGGCTGCAAGAGCAGAATGATAAGCTGCAAGAGCAAAAGGACAAACTTCGCGCCACGGCACGTCTGTTGCGCGAAAGCGGGATGAACGTGCAGGCCATAGCCGAGGCCACGGGCTTGAGCAGCGAGGAAATAGAAAAGATCTGATGAGGCTTTGCTATAGATAGCAGGTTATGCTAAAGCAGGTTATGCAAAAGCTGGCAACGCTAAAGCAGGCAATGTAAGTGCTGACAATCTAAGATTGACAACTATCGCTTGAGGTAAAAGTGCGCGAGGAATGCGTTCCGGAGCCAACGGAAGGCTTTTCTCGCGCATTTTCTTTAATCCTTAATTTGTGCAACCCGTTGCGCAAAAACGAGGCGATTTCATCCCGTCTCTGAAACGTCCCTAAAAAAGAAAAAACGTAATTTTGAATCGAAAATAACTGACCCAAGTAATGAATATACGATTCAGCGTAGAATACCGGACTGAGTACGGGCAGGAGCTGATGCTCCATCTTTCGGAGTCTGGAAGCGGTGGTCTGAAGACTGCCGTAGAATATCGGATGCACACAGATGATGGCCAAACGTGGCATTGTGACATCCAGAAAGACTGGCCTTTGGGTACCGTTCTCTCCTATTATTATAGTGTGGAGCGTGGCGGCACGACCGAGCGCCAGGAGTGGTTGGTGGTACCCCATCGTCTGGAACTGACGGCAGGTGGCACCAGCTACCGAGTCTATGACCATTGGAGCGACCTTCCCGAGGATTCGTTCCTCTATTCCTCTGCCGTGAGCGACTGCCTCATGGAGGCCCGCCTGTCGGTGCCGCCTGTGACCCGCTTTGTGCGGACCGTCCGCATCAGGGTGCGTGCTCCCCAGCTCCGCAAAGGCCAACGGCTTTGTGTCGTCGGCCAGCAGCCCGCCCTGGGCCAATGGAAGATGGATCGTGCCGTCCCCATGACCGAGCATGCCGTGGGCGAGTGGATGGCCGATATCGACGTGTCACGCCTCTATGGCAGCCAGATGGAACTGAAGTTTGTTGCCGTGGAAGGCAACGACTTCAGTAAGAGCCTCTGGGAGTCGGGCGACAACCGTACCGTCACGTTGCCCCTGATGAGCGATGGCGAGGTGGTGGTCTATGACCTCACGGAAGTCTTCCTCCCCCTCGCTCCGCTTCGCGTGGCCGGCACGCTCGTCCCCGTCTTCTCCCTGCGCAGCAAGAGCAGTTTTGGCGTGGGCGATTTTGGCGACCTGAAGAAGATGATCGACTGGGTGGCCCTCACCCGCCAGCGCGTCTTGCAGGTGCTCCCCATCAACGATACTACCCAGACCCACACCTGGACCGACTCCTATCCTTATAGCTGCATCTCCATCTTCGCCATCCATCCACAGTACGTGGACCTGTCCGCCCTGCCCCCGTTGGCCGACAAGAAGGCGCGCATCGCCTACGAGCAGTTGCGTAGCGAACTCAACGACCTGCCGCAGATCGACTATGAGCGCGTACAGGAGGCCAAGACGGGCTACCTCCGCCTGTTGTTCGCCCAGGACGGGGAGCGCGTGATGGCAACCAAGGCCTATCGGCAGTTCTTCCAGGAGAACGAGCGTTGGCTCGTGCCCTACGCCCAGTATTGCAGCCTCCGCGACCGCTACGGATCTGCCGACTTCTCTACCTGGCCCGCCCATCACCAATGGGACGAGCACGACCGCAAGTCGCTCTCCACGCCCGGCACGAAAGCCTATGGCGAGGTGGCGTTCTTCTACTACGTCCAGTACCTCCTCTTCTCCCAGATGTCGGAGGCCCACGCCTATGCGCGCCAAAAGAACGTGATCCTCAAGGGCGATATCCCCATTGGCGTCAGCCGCTATGGTTGTGACGTATGGATGGAGCCCCGCTACTTCAACCTCAACGGCCAGGCTGGTGCGCCCCCCGACGACTTCTCCGTCAACGGGCAAAACTGGGGACTCCCCACCTACAACTGGGAGGAGATGCTCCGCGACGGATGCCAATGGTGGGTGCGTCGCTTCCAGAGCATGGCCAGTTTCTTCGACGCCTACCGTATCGACCACGTGCTCGGTTTCTTCCGTATCTGGGAGATTCCCATCCACTCCGTCCACGGTCTGCTCGGACAGTTTCAGCCCGCCCTGGCCCTGACGCGCGAGGAGATAGAGGGCTATGGCCTCCATTGGCAGGAGGAACTCTTCACCACGCCCTTCATCACCGACTGGGTCCTCGACCGGGTGTTCCATGAGAAGGCGGCCTTCGTCCGCGACCATTTCCTGGAGCGCAAGACCGACTACTATTATCGGATGAAGGAAGCCTTCGACACCCAACGCAAGGTGGAGGCCTTCTTTGCCGCCCTTGCTGCCGACGACGGCCAGCGTCGCGACTTCTTTGGCAAGGAGACGACCGTGCAGGACGCAGAAAACCTGCGCGACGGCCTCTATGCCCTGATCAGCGACGTGCTCTTCGTCCGCGACCATCGCGACCCCAACCGCTTCCATCCGCGCATTTGTGTGCAGCTCGACTTCGTCTATGAGAGCTTGTACGATAGCGACAAGGCCCTCTTCAACCGCCTCTACGACGACTATTTCTACCGTCGCAACAACCAGTACTGGTATGGCGAGGCCATGCGCAAGTTGCCCCGCCTCGTGGAGGCCACGCGGATGCTGGTCTGTGCTGAAGACCTGGGCATGGTGCCCTCCTGTGTGCCTTGGGTGCTCGACGCCCTGCGTATCCTCTCGCTCGAAGTGCAGAGCATGCCGAAGGACCCGGCCGACGAGTTTGGCCATACCGATCGTTTCCCCCATCGCTCCGTTTGCACCTTCTCCTCCCACGACATGCCCACGCTTCGCCAATGGTGGGACGAGGACTGGGACCGCACCCAGCACTATTACCAGACCATGCTCCATCGCGCGGGCGGCGCTCCCCATCCCCTCCCCGGATGGTTGGCACGCGACGTGGTCGCCAGCCAGTTGGCCTCCCCCTCCATGCTTTGCGTCCTGAGTATCCAGGACTGGATGGCCGTAGATGAGAAGTTGCGTCTGGCTGATGCCGATGCCGAGCGCATCAACATCCCGTCCAATCCCCACCACTACTGGCGCTACCGCATGCACGTCGCTATCGAGGACCTGATGCACAACCAGGACTTTAATGCCAACATGCGGGAGATGGTCGCTGAGTCGGGCCGCGACGCCTTGTAAGGCTTGCTGTCCCAAGGATGCCGGCCTGGGCGTGCCTATATGGATCGGCCAGGCCGACATCCCGACCTCATGACCTTCCGACCTCATGAAGCCCAGGCTGAGTTTTTTTAAAGGTAAAAACTGAACGCAAAGCCATTGAGAGTCTTCAAGGCTATTGAGAATTATCATGGCCCCTTGAGACTTTTAGGTAAAAACTGAACTAAAGAAAATACTTTTTTAAGGTAAAAAATACTGTATCAGAATAATAAGAATGAAGACAACACTCCTATTTTCCGCCCTGCTGCTGCCCCTTTCGGTAGCCGCACAGACGGTCTCCTCGCCCAATGGGGCCATCAGCGTTTCCTTCTCGCTGGCCGATGGAGGCAGGCCGACCTACGAGATGACCTACAAGGGACGTCCCGTCGTCAAGCCCTCCCACCTCGGACTGGAGCTTGCCAAGGACAAGCACGCCACCAAGGGTTTCGCCGAGACGAGCCTCATGGACGGTTTCACCGAGTCCCATTCGGAGGTCTCCTCCTTCGACGAGACCTGGAAGCCCGTCTGGGGCGAGACGGCCACTATCCGCAACCACTACAACGAGCTCCTCGTCAGTCTCTCCCAGGACCACACAGGACGCCAGATGAACATCCGCTTCCGCGTCTATGACGACGGCATGGGCCTCCGCTATGAGTTTCCCCAGCAGGACAGTCTCGTCTATTTCATCGTCAAGGAGGAGCACACGCAGTTTGCCATGACTGGCGACCATACCGCCTGGTGGCTGCCTGGCGACTACGACACGCAGGAGCAGGAGACCCAGGAGAGCCGCCTCTCCGAGATCCGCGCCCGTTTCCATGATGCCGTCAACTGGTCCAACTCTTCCGTGGCCAACTTCTCCGAGACGGGCGTACAGACCTCCCTGCAGATGAAGTCGCAGGACGGCCTGTATATCAACATCCACGAGGCAGCCCTGGTCAACTATCCCGCCATGCACCTCAACCTCGACGACAAGCACATGGTCTTCGAGTCGTGGCTCACCCCCGACGCCACGGGCAACAAGGCCTACGTGCAGGTGCCCTTCAACACGCCCTGGCGTACGGTCATGGTCAGCGACGACGCCCGCGACATGCTCTCCTCCAACCTGATCCTCAACCTCAACGAGCCCTGCAAGATCGAGGACACGTCCTGGATTCACACCACGAAGTATTGTGGCGTGTGGTGGGAGATGATCGTCGGCAAGAGCTCGTGGAACTATACCGACGACCTGCCCAGCGTCGATATCTACAAGGTGGACTGGAAGCACGTCCGTCCCAACGGACGCCATGCGGCCAATACGGAGAACGTGAAGCGCTATATCGACTTCGCGGCCAAGAACGGCCTGCAGGAGGTGCTCGTCGAGGGCTGGAACATCGGCTGGGAGGACTGGGCCAACCGTTGGAAGTGGGACGTCTTCGACTTCGTCACGCCCTATCCCGACTTCGACATCCAGTATCTCAACGAGTACGCCCACTCCAAGGGCGTGAAGCTCATGATGCACCACGAGACCAGTTCGAGCACGATCAACTATGAGCGCCATCTCGAGGATGCCCTCAATCTGATGAACCGCTACGGCTATGATGCCGTCAAGACGGGCTATGTGGGCGATATCATCCCCCGTGGCGACTTCCATTTCAGCCAGTCGATGGTCAACCACTACCAGTATGTCGTCGAGCAGGCTGCCAAGCACCATGTGATGGTCAACGGCCACGAGGCCGTGCGCCCCACGGGTCTGTGTCGCACCTGGCCCAACCTCGTGGGCAACGAGAGCGCCCGTGGCACCGAGTATGAGGCTTTTGGCGGAAGTGCTCCCTCTCATACCGTCATCCTGCCCTTCACGCGTCTGCAGGGTGGTCCGATGGACTACACCCCGGGCATCCTCGAGACACAACTCAGCACCTGGAGCGACAACCCGAGTTGGGTGCGTACCACGCTCTGCGGTCAGCTCGCCCTCTATCTGACGATGTACAGTCCGCTCCAGATGGCTGCCGATCTCCCCGAGCACTACGAGAAGTATGACGACGCCTTCCAGTTTATCCGCGACGTGGCGACCGACTGGGACGACAGTCGCTACCTTGAGGCCGAGCCCGCCCGCTACATTACCGTGGCGCGCAAGGCCAAGGGCACGGACCGCTGGTTCATTGGCGGCAAGTGCAACGAGGACGGCCACCAGTCCGATCTCCGTCTCGACTTCCTCGACAAGGGCAAGAAATACGTCTGCACGGTCTATGCCGACGCCAAGGATGCCGACTACGAGAAGAACCCCAAGGCCTACACCATCACCCGTCGCACGGTGAAGCAGGGCGACCGTCTTCGTCTGAAGATGGCCCCGGGTGGTGGCTTTGCCGTCTCGCTCTTCCCCGTTGCCAAGTAGTCGGCCTCGGACCGAAGTGGGCTGGTGCAGGCACCAATACCCGGCTCCTTGCCCACTTGTTTTTGATTTCAGCATAAGATTTTCGACTTTGCTACGTTATAAATAGTAATGATGGGTCTTGCCTGGCCGTCTCGTGGCACACGCCAAAGGATGCCCCGGGTCTCGGCCGGGCAGGAGTCCATCCTAACAAAGTTACCAGCAAGCGTATGATGAGAAAGTTGATGATGGCCGGTTGTATGGCCCTGTTGCTCTCCTCGCAGCCCCTGAAGGCGCAGGAGACGTTTCGCGAGATGCAATATTCTCCCCAAAGTACGGTGTTCACCCTCAATGCCCCGTCCCGTCCCACGCTCCGCCTCTACCGTGCCGGTCGTGGCGGCAAGCAGTATAAGAAGATGAAGATGAAGCAGGTGGGCGACAACCGTTGGTCCATCGAGGTCAAGGGCGACCTGAAGGGCGTCTTCTACACCTTCGACATCGGTCGGGGCGAGACCCCGGGCGTCTTCGCCAAGGCCGTCTCCTGCAATGGCGGGCGGGCTGCCGTGGTCGATATGCGCGACACCAACCCCGCGGGCTGGGAGAACGACCGACGGCTGACGACGAAGAGTATGGCCGACCTTGTGCTCTACGAGCTCCACCATCGCGACTTCTCCATCGACCCCTCCTCAGGACTGGTCAACAAGGGCAAGTTTCTCGCCCTGACGGAGAAGAAGGCCATCGCCCATCTCAAGGCCTTGGGCGTCAATGCCGTCCACATCCTGCCTTCCTACGACTTCGCCTCTATCGACGAGGCTAAGTACGACACGCCCCAATACAACTGGGGCTACGACCCGCTCAACTACAACGTGCCCGAGGGCAGCTACTCCTTTGATGCCGAGTTGCCAACGCGTCGCATCCTGGAGTTCAAGCAGATGGTGCAGGCCCTCCACCAGGCGGGCATCCGCGTGGTCCTCGACGTGGTCTATAACCACACCTTCAGCCTGGAGGGCAGCAACTTCGACCGCACCTTCCCCAAGGCCTACTACCGCTACCGTCCCGACGGCACCCCCTCCGACGGCTCGGGCTGCGGCAACGAGACGGCCTCGGAGAAGCCCCTGATGCGGGAGTTTATGATCGAGAGTATGAAGTATTGGGCCCAGGAGTATCACATCGACGGTTTCCGTGTCGATCTCATGGGTTGCCACGACATCGAGACGATGAACCTCCTGCGCCAGCAGTTGCAGCAGGTTGACCCCTCCATCTTCATCTATGGTGAGGGATGGAGCGCGGGATCCTGCGCCATCGACCCCAGCCGCCTTGCTACCAAGGCCCACATCCGCCAGATGCCGGGCATAGCCGCCTTTAGCGACGAGCTTCGCGACGCCCTCCGCGGTCCCTTCGATCACGACGACCAGGGTGCCTTCCTGGCGGGCCTGCCCGGTTTCGAGGAGAGCATCAAGGCGGGCATCGTCGGTCTCGTGGCCCATCCGCAGGTCGATTACAGCAAGGTCAACTACACCAAGGAGCCCTGGGCCAACGAACCGACCCAGATGATCGCCTACGTCAGTTGCCACGACGACCTCTGTCTGACCGACCGCCTCCGTGCCTCCGTGCCCGAGACGAAGTTTGACGAGGAGGCCCTCATCCGCCTCGACCTGCTGGCCCAGACGGCCGTGCTCACCTCCCAGGGCGTGCCCTTCCTGCTCAGCGGCGAGGAGATGCTGCGCACCAAGCAGGGCGTGCACAACTCCTTCAAGTCGCCCGACGAGATCAACCACCTCGACTGGAACAACCTCCAGCGCTATCCCCAGGTCTTCGACTACTACAAGGGCCTGATCCATCTCCGCCTGTCCCATCCGGCCTTCCGACTGGGCAGCGCCGACCTGGTACGCAAGCACCTGGAGTTTCTCCCCACCCAGGACTGCCTCGTGGCCTTCCGACTGAAGAACCATGCCGGAGGCGACGCGTGGAACAATATCTACGTCATCCTCAATAGCAGTCCCGATTTCCAGACCGTCCAGATACCCGAGGGCGACTACACTATCGTCGTGGCCAACGGGCAGGCCGACGAGGCCGGACTGGGCGACATGCAGGGAGGAGAGGTCATGATCGACGGTCAGTCGGCCCTGATTCTCCACGATTGATACTGAACGATTGATTCTGCACGATGAGTGCAGCAAGGCGCATAGGGGGTTGGGAGTGTGTCGCCATGGGCCATGCTTTTCCAACCCCTTTCCTTTTACAATAGATCACACATTCATCTCACTTATTTATTTTTATCTCTTAGAAATTTATGAAAAGAACCATCACCCTCCTCCTTCTCTTCTTCGCGCTCCTCTCCGTCAGCGCGAAGGTGAAGATCACCCGCATCGACCCCACCGACTGGTATGTGGGGATGAAAGATCCCACGCTCCAGCTCATGGTCTATGGCGAGGGCATACGCGACGCCGAGGTCTCGACCGACTACCCCCATGCGCGTATCGACTCCCTCGTGCGCCTCGACTCGCCCAACTATCTGCTCGTCTATATGAATCTCGAGGGCGCTCAGCCTGGCGAGATGCGCCTTCAGTTTAAGCTCAACGGCAGCAAGCTGACGGAGCGCTACGTGCTCCACGCCCGCGCCAAGGCTGCCGAGGACCACAAGGGCTTTTCTCAGGCTGACGTGCTCTATCTCCTCATGCCCGACCGCTTTGCCAATGGCGACACGGGCAATGATGTCGTCCGGGGCATGCGCGACGGCCTCTGCGACCGCTCGCAGCCCTCTCTGCGCCACGGAGGCGACCTTGCGGGCATCTCCCGCCACCTCGACTACTTCACCGACCTGGGCGTCACGGCCTTGTGGTTCACGCCCATCCTCGAAAACGACGCCCCCTCCTTCGAGCAGAAGTCGAGTTCCTACCACGGCTATGCCACAACCGACTACTACCGCGTCGATCCGCGCTTTGGCACTAATGCCGACTATTGCACCTTGATCCGCGACTGCCACAAGCGTGGACTGAAGGTCGTCATGGACATGATCTTCAACCATTGCAGCAGTTACCATCCCTGGCAGCAGGACAGCCCGTCCCGCGACTGGTTCAACCATCCCGGCTATGGCCTCCAGACCAGCTATAAGCTCACGCCCGTCCTCGACCCCTACGCCGCCGACGTCGACCGCGAGGAGACTACCGACGGATGGTTTGTCGCCTCCATGCCCGACCTCAACCAGCGCAACCCCCACGTCATGCGCTACCTCGTCCAGAACAGTATCTGGTGGATCGAGACGGCCTCCATCGACGGCATCCGCATGGACACCTATCCCTACGCTGACCGCAAGGCCATGGCTGCCTGGATGAAGGCCATCGACACGGAGTATCCCTACTTCAATAGCGTGGGCGAGACCTGGGTGACGGAGCCGGCCTATACCGCGGCCTGGCAGAAGGACTCGCGCCTCAGCACGGAGAACAGTTATCTCAAGACGGTCATGGACTTCGCCTTCTTCGACCGCCTCACGCTGGCCCGCGACGAGGAGACCGACGACTGGTGGAAGGGCTTCAACCGCATCTACAACGTCCTCTGCTACGACTATCTCTACGCCAATCCGTCGAGCGTGCTCGCCTTCATCGAAAACCACGATACCGACCGCTTCCTGGGCGAGGGACGCGACACCACGGCCCTCAAGCAGGCGCTCGCCCTGCTGCTGACGATGAACCGCATCCCGCAGCTCTACTATGGCACGGAGGTGCTCCTCAACGGCACGAAGCAGGTGACGGACGGCTATGTGCGTCGCGACTTCCCTGGCGGCTTCCCTGGCGACACCCACGACTGCTTCACGGCCTCGGGCCGCGATGAGGCCGAGCAGGGGATGTTCTCCTGGCTGAGCCGCGTGCTCCATTGGCGTCAGGGCTGCGAGGCTGTCACGCAGGGCACGCAGAAGCAGTTTATCCCCTACAAGGGCGTCTATGTCCTCTGCCGTCAATGGAAGGGCAAGACCGTGATGACGGTCCTCAACGGACGCCGCTCGGACAATGAGTTCGACTTGCGTCGCTATGCCGAGGTCATTGGCGGCCATGCCACGGCCCAGGACGTGACGACGGGCGCCACCATCGACCTCACGCGCAACGTGCCCCTGACGGCTCGCCAGGCCCTGATCCTGACGTTCTGATAGCATCTGTAGAGACTAGCCTCGGCCCTCAGGGTCGGGGCTAGTCGGTTCTATGTGGAATGATAATATAAAAAAGAGGTTCTTATGACGAAAAAAATCTTTCTTCTGGCCCTCCTGCTGAGTGCTACGGTCGCCACCATGGCCCAGCGCTATGTCGGGGGCGATATCTCCTTGCTTCCCTCCTACGAGGCCAAGGGGGCAGAATACTACGACGAGGCGGGTGCGCCCATCGACGACCCCTTGGCCTTCTTCGCCAGCAAGGGCATGAACGCCATGCGCCTTCGCCTCTTCGTCCAGCCCGCCCATGCCTCGGCAGAGGACAAGGGGCAGGGCGTGTGCCAAGACCTGGACTATATCGTGCCCTTGGCCAAGCGCGTCAAGCAGGCGGGCCTGCGTCTCCTGCTCGACTTCCACTATAGCGATTCCTGGGCCGACCCTGCCAAGCAATGGACGCCACGGGCATGGCAGGGCCTCGACGACGAGACGCTGGCCGACTCGCTGGCGCAATATACGCGCCGGGTGCTGCGCCGCCTGAAGGCCGAGGGGGCCACGCCCGACCTCATCCAGCCGGGCAACGAGATCAGCTACGGCATGTTGTGGGGAGCGGAGTCGGAGGGCTACGCCAAGGCTTGCTATCCCGATGCGCCAAAGGCCAACTGGCAGCGCTTTGCCAGTCTGCTGAGGCGCGCCACGGAGGTCTGCAGAGAGGAGTGCCCCGAGGCGCGCATCATCCTCCATACCGAGCGCGTCTCGGTCTCGCAGCAGCAGGACAACGCCCACTATGCCGCGCTCTCCTATTTTGTGGCGCGCGCCAAGGAGTATCAGATCGACTACGACATCCTCGGACTGAGCTACTATCCCTACTTTCATGGTGCGCTCTCCGAACTCGAAGGGGCGATCCGTCTGCTGGAGACTGAGGCCTCGGACAAGGAGATAATGGTCGTCGAGACGGGCTATCCCTACGCCTGGGCCGTACCGGGCACCACCTATGACGCCACGTCCACATGGCCTTACTCGGCAGAGGGCCAACGCCAGTTTGTCGACGACTTGGTGACTATGCTCCATCGCCACGAGGCCGTCACGGGCCTCTTCTGGTGGTTTATGGAGGCCAACGAGCGGGGTGTCAGCTCCTCCTCGCCTGTCACGGACCGTTGGTACAATGCCCCGCTCTTCGACAACCGCACGGGGCGCGCCACGTCTGCCCTCAGTCGCATGGCTACCTTCCTCTCCTCCTCTGCCGTGGATCGTGTGGCCTCCCGTCCTCGTGCCGCTCGCCCCGCCTTATGGTCTCCAGACGGCAAGCAGGTGTCTGCCAAGCATCCCCGCGGACTGGTCGTGGCTACGGGCCGCAAGGTCGTTGTCCGACCGTAGAGGGCCATCAGGGGAAGCACCACCTGTAATGGTGTAATGCTCCAAGGATGTGTTGTTCTTTTTTGTTTCGTAAGTTGTTGACAGATAGTTGTTTGTGGACTACTGGTAGTATTGCTCCTATGCGTCCTTTGATGTTGTGACCTTCACTCTCTGCGTCTATTTCCTCTCCTTAGGCTCACATTATGCGTGCTTTGTCCCGCAAAAAAGAGTTCTTCGGTCAATACGTTGGATGTAGTATGGCTCTCTATGACGCCAGGAAGATTTCCTCGTATTCTTTGGTTTTGTGAGGAAAATGTCGTAAGTTTGCAGGTGAACTCATCAAAACAAGACGTACAACGCATGAAAAAGTATCTCGATCCCAAGGCCGATTTGACCTTCAAGAAGATATTTGGCGAGCATGAGGAACTGCTCATCAGCTTGCTCAACGCCCTGCTGCCGCTCAAGGAAGACGAGCTGGTAGAGGAGGTGGAGTTTCTCTCGTACGGGCTTGGTGTCGTCAACGCAAGGTGCAAAGACGTCAAAGGGTGTTCTTTCTTGCTCTCCATACAAATACATTGGACCACGAGTTTGCTGCAATTAGCTCTCTTCAATGCTTCCAAGGCCTTTGTCCGCCAGCTCGACAAGCGACGCAGGTACGAGTTGCTGCAGCCCGTCTATTCCCTCAATTTGGTCAACGAGGTATTTATGAAGGACTACCCCGACGAGTTCATCCACAACTACAATATCGTCCACGATCTCCACGACGACAAGTTGATCAAGGGCCTCCATTTCACGTTTATCGAGCTGCCGAAGTTTAAGCCGCAGACTATCATGGAGAAAAAGATGGCCGTCTTGTGGCTTAAGTTTCTCACCCAGATCGACGAGGATACTACCGTCGTGCCTCAGGATCTGCTCGACAACCCCGAGACCAGCAAGGCGCTGGAGACCGTGGAGGAGGCAGCCATGACCAAGAGCGAATTGCTCGCCTACGACGACTTTTGGGACAAGGTGGGGGCTGAGCGCCTCCTCTTTATCGACTCCAACAAGATCAGTCGCGAGAAGGGCTTTGCCAAAGGGCGTGCCGTGGGACTCGAGGAAGGACGTCAAGAAGGACGTCAGGAGGGGCGTCAGGAGGGCTGCGAGGAAGCGCGGGCGGAGATGGTCCGTCTGATGTTTTCGAAAGGCATGTCGTTGGATCAGATAGCCTCCCTCACCGACCTTTCCCTGGAGGCCGTCAGAGCTCTCATAGGACAGAACGTAGAGAAGTAGAACAACCAAAGCAAAGAAAAGAGATGAAGATACTTGCAGTAGGCATGAATTATCTGGAGCACAACCTGGCGCTCCATGGCGCGGCCGTGAAGCCCGAGCGCCCAGTATTGTTTATGAAGTCCGACTCGGCTGTGCTGAAGAATGGCAAACCCTTCTTCATTCCCGACGACATGGGGCGCATCGAGTATGAGACAGAGGTGGTGGTGCGTATCTGCCGCTTGGGCAAGTGCATCCCCCAGGAGTTTGCCCATCGCTACTACGACGCCTATACCGTGGGCATAGACCTCACGGCACGCGACCTGCAGAAGGAGCTCAAGGCCAAGGGGCAGCCGTGGGAGCTGGCCAAGGGCTTCGACGGGTCGGCCGTGCTCGGAGAATGGGTGGAGAAGGAGAAGTTTCTCGGGCCCCAGCGCCTCCACTTCCACCTCGACATCAATGGCAAGACCGTCCAGACCGGTTGCACGGCCGATATGCTCTATACCATCGACGAGCTCATCAGCTATGCCTCCCGCTATTTCACGCTCAAGACGGGCGACCTCTTCTATACGGGTTGCCCCACAGGCTGCGGCCCTGTGGCTATCGACGACCACCTGGAGGGCTGGCTCGAAGACCGCAAGGTGCTCGACTTCCAATGTAAGTAGCGTGGCCTGTCCTCCCTTCGCCAGGCTCTTGCCCTTGCTTATGTCAGGCTCTTGTCCTTGCTTACCTTAGGCTCTTGTCCTTGCTTATGTCAGGCTCTTGTCCTTGCTTACCTTAGGCTTTTGTCCTCCCTTGCGTCCCATTCCTGTCGCCCTGCCTCCAGCTTGCAGGGCTTCGGGATGGTCTCGGGATGGCTTTGGGATGAATTCTGGGTAGGGGAGTGGAAAGCATTCCAGCGACGAGAGCCTTGGAGAGGAGAAGGAGCATAGGACTCTCTTCCTCTGAGGCGAATCTTCCAATTCCAATTGTTCCAGTTGTTCCAGTTGTTCCAGTTGTTCCAGTTGTTCCAATTAAAAAATGCTACTGCTATCTTTCCCTATTTTCCTTATATAATATATAACTATATAATAATTAATTAGTTATAAT